>ERZ1032009.69-NODE-69-length-22997-cov-20.162627_pt1 | contig 22997 bp, 23 predicted proteins | sample MGYA00516700_ERZ1032009 | MGnify/ENA primary metagenome ERZ1032009 (study PRJEB33719, sample SAMN04261292) | wastewater metagenome | biome: rural village; feature: human; material: feces | host: Homo sapiens | place: El Salvador | collected 2013-01-14 ...
TGGCAAATTGTGGATAAACAGATGATATTTGAACTTTGTTATATAGAAGCAATAAAACAAAATGAATATGGATTCAGCCCTTTACCTTTTATCTTATAATCTCTTACGCAATTTTGTGCAGACAAGTTACCATTTGCTCAAGGCCCATCCGATGGATTTGCCCTTACTTTGCACCGCCTGCTGGAGTAATAAATTGTTAACTTAATATAATTTTGACCACATTATACACCTATAGGTTAATTTATATCATGTAATATTTGCTTATTCAACATGAAATTCATAATTTTGCAACTAGTAAATAATAATAATAAACTTATAAGTTCACAAAGTTGGAAATAGTCTCTATATATCCACCGTACATCTATAGCATCAGATATGATAGATGGGATGAGAATGAGTTTGACCGGCTCTTCCAGTTATGGAATGATGTCGGGGCAGTAGCTCAATTCATTAGAGACAACAGTCATTGGCTTAAAACATCTTTCTGGCTCAACAAGATAGAACCCGAAAATGCCACAAGGCAGGTGCTGGACGAAGCAGAGTCTTTGGAAACTTTATTCGATGTGCTTAACGAGAACACATCAAAAGGTCAGAAGCCTGATTTTGACAGCCATTTCCAATATCTTGATGGTAAATATAAATTTGTATTGGAATGGCAGCCGATGAAATCTTATGGAACTTATCGTCCCTCGCTTCTTAGAATTTATGCCATTAAAATGGCGGCAAATACGTATTTGATAACGGGAGGAGGTATCAAGCTGGCAGACACTATTCAAAACTCCCCGGATTTGAAAGATCATATCATCCAAGACATAGATTTGGTAAGGACATATTTAAAAGAGAATGGTATCATGGACAGTGATGATATGGAAAATGATTTCTAATTCACAAAAGAACAATAATATGGCATTCAATTTAGACAAACTCAAAGAGGTGGCTAAGCCAAGGAGCGAGGCTGCCAAGGAGCGGGCCAGGTTTCGCAAAGAAAACCGGGAATGGTTGAGAATGTCACAAGACATTGCTCTCAACCTTCATTATTACTTGTGCAATACAGGCATTACACAGAGACTCTTTGCCGAAAAGATGGGAGTCTCGCCTGTATACGTGGGGAAATTGCTCAAAGGCGGTGAGAACCTTACCCTTGAGACGATAAGCAAGATTCAAAAGGCTATGGGAAGAAATATCATTTCTGTGACTAAGCCTTATGCTATCGTCAAGTCTGTAATTTCGGATCCTATTGTCAGATTCCCGGATAGTGCTGTGAAAAGCGTAAAATATCGGGGAAGTAAGATTAACCAAGATGCATTTGCTGTTGCCACTGATAATGCAGCATAATTGGATAGAACAATATGGAAGAACAAATAAAGTATAGATTTCGTAGAATGGAACTCGAACAGTTTGCCATGTTCGAGGAAAATTACGACAAAGACGTCAAAGAAGCTCAGTTCCAAACTGAGGCACAATTTTCGTTTGATAAGGATACTTCGGTGTTATGCTGCCGTATCTCTGTCGACATGTCTGCTATGGATAAGCCGTTAGCCAAAATAGTACTAAAGAGCTTCTTTGAGATACATCCAGATTCACTAAGGCTCTTGATCAAGGAAGACAAGATTATTTTCCCTCCTGTTCCGTTAGTACAGTTTGCCTCTCTTTGCTATGGTGCTATCAGAGGTGTGCTGTTTACTAAAACCCAAGATACGCCATTGGCGGGTTATGTTCTACCTCCGGTTTATTTCAGTAACATAATTGACAAAGGATTTGAAGTTGAATAGACAATCCTCTACAATGTCTTGACAATCATCTAAAGTTCATTAGACTGTTTCAATAACGCTTGGCTGACATACCCTTTGGTGCACGGTGCAAGTCATATATAAATATACGCTTGCACCGTGCACCAAAAGATGTAGCCAGAAGCGTTATTTTCCTAAGAAATGCTAAAAGATTTGGATAAGGTTCAGAAAATGTGTATCTTTAAACTCGAAATCAGAGTATGATGGTAATCATTGCATAATCACGAAATACTCATAGTTAAGCTTTACGCTGGCTACACGAAGGAAAGTCGAGATTTGCAAGTAACTGAATATTAGAGAGTTACACCGATTAAGCTTGGAAACCTCTCTGACCATCACGCAGGTGAGCATGAGTCTTGGCTTTGAATATCCCCAGCATTTCGTGCGTTTTTTCAAGGCACACACAGGCCGCACTCCGTCTGAATATCGCAGGGCGGCATCGTGTGCGAATAGACATCAGGTGTCCCCCTGCAAAGCACACGATGCATACAATTTAATCGGATAATAATATTTTACAAATGGTCGTCTGAGAATCGATTCTTTTCAACCAATCCGTCGCTTGCGTGGAAAAGACGCAATTATGGGCTGTTTTAATAAATTGTTGATTATTAAGATGTTATATTTTTTGACGGTTTATAAGCATTGCCAATTCGCTAAAATGGCGTTGCGGTTACGGTGAAATCGCGTTGCGGTTACGGTGAAATCGCGACGCCGTTACGGAGTAACCGCGACGCCGTTACGGTGTAACCGCGATGCGATTACGCTGTAATGGCAAAACTTTTTGGACGAAAAACTGTCGACTGTGTTGTAAAAGGGCGAAAGGCTACCCTTTTTCCGCTCTATTTGCCCCTGTTCCCAAGTGTTAAATTTTGGCAATAAAATTTTACAATTCACGTAGGAGCGTGTTGAGCCGTCCATGCCATTTCCCACGTTGTTCCAACAAAGAAAAAAGTCGCAAGACGCCATAAAACGTCTTGCGACTTTCCTATTTACATGTTATCTCTAAACGCCAATCCATTCATTGCCATTTTAATTGCTGAACTTCATGCCATTGGCATCCGCGTCGACTACTATTGGCTTGTCGCGCAAGACCTTCTCGGCAAGAATCTGCTTTGAGAGGTCGTTTAGCACGTAGTCTTGTATGGCGCGCTTCACAGGACGGGCGCCGAACTCTGGGTCGTAGCCAACGTTGGCGAGCCATTCTATTGCCTTTGGAGTCCATGTCAGCGTGAAGCCTTGTGTCTCAAGCATCTTGGCGACACGGTTCATCTGCAATGTCACGACCTTGCCTATTTGTTCTTTCGTCAATGGCAAGAACATTATTATGTCATCGATACGGTTGAGGAACTCTGGGCGTATGGTCTTCTTCAGCATGTCCATCACGTGGTTGCGCGTGTCCTTGACCACCGAGTCGCGATTATATTCGTTCAGGTCGGCGAAACGCGACTGGATGTACTGGGAGCCAAGGTTCGACGTCATGATGATAATGGTGTTCTTGAAGTTCACCGTGCGCCCCTTGTTGTCGGTGAGCCTGCCATCGTCAAGCACCTGCAAGAGTATGTTGAACACATCAGGATGGGCTTTCTCAATCTCATCGAATAGCACCACGCTGTATGGTTTGCGGCGCACGGCCTCGGTGAGCTGTCCGCCCTCATCGTAACCTACGTACCCCGGAGGCGCGCCAATGAGCCTTGTCACTGAGAACTTCTCTTGGTATTCGCTCATGTCGATTCGCGTCATCATGTTCTCATCGTTGAAGAGGTAGTCGGCAAGTGCCTTTGCCAACTCGGTCTTACCAGTGCCGGTGGTTCCGAGGAATATGAACGATGCTATTGGGCGCTTCGGGTCTTGAAGTCCGGCACGCGAGCGGCGCACGGCGTCTGCCACGGCGTTTATGGCCTCGTCTTGGCCTACCACACGCTTGTGCAGCTCATCCTCGAGATGGAGCAGCTTCTCCCTCTCGCTCTGCATCATCCTCGTGACAGGTATGCCAGTCCATCGGCTCACCACCTCGGCTATGTCGTCGGCGGTCACTTCCTCTCTCACCAGTCCGTCGCCACCTTGCGTGGCATGAAGCTGCAACTGCACGGAGTTGATGTCGTCTTGAAAGCTTTTCAACTTGCCATAGCGAATCTCGGCCACTTTGGCATAGTCGCCTTCACGCTCAGCCTTCTCCGCCTCAAACTTCAGGCTCTCAATGGTTTGCTTGTCCTGTTGAATCTTGTTCACCAGTCCTTTCTCGGCTTCCCACTTAGCCCTGTAAGAGTGCTCCTTTTCTTTCAGTTCGGCAATTTCCTTGTCGAGCTGCTTTATCTTGTCGTCATCACCCTCGCGCTTGATGGCCTCACGCTCAATCTCAAGTTGCTTGAGTTTACGCGAAATCTCGTCGAGCTCTTCCGGCTCAGAGTCACGTTCCATGCGCAGCTTGGCGGCAGCCTCGTCCATCAGGTCGATGGCCTTGTCGGGGAGGTAACGGTCGGAGATGTATCTTTCTGAGAGTTTCACGGCGGCTATACAGGCATCATCGGTTATTCTTACCTTGTGATGGTTCTCATATCTTTCCTTCAGTCCTCTAAGAATGCTTATGGCGTCAGCCTCGTCAGGCTCGTCCACCATCACGGTTTGGAACCTACGCTCCAGGGCCTTGTCTTTCTCAAAGTATTTTTGATACTCATTGAGCGTCGTGGCGCCAATGGCCCTCAGCTCGCCTCTTGCTAAGGCAGGTTTCAAAATGTTGGCGGCATCCATGGCACCTTCGCCGCCACCGGCTCCCACAAGCGTGTGAATCTCGTCAATGAAGAGAATGATGTTGCCGTTGGCGTTGGTCACCTCTTTTATTACGCTCTTCAAGCGCTCCTCAAATTCGCCCTTGTATTTCGCGCCTGCTATAAGCGCGCCCATGTCAAGCGAGTAGAGCTGTTTGTTCTTCAAGTTCTCAGGCACGTCACCTCTTACGATTCGCTCGGCGAGACCCTCGACGATAGCTGTCTTACCCGTGCCCGGCTCACCTATTATAATAGGGTTGTTCTTGGTGCGACGGGAAAGGATCTGCAGCACGCGCCTAATCTCTTCGTCACGGCCAATCACAGGGTCGAGTTTGCCCTTGCGAGCCTCGTCCACAAGGTTGCGGGCATATTTCGAGAGAGCCTGGTAGTTGTCGTCGGCACTCTGGCTTTGAACCTTCTGCCCCTGTCGCAACTCCTCAATGGCTTTTGTCATATCCTTTTCCGTGCAGCCAGAATCCTTGAGTATGCGGCTCACGGTGCTGTTGACCTGCAAGAGGGCGAGCATGATAGGCTCCACGGAGACAAACTCGTCGCCCATCATTTGAGAGTCTTCCACTGCTTTTTCCAACACTGTGTTGGAGTCGTTGGAGAGATAAGGCTGACCACCGCCTTCAACGCGAGGCAGGTGTTTCAGCTCCTGCTGTACAAGACTCTCAATCTGCATGGCGTTTACGCCAAGTTTCTGAAAGACGAAGTTGGTCACGTCTCGGCCTTTTTGCAAAATACCTTGCAAGAGGTGTACTGGCTCAATAGCCTGCTGGTGAGCCATTTGAGCAGTGTTGACTGCTTCTTGGATGGCTTCCTGCGCCTTGATTGTAAATTTGTCGAATGTCATATTTCTTCCTTTCTTTTATTTTCGTGTTTTTGTTATACCCGCTTTCTATCAAAGGATGTACCTAATTGCCAAATGTGACAACATGTCATTGCCGCGTGCCAATTTAGCAGCGTGTGTATAGATGGAAACGATGGAATTGCTAACTTTGTTTCCATTAATTTTGATTATTAATCAAATTGTGTTACCTTTGCCTACATTATTACCAAAACTGAATAAGATGACAAAAGCTATCATTACTGTTGTAGGGAAAGACACGGTTGGAATCATAGCACATGTATGTTCCTACCTTGCCGAGAGCAACATTAACATTCTTGACATTAACCAGACCATTGTTCATGGCTTCTTCAACATGATGATGATTGTCGACATATCGCAAAGTGGCAAGACTTTCGAGACGATTAGTTCTGAACTTGACGACGCTGGAAAGGAAAAGGGCGTACAAGCAAAGATACAGTTGGAAGCCATCTTCGATAAGATGTATAGAATCTGACACGGCTGAAACGTGTTAACGGTAATTCTTGAAAGATAAATTATGATTACAGCTTCTGAAGTTCTCGAAACCAAGCGAATGGTTGAGCAGGACAACCTTGACGTGAGAACCATCACGATGGGTATCAGCCTGCTCGACTGCGCGAGCTCTGACTTGAAAGAGACTTGCGACAAGATATACAACAAGATAACCACCCTTGCCAAGGATCTCGTAAAAACCGGCGAGAGCATATCGCGCGAGATAGGCATTCCTATCGTGCACAAGCGCGTCAGCGTCACTCCGGTGTCTTTGGTGGGTGCGGCTTGCTGCAAAACCGTCGAAGACTATGTGGCAATAGCCAAGACCCTTGATGACGCCGCGAAGAAGATAGGCGTCAACTTCCTTGGCGGATTCTCCGCGATAGTGAGCAAGGGAATGACGCCGAGCGAGGAATTGCTCATTCGTTCCATTCCAAAGGCTCTAGCCGTCACGGATGTGGTTTGTTCAAGCGTTAACGTGGGGTCCACGAAAACTGGCATCAACATGGATGCCGTGCGATTGATGGGCAGTATTGTCAAGGACAGCGCAGAGCAAACCAAAGACAAGGATTGCATCGGTCCGGCTAAGTTGGTCGTGTTTTGCAACGCCCCCGACGACAACCCGTTCATGGCAGGCGCGTTTCATGGAGTGAGCGAGGCCGACGCCATTATTAATGTGGGCGTATCAGGACCTGGCGTAGTGAAAGCGGCGTTGGAGGAAATGGACGCGGAATGTCGTAAGGCTAACGGTGACGACAAGTCTGCCACGTTTGAGACTCTTTGCGAGACTATCAAGCGCACGGCGTTTAAGATAACACGTGTAGGCCAATTCGTGGCGCAAGAGGCCAGCCGCAGGCTCAACGTGCCTTTTGGCATAATAGACCTCTCGTTGGCACCGACACCAGCTGTAGGCGATTCGGTAGCCGACATTCTTAAATGTATAGGCGTTGAGCAGCCGGGCGCGCCTGGAACGACTGCCGCCCTCGCCCTTCTAAACGACCAAGTGAAGAAAGGCGGCATCATGGCAAGCTCCTATGTCGGTGGCCTGTCTGGAGCCTTCATACCAGTGAGTGAGGACCAGGGAATGATAGATGCTGTTAATGTCGGGGCCTTGTCGATGGAGAAGCTTGAGGCCATGACTTGCGTTTGCTCTGTCGGCCTTGACATGATAGCGATTCCCGGTGATACGCCGGCCACCACTATTTCGGGCATTATTGCCGACGAGTCCGCAATAGGCATGATAAACCAAAAGACCACTGCCGTGCGAATAATACCGGTGATAGGAAAGCACGTGGGCGAGACCATCGAATGGGGAGGACTTTTAGGCCATGCGCCAATTATGCCTGTAAACAAGTTCTCAAGCGAGAGGCTTGTCAACCGCGTCGGTCGCATACCCGCTCCTATACATTCGTTCAAGAATTGATATTGAAAAAATGCAATATCAGTAGATCCTGACATCAGAAATAATCGACCCGCCTGCCGACTCGTTGAGACGGCGGACGAGTTGCGAGCGCATCATACTCAAATCCTGCCTAAGGGCGGGATTTGTTATTTTCACGAATAGCACTTGGTTCTTTATGAATTTCTCGGCGGTGTATTGTGCAACCACTCTACCTGTCACCTTCTCCCAGGCGTCCACCACGCGCTTCTGGAGAAGCGGCGTTTCCAACCCCTCGTTTCTGATGAACTGGCGCAGCACATCGCCCAATGCCTTGACGTCCCTTTTAAACATTGCTTGTCCCTGGTTTGGTTAATTGGCCCTTTCCGTTATCTCGCCGTCCTTAACGTCAAACAACTTGTAGTCGACGTCGGCATGGCTAAGTATCTTGTCAAGGTGTTCCCTGTTGGTGTCTGTTATGAAAATCTGCCCGAAATCGTTGTCTGCCACCAAGTGGATAATCTGTTCCACGCGATTGGCGTCCAGCTTGTCGAAGATGTCGTCGAGGAGCAGCAATGGCATCTTTCCAGCCATTTTCCGTTTTAGGTAAGCAAACTGCGCGAGCTTCAGCGCCAAGACGTAAGTCTTCGTCTGTCCTTGGCTGCCTTCGCGACGTATAGGGTAACCATCGATAAGCATCTCAAGGTCGTCACGGTGGGTGCCATGCAGACTGTACCCCACAGCCCTGTCCCTGAACCTGTCGCGCTGAATCACGTCAAGCAATGGGCCACGTTGACAATGAGACACATAGCGCAGTGACACATTCTCGCGTCCACCGGATATTTGGGAATACGCCTCTTGGAAAGTCGGGGTTAGCTCGTTCACGAGCTCGTCTCTTTTTTTGTATACGATTTCACCATTTCTCGCCATTTCCTCTTCAAGGAGCTGCATGAGGGTCATGTCGGTCTCAGAAATGGACTTCAAGAGGGCGTTGCGTTGTTGCAATGCCTTGTTGTACCTGTTCAGAGCATCGATGTAGCTATTGTCAAGCTGCGCGATTACCACGTCGAGGAGTTTTCGTCGTTCCTCACCACCACCAGTCACGAGACTGTTGTCGGCTGGCGAGATAAAGACAAGCGGTATCATGCCGATGTGCATCGACAGTCTTTTATAATCCTTGCCATTGCGCTTGAAATGCTTATGCTTGCCACGCTTCATGCCGGCGTAAACGCGCTCTTCGGTGGAGTTCTCGGAAAGATAGTCTCCCTCGATGACAAAGAAGTCTTGGGCGTGATTGATTACCATGCTGTCGAGATTGGTGAAACTGCTGTGGCAGAAAGACATGAAGTACACGGCATCAAGCAAATTGGTCTTCCCCACTCCATTGCTTCCGACAAAACAATTCAGCTTTTCAGAGAGCGTGAGGTTGGCTTGCAAGATATTCTTATAGTTGATTATTGAAATTTTCTTGAGTATCATAATTATCCGCAAAGGTAACTTAAATATGCGACAAACCTGCTCTTTTGTATTACAAAATGAAAAAAGAGCTTTATAAATTTCAATGTTTGAATAAAAATGACTAATTTTGCCACGCATTAAGTATTGGCAAACCAAAAAGAAAAACAACAACTAAAAATAATGGCAAACAACAACGAAAAGGAGACTTTTGATGCATCCGTAAAGTCGGAGGCATTTTTCGAAAAGAACAAGAAAATCATCAGTGGTGCCATCATTGCCGTCATCGTTATCGTGGCAGCCGTGATTTGCTACAACCAGTTTATCGGTGGCCCTCGCCAAGAGAAGGCCAGCACGGCTTTGGCTCGTGGTCAGGAGTATTTCAACGCTGACCAGTTCGACAAGGCTCTCAACGGCGATGGCGCGGGCTATACTGGCTTCGTGAAAATCGCGAGCGATTATGGCAGCACCGACGCCGGCAACCTCGCCAACCTCTATGCCGGTCTTTGCTATGCCAACCTTGGCAAGTGGCAAGACGCGGTTAAGTATCTTGAGGATTACTCGCCTAAGGGTGATGCGATGATTAGCCCTGCGGCTATCGAGGCTTTGGGCAACGCTTATGCTCATGTTGGCCAGATAGACAAGGCCATCAGCACATTGAAAGACGCTGCGAGCAAGGCTGACGCCAAGGCAGACAATGGCACAAACAACAGTCTCTCACCAACGTTCTTGCTTCAGGCAGGAGAGTTGCTGGAGTCGCAGAACAAGGTGGATGAGGCCAACAAGCTTTATCAGGACATCAAGAAGAAGTATGTCAATTCGGCTATCGTTCAGAGCAACGAGATAGACAAGTACATCGAAAGGACAACCAAGTAATGGCAACAGAACTTCATAATCTTACCGATTTAGTCGACGTTAACATCCCTGACGCAAGCAATATGAACTTCGGTATCGTGGTTGCTGATTGGAACCACGAGATTACCGGGGCTTTGCTTCAGGGCGCGGTGGACACGCTCGAGCAGCATGGAGCATTGCCGGAGAACATCCACGTAAAGCATGTTCCAGGTAGTTTTGAGCTCATTTATGGTGCACAGCAGATGAGCAAGAATGATGGATTTGATGCCATTATCATCCTGGGAAGCGTTATTCGCGGTGAGACTCCTCACTTCGATTACATCTGCCAGGGCGTGACTTATGGTATCGCTCATCTCAATGCCACGCAGAACATTCCGGTAATCTATGGTCTTCTGACCACAAACGACCTGCAACAGGCAAAGGAAAGAAGTGGTGGAAAACTTGGAAACAAGGGTGCTGAATGCGCTGCCGATGCCATCATGATGGCTAAATTCTAAAGGACTAATATTTTTTCTTATGCGTTTATACGAACTTCTTCAAGCCTATGATTTCGACGAGATAATGCCTGTTATCGTTGACATGTTTCCAGGCACGGGTAAGTATAGGGGACAGTTGCGTGAGGCTTGGGACACTCTTCTCGGCATGAGACCGGTACCTTCGAAGAAAGAAATCAAGTATAAGTTCATTAAAGGCGCCAATGATGATGAGCAGTATGTCGGTGCCGACGACCGTGACTTTGACACGACATGGGAGGTTATCATCGGAAAAAACGTTAGCCGGGAAAAGGGTGTGGATCTTAATGATGCGGAGATGCTTGCCAACTGTTTGGTAAACATCTGCTTGATAGGAAAGCACCCAAGAAGTTTTGAGAATTCGTACAGGATTCTTTCCACACCCGACAGATAGCGAAAAGACGATAAAGAAAAGATATGATGGAGAGCGAGTAAGATGAAATTCTTACTCGCTCTCTTCGTTGTTGCTTGTTGAGATGGAAATGCCGCCGATGTGGCTTACCGTTATGTCGAGCGATGCGAAGTCGTCAATAGAACGGTCTGGGTTGCCGATGCTTGCGGCAAATTTCAAGTTGTCGCCTTCCGCTTTTTCCAATATTATACCGATAAGCGCACCGTGTTCATAGTAGTTGGCGTCGACATAATTCTTGAAGTCGGATTTAGTGAAAGTGTGGTTGAAAAAAGAGGAGCCGTCAGAGCGGATGATATTGATGTTCACTCGGTTGTCGTAATAGCTCGTTACGCCATCGGTGGCCAATGGCAGTGACGTGTCGCTTTTCACGGTAACCCTTACCGTGTATTTTCCCCCTACCCAACTTATGTCGCTATTCCTAACAACATCGCCTATGGCACGAGGCTTTGCCTGATGGGTGACAACTAAAGGCTTGTGCGCAATAATGATATTACTTTGTGGTTTGTCCTTGCATGACGCTAATCCAACGATAAGCAGAGGCAAACTGTAAATTATTGCTTTGTTCATGTTCTTTTTATTTTTCAAACTCAATTTGCGTTTGCAAAGTTAGCAAAAAATGTAGAATATTATTTATCTTTGCGGTGTTATAATATCAGGAAAATAGCCATGAACATCATTAAGGAAAACGCGCTTGTGATTTATTGTCTTTGCCTGCTGTGCGTTACAGCGGCTTGTGGCAACCACAAGACGGGCAATGCGCCAAACACGGACAAGAAAGACACCATGGAGGTGCTCGTCACGAACATCTCTGCCTGTTCAAGGCTTTACACCGCACAATACGACGTGCGCAAGATAATGATTTATACTGACACCACAACCATCAGTGGTAATTTTCTGAATCATCACGTCAAGGTGGCGTTGCCATTGAGCGACCGCAAGATAGCCATACCCATCTCCGCCACGGCAAAGGCTTTTATCGACCTTGGCAAGATTAAGCGTGAGAATATTATCAAGCGAGGCGATCGTTTGGAGATTATCCTTCCCGACCCCGAGATAATGCTTACGTCAACAAGGATAGACCACAAAAGCGTGAAGCAGAAAGTAGGGCTGTTTCGCAACGATTTCACAGATGAGGAAATGTCAAGCTTGCAAGGTAAAGGCCGGAACGAAAACATTGAAAGCCTTTCAAAAACAAACATTGTCACAGACGCGCGGCAAAACGCGGCCAGACTCATCGTGCCAATCGCCGTGCAATGTGGCTTCAAGGAGGAAAACGTCACGGTGACATTCCGAAAGAATTTCCACCCGGGGAACTTCAACACTCTAATCCGACAGCTAAAATAAGACGGTCATGAAGAAAATCAGAAACATACTGCTGCTATCAATCGTGTTAATCGGGATGATTTGCGCGCTCGCATTGTTTTTCACCATTAACAAGCAACCTCTTGTGAGTGTTGACACAAAGGGCAAGACAATGCCAACGCCAATGGAAGTGGAGAACGTGAGAAGCATAGGTCAATGGGAGTTCCTCACGTTGACCGATGAGGAGATTGCCGACACGGTGCGTCATAATTTCTTTGGCGACAATGAGCTTTCACGAGTCTATTATGGCACGTTGCGCCTTGGCTCTGACCTAAGTAAAGCTGGTGATGATTTCGTGAGTGCCAATAAAGACTCGATTGTGGTCACCCTTCCGGAGATAACGTTGCTCGACAACAGCTTCATTGATGAGGCCCGTACAAAAGCCTTGATAGAGGATGGCAAATGGACAGAGGCTGACAGAGAGGCCTTGACACGTAAGGCGGAGAGGATGATGCGGAAGCGATGCCTAACGAAAGAAAACTATCAAAAAGCCGCGGAAAACGCGTGCATACAAGTAAAGGCCCTATTTCATGCCATGGGATACAAGCATGTTGAGGTGAATATTAGAAAATAAGAATGTTGATACTTAGCGTGACATTTTGCATGAATGAGTAAAATTTTTGATGAAATAGTTTGCTCACTGTTCATTATTTTACTATTTTTGCGTAAACTAAATTAGTTATAGCATGAGCACTGTTATTTATCCGAGTCCTATTTACGGACCGGTACATAGTCGTCGTCTTGGACTTAGCCTTGGCATAAACCTTATGCCAGCCGATGGCAAGATATGCACGTTTGATTGCCTCTACTGCGAATGTGGGTTCAACGCTGACCGTCGCACACGCTCACATTACCCAACACGTGAGATCGTGGTAGAGGCATTGGAAAAGCAGTTGATTAAGATGCACAATGACAATGAGCATCCCGACGTGCTCACTTTCGCGGGCAATGGCGAACCTACTGGCAATCCGCATTTCCCAGAGATAATAGACGACACGGTTAGGCTTCGCGACAAGTGGTGTCCTGACGCTAAAATCAGCGTGTTGAGCAATTCCACGTTCATACATCGTGAAAAGGTTAGGCTGGCTTTGATGAAGGTGGACAACAACATCTTGAAACTCGACACGGTGAATGCCGACTATATCAAGAAGGTAGACCGCCCTACCCAACCCACATACGACGTTAACGATATCATCGAGGACTTGAAGTGGTTTAACGGGCATGTCATAATACAGACAATGTTCATGAAAGGCGATGGCACCGACAACACCGGCGATGAGTATGTGATGCCTTGGTTGGACGCGGTAAAGAGTATCAAGCCACAGGAAGTAATGGTGTACACTATCGACCGAGAGACACCCGACAGGATGCTTCAAAAAGCCTCTCATGAAGAGCTTGACAGGATAAAGGACTTGGTCGTTGCCTCTGGCATAGCTTGCACCGCATCGTATTGAAACAAAACATTAATAACCACAGCACAATGGAATCAGAACTGTATAAGCAGCGTAGCCTCAGCAGGTGCATGAATGATGCATACAACCTGTATCGAACCAATTTCAAGACCATAATCCGCCGGATATGGTTGCCATCACTCATCTTGTCGCTTTTGACAGCTGCCACATATTTGATATATGCCAACGGCTTGATGGCGTTGGCATCTGCCAATTTGAGTGTTGGCAGTGGGATAGCGTTGTCCGTGTTATGTCTCTTGAGCGCATGCGCCTATGTTTGGATCTTTACAATTATCATCAGTCTTCTCAATGGCAAGAGCGTGAAAACCAACTTGCCACGCATGATACGTCTTGCCCTTGCCGTTTTTGGCTTGATGATAGTGGTGTGCGCGTTCATAGGCTTGGTTTCCATGGCTTTTGTTGGCCTGACAAAGACAAAGCCCAATACCGTGCTTTTAACGGGCGTGCTTGGAGCGGCGGTCGCATGCGTTGTCGCATATGTTTTGGCGCTCCCATTATGCTATTCGATTATGAAATATTGCATTGAGACCGAAGAGAAGGTCATGGCTATATTCAAGCGCAACTACTTGTCTGGCTGGCATCAATGGGGTTTCTTGTTTATTATCGCGCTGCTCGTGGGCATTATCGTGATGGTCATCGACACCCTTGTGGGCATGCCAAACAACATACTTTCAATTGCGTCAGGCATGAGACACGTCAGCATGATGGAGGGTGATTCTCCTGTCGTGCCATCAACTTTTGGCTTGTTGACATTTCTCACAGCCACTGCTTGCACGTTTGTCATGGTTTTTGTCAGACCCTGGGTCGTCTTTGTCTTTTATTATGCATACGGTTGCATAGACGAGAAGGAAAAGGCAAGACTGGCCTTGAGGAAGGCAGACGTAAAAGAGACGGCAAGCAAAGATAGGGCAATGGATTTTGAAGAAGTAAGATAAATGAAGAAACAACGCATCCTTTTCATAGATCGTGATGGCACGCTTATCGAGGAGCCAAGCGATGAGCAGATAGACAGCTTCGAGAAATTGAAGTTTGTGCCGACAGTAATCAGAAACTTGGGATTCATAAAGCATCATCTTGATTATAAACTCGTTATGGTGACCAATCAAGATGGGCTGGGCACGAGTTCTTTCCCTGAAGAGACCTTTTGGCCAGTACATAATTTCGTGCTTGACACGCTTAAAGGTGAGGGCATAACCTTTGACGATATTTTGATAGACCGGCATTTCCCTGAGGACAATTCGCCCATGCGTAAGCCTGGCACGGGAATGGTGAAGAAATACATGGACGAAGACAATGTTGACATTGCCGGAAGCTATGTTATTGGCGACAGGGAGAGCGACGCGCAACTTGCCGAGAACATGGGCTGTAAGTCGCTCATACTCGGAAAGAACGGTATGACATGGAACAAGATTGCCGAGATCCTGTTCGCAGGTGAGCGCATAGCCGAGGTGCACAGGGTAACGAAAGAAACCGACGTGTTCGTGCGACTCAACCTTGACGGTTCTGGCAAGTGCGATGTGACGACGGGCCTTGGCTTCTTCGATCACATGCTTGAGCAGATTGGTCATCATGGCATGATAGACATTACCGTCCATACCAAAGGCGACTTATATGTGGATGAGCATCACACCATTGAAGACACGGGACTTGCCTTGGGCGAGTGCATACTCAAGGCCCTTGGCGACAAACGCGGCATTGAGCGATATGGTTTTTGTCTGCCAATGGATGATTGCCTATGCCAAGTGGCGCTCGATTTCGGTGGCCGACCATGGCTTGTGTGGGATGCCGAGTTCAAGCGTGAGAAAATCGGGGAAATGCCTACCGAGATGTTTTTCCATTTCTTCAAGAGCTTGAGCGACGCGGCCAAGATGAACCTCAACATAAAGGCCGAAGGCACAAATGAACATCACAAGATAGAGGGAATATTCAAGGCTCTCGCCCGTAGTCTGAAGATGGCGGTGAGAAGAGACATCTACCATTTCCAACTGCCTTCCTCAAAGGGTGTGTTGTAGAGTATTGCGCGTGGTGGCTATCGTATAGCAGATTATAAATGTGGGCCGTGACAAGAAGGCGGCAGCTTATTCCTCATGCCCAATCGTGAGTTGCATGAGGTCATAGTATGAGCCGTTGTAGATGTTAAGGTCCACATTGCCCTTTATTCCAGGCAACACGCCAGTGTCAGTGTGTTGCCAAAATTTCCATTTGCCCCTATATTCCACCTTGTCGACATAATAGTGGGCTATCCAATATGGATAGTCATCGAACACGGGAGCTGACAGGTACTTCTCCTTGAAGTTGTGGTAAGTGTAGATTATTGGCTTCACGTGATACTTGTCTTCCACGATATGCAACCAAGCGAGCACGTCGGTTTGAAAGTCTTCCACGCTCTTGTCAGCTGGCTTGTGCTCAATGTCGAGCACGGGAGGCAAGTCGCCATTTTCGAGATGAACCTTTTTCAAGAAGAAATAGGCTTGTGCACGGGCCGATGATTTATTGCTCCAGAAATGATATGCCCCACGTATGAAGCCATATTCTCGAGCTTGATAGAAATTGTCGGCGAAATTGGGGTCAACTTTTGTTGATCCTTCTGTTGCCTTGATGATGATGAAACGCAAGGGGCAACCGTCGATTAGGGCGTTGGAGCGCAACCTGTCCCAGTTTATCTGTCCTTGGTATCTGGAAATGTCTATTCCGTGAATCTCGTAACCTTCAGGATATTTGGCGTCGCCGTAGAATGCTCGCCAACGAAACCCTGTGGGTCCCACAAAGAAATACCAAAAAGCCCAAATGTAAAGCGCGATTACGGCAACACCGCCAAAGACCCAGGCTTTGCCGTTTTTTCTTTTGAAAAAACTCTTGAAATCGAAAAAAGCCAGTCCGTGCCGGTTATGGGTTTTCCGCCTATAATTTTTGGAAGACGCATACCGCCTACTGACTGGCTTTTTCCTACGCATTAATATCCTTACTTGTTTTTCTCGGCGTTCTCCAATGAGAGAGTCCTTGTGTCACGATCGCACACCTCTGCCGGACCCCAATACTGGATTGGGCCAGGATATACGAAGCATGTGTTGTTTGCCCACTCGTCACGGTGAGCGGCGAAAGCCTTGAATGGCGCTCCGTCAAGCTCAACGAGAGCCTTGCGGATAACAGGCTTCATCTCGCCGTTGCGGCGCTCCATGTTCATCATCATCGTGATTGGCACACCACCGGCCTTCCAATCGTCGGTAGGTGCTGACAGGTTCTTCACGATAGCCATGTAACCAGTCTTGCCGTTGGCGATGAGGTTAGCGGCGCTCACGCCGAGAGCATAGCAGTAGTCAGCATCGAAGTTTGAAGGAGCTGCGCAGCGACCCTCGTAACCGAAGAAGTGGTGCTGTGCGGCGAACTTGCCATTATACTTGCCTGTTTTCTTCCATTCAGCGAGCTTGGCGCCAACCATGTCAGAGATGAGCTTCTCGGTCTCGATGAGAGAAACCTGCACGTTTCCGTGAGGGTCACGGTCGAGAGAGAGCTGGCGGGCTACACCCTCAGGAAGCGTGGCGAATGTCTCAGCGTTCTCCTTGCTCAGGTGGGCGATGATATATTCGCGCTGTGCGTCCTTGTCGAGGTTCTTGTAGTCGTTGCCGTGAGCGGCGAGCAAGTCGTTGAGCTCGTCAATGAGGCGGCCAATGGCAGGAATGAACTCGATGAGACCCTCCGGGATGAGAACCACGCCGAAGTTGTTGCCTTCCTCTGCGCGCTTTGCCACTGCCGAGGCAATCTGCTCAACAATTTGGTTGAGAGTCATGTCCTTGGCCTGAATCTCCTCAGAGATGAGGCAGATGTTAGGCTGGGTCTGAAGGGCGCATTCCAAGGCGATGTGAGAGGCCGAGCGGCCCATCAGCTTGATGAAGTGCCAATATTTACGTGCAGAGTTAGCGTCGCGCTCAATGTTGCCGATAAGCTCTGAGTAGACCTTTGTGGCCGTGTCGAAGCCGAAGCTTGTCTCAATCTGGTCGTTCTTCAAGTCGCCATCGATAGTCTTCGGGCAGCCAATCACCTGCACGCCATAGTTCTTTGCGGCATAATACTCTGCCAGCACGCAAGCGTTGGTGTTGGAGTCGTCGCCACCGATGATGACAACAGCCTTGATGTTGAGCTCGCGGATGATTTCCAAGCCTTTCTCGAATTGGTCAACCTTTTCCAGCTTTGTACGGCCAGATCCAATCATATCGAAGCCACCGGTGTTGCGATACTGGTCAACGAAATCCTCGGTCAGCTCCACGTAGTTGTGGTCAACGAGGCCGCCAGGACCCATCAGGAAACCATAGACCTTGTTGTTCTTGTTCATCTTCTTCACGGCATCGTAGATACCACAGATGACGTTGTGGCCGCCAGGAGCCTGTCCGCCAGAGAGGATGATGCCCACGTTCATCTCGTTGGTGGCTTCCTTGTCGCCAGGCACGAATTCTATCAAAGGCATTCCGTATGTGTTAGGGAAAAGCTCCTTGATCTCTTTCTGGTTACCTACGCTCTGTGTAGGCTCGCCTTCCTTGACTTTAACGGCACCCTGCAGGCCCTTGGGGAGCTTGGGCTGATACTGCGCGCGTGCCTTCTGCAAAAGACTTGTCTTCATTGATTTGAAAATTGATTTGATTTTATGAATTTCCAATTGCAAAAGTAGCGGTTTTAGCTGAAATAAGGAAAGGAATAGACAATAAAATATATTTTTATCACTTTTTAGAACACTTCTATTTCAAGTTACGGCATTTTTTCATATCTTTGGCCATAAAATTAATCGTTAGTAACAAACCACCTTTTTATTATGGCAAATAAAAGACAACTGAAGCGCAACATCAATTACATCACGAGTGAGCTTTTCGCTGAAGCAATGGCTGCCGCCATTTACAGCGACAAGGCTAACAAGGAAGAGGCCGACAACCTTCTTGCCTCCATAATCCTCATGCGTGGGGATTTCATCGCGCGTGTTTCGCACCCTGAGCCCGGAATGGCGCCAAAGAAGTATTTCAAGGTTCTTGTCAAGGATTTCAACAACGCGATGTCCGAGACGATTGACAACATATCTAACTTGGGATAGTCGTCTAAAGCACATGCTAAAGAAATTTTGCGGATGGCTTCTGTTCAAGTGCCTTGGATGGAAGCTTAATGTCACTGTTGCCCTTCCTGACAAGTTCATCATCGCCCTGGCGCCACACACGAGCAACTGGGATTTCATCCTTGGCGAGCTGTATATGCATTCACAGGGACTGAAAATCAACTTCCTCATGAAGAAAGAGTGGTTCTGGGGACCGCTGAAGCCGCTTTTCCTCAAAATGGGCGGCATACCGGTTTACAGGTCCAAGCACACCAGCCTCACGGACAACCTCGCGGAGGAGGCACGCAAGCGAGACTCTTTCAAGCTTTGCATAACGCCTGAGGGCACGCGGTCGCTCAATCCGGAATGGAAGCGCGGGTTCTATTTCATAGCCATGAAGGCAAACATACCCGTGTTGCTGTATGGAGTGGACTATGAGCGGAAAATCATAGAGTGCACCAAGAGTTTCGTTCCCTCTGGCGACGTGGACAACGAGATGAGTATGGTGAAACAATATTTCAAGGATTACAAGGGCAAGCGTCCCGAAAAATTCACTATTGGCGAGGAGTGAAATGAAGAAAGTACTGTCATTATGCGCGGCTCTTCTGTTGACTCTCGATGCTGCGCACGCAAGCGCGCGCTCCATCGACGACGTGCCACAGTGGGCCGTGTGCCCGGCCTTGTGGGGAGACATCGATTACCATGGTGCCCCGTGGGTGACCAATGTCTCCTCGCTCGTTGAGGCGTCTGACGGGCTTCAAGGCCGGCATCTGTCGGTGTGGGCGTCTCACGGCAGGTATTTCGACAACAACCGTGGCCAATGGGAATGGCAACGCCCGCTGCTCTTCTCCACCACGGAAGACCTCTTCACCCAAACCATAGTGGTGCCTTATCTCATCCCTATGCTCGAGCGGGCCGGGGCCAATGTCTTCACGCCGCGTGAGCGCGACTGGCAGCAGATGGAGTATGTCGTGGACCCTGACGGAGGGCTCAACGCGTCAAGCTCCTGCTATAGCGAGTATTCCGACAAGTGGAAGCCCGCGGCGCTACCTGGATTCGCCGCCCACGCTGGCAACTACCACGACAACGAGAACCCGTTTCGTGCGGGCGGCGCGAGGCAAATCAAGGCGACAAGGAAGGCCGGCAAGGCTTTCGCCAAGTGGCAGCCTTATTTCGTCAAGGGCGGCAAGTATGCCGTTTACGTGAGCTATGCCACGGTCGGAAAGAGTGTCGACGACGCCCACTACACGGTGTTCCATCAGGGTGTGGCGACCGAGTTCAGGGTAAACCAGCGCATGGGCGGAAGCACGTGGACTTATCTCGGCACGTTCACGTTTGATGCCGGAAGCAGCGTGGACAACTGCGTGATGCTGTCTAACCAAAGCCGAAAGGGCGGAATCGTCACTGCCGACGCCGTCAGGTTTGGCGGGGGCATGGGCAACATAGAGCGCGGTGGCGCTGTCAGCGGCTATCCGCGTGCCATAGAGGGGGCGAGATACTCGGCTCAATGGGCCGGGGCGCCATACGATGTCTATGGAGGAAGAAACGGCAAGGACGACTATGCCGATGACATAAACTCACGCTCGCTGATGTCAAACTGGCTCTCGGGCGGCTCCGTCTTCAACCCCGTCCAGGAGGGAAAGGGCGTGCCGATAGAGCTGTCGCTCGCCGTCCACAGCGACGCTGGGTTCAATCCTGACGGGAAAACGCGTTGGGGAAGTCTTGCCGTGTGCACCACCGACTTCAACGACGGGCAGTTGGTAAGCGGTGTGACGCGGCAGGCGTCAAAGATATTCGCCCGCAACCTTCTCGACAATGTGGTAACCGACTTGAGCGCCAAGTACCAGTCGTGGCCAAAGCGATACTTGTGGGACAGGAACTACTCGGAGACGCGCCTGCCAGCCGTGCCGTCGGCAATAATGGAAACCTTGTCGCACCAGAGTTTCCCCGACATGCTGTTGGGGCAAGACCCTAACTTCCGCTTCGACTTGGCCCGCTCGCTCTACAAGACTATGGCTCGCTTCGTCAACGGCATGCACGGCAAGCCGACGGTGATAGAGCCCTTGCGGCCCTTGAACCTCAGCGTGAGCCTCGCCCACGACAAGGCCACCGTGAGCTGGACGCCTCAGAAAGATCCGGCCGAGCCTACCGCCACGCCCACATATTATATTGTGTACAAGTCAGTTGGGAAAGGCGGGGTCGACAATGGTACGCGCGTAGACCGGCCGTGCTTCTCGCTCGACATTGAGCCTGGCGTGGTTTACCACTTCAAGGTGACTGCTTGCAACAGCGGTGGCGAGAGCTTCCCTTCCGAAGTGATAGCGGCGGTGAGGGAGCCAAACGCCAGCAAGACAGTGCTTGTGGTCAATGGATTCCACAGGCTGTCCAGTCCCGCGCTTCTCAACGACGGCAGGCAGGGATTCGACCTGGACGCCGACCTTGGCGTGACCGAGGGCCTCACGGCCGGATGGAACGGCAGGTTCATAGCTGGCAACGACTTCAATTACGTGTCGGAGCACGTGGCCGCCATAGCCTCCGCACATAAATACAACGTGGTGAGTTGCTCGTCTCATGCCATAGAGACGGGTATAGTGGATGTCAACGCCTACGACGCCGTAGACCTCGTGCTCGGCTTGGAGAAGTACGCTGCCAACCAGACAAGATATTACAAGACGTTCGCGCCCGTGATGAAGAATACGCTCACGCGCTATCTTGCCAACGGGGGCAAGCTGCTGGTCAGCGGAGCCTATGTGGGCTCAGACAACGCCGAGACGGGCGACACGGGACGTGAATGGCTCGCGCGAACATTGCACGTCTGCTGGGACGGCGCCGCGAAGACAGGCTCCCTCAATGGCATAAGCGGGCTGGGCGTCAACGGCATTGGCATATACGACACGCCAAACGCCGACCACTATTGCGTGCAATCGGCCGACAAGCTCTCACCTGCCCCAGGCGCTTTCACGGCAATGCTCTACGCTGACGGCAGTCCGGCGGCGGTGGGCTTCGACGGAAGCCAGGCAAGCGATGAAATGGGCTACCAGCCGAAGCCATCGCGAACATTCGTGATGGGATTCCCGCTCGAGAGCATAACCGACAGGTTGACACAGGCCAACATCATGCGGGGCATCATGACGTTTCTCATGGACAAATAAAATGTAAAAACACATATAACCATTTAACACTTTACATCATGAAAATACAAGCTAACCCTTCTGGTACAAGAAGCATTGAGGTGACTGAAAAGCACCTTGAGACAATCGACAAATACGCTCTTCTCCGCAACCTCATCGACAGCAACGGCATCATCGACGAGGCCGTGCTCGACAAGCTCAGGCTGAACGTGCGCGCGCTGCTCGAAGGCTCGGAAGGCTCCGACCGCGACTTGCTCGACCTATGCCTTGACGTGCTCTACAACAAGAACATGAAGGCGTTTGGCTTGCACGAGCTCGTGCTGCTCTACATCAAGTGGAAAAACGAAAGCCAAGCGAAGGAGAGCGAAGAGCCTGGAGAAAACAACTGTTGAAGCCCATGCCAAGCAATCAGAAGCCATACCCACAGCTCACCGACTTCCTGCCGACAACGAAGAAGGAATGTGAGCTGCGCGGGTGGACACAACTTGATGTCATCCTTTTCTCCGGCGACGCCTACGTGGATCACCCTGCCTTCGGCGCTGCCGCCGTGGGGCGTATCATAGAGGCGGCTGGATATAAGGTGGCGATAGTGCCGCAACCAGACTGGCATGGCGATTTCCGCGACTTCAAGAAGCTGGGGCGGCCACGCCTCTTCTTCGCCATATCGCCGGGCAACATGGACAGCATGGTGAACCGCTATACCGCCAACCGACGCATGCGACACGACGATGCCTACAGCCCTGACTCGCGTCACGACATGCGTCCCGACTACCCAAGCATAGTCTATACGAAAATACTGAAACAGATCTTCCCCGACGTGCCCGTGGTGCTGGGCGGCATCGAAGCCTCGTTGCGAAGGTTCACCCACTACGACTATTGGCAGGACAAGCTCCTCAAGCCAATACTGTGTCTCAGCGGTGCCGACTTCCTGCTCTACGGCATGGGCGAGAAAAACACCGTCGCCCTGTGCCACGCCTTGGCTGAGGGAAGGCGAATCGGCGAGATTGACGACATACCGCAGACTTCGTTCCTGAGGCGAGAGGAGGACATACCAGGCGGCATTGGCGAAGACGACATCGTGCTGCATTCCTATGAGGAGTGCTTGCGCGACAAGAAGGCCCATGCCGAGAACTTCAGGCATATCGAGGAGGAGTGCAACCGGATGCACGGCCAGAGACTGCTGCAAAGGGTGGGCAACGTCTTCGTGGTGCAAAACCCCATGTACCCGCCAATGACGAGCGAGGAACTCGACGCGGCGTTTGACCTGCCTTACACGCGACTGCCACACCCGAAATACAAGGGCAAGACCATACCTGCCTACGAGATGATAAAGTTCTCCATCAACATGCACCGCGGCTGCTTCGGCGGTTGCGCCTTCTGCACCATATCCGCCCATCAAGGAAAGTTCGTGGTGTGCCGTTCAAAGGA
>ERZ1032009.72-NODE-72-length-22240-cov-6.141943_pt1 | contig 22240 bp, 16 predicted proteins | sample MGYA00516700_ERZ1032009 | MGnify/ENA primary metagenome ERZ1032009 (study PRJEB33719, sample SAMN04261292) | wastewater metagenome | biome: rural village; feature: human; material: feces | host: Homo sapiens | place: El Salvador | collected 2013-01-14 ...
ACTCCGAATTGTGGAAATGCATCTTAGAGTTTCCACAGTCCTGCTGTGTTAATAGTTGCACCAATGGCCGGGCGCAGTGGTTAGTGAATCAGCAGGACGGCAGAGCGAAAGCTGTGGATGGTCTCTTTTAGACTGGAGGCGCCGCGAGGTCTCTGTTCGTTCGCAATTAACAAACGTTTTTAAGTAGTTTAAATTAAAGATTTAAAATGGACACTTTAAGTTACAAGACTATTTCCGTTAACAAGGAAACAGCTCAGAAAGAGTGGGTAGTAGTGGACGCCACCGACCAGATTGTAGGCCGTCTCTGCTCTAAGGTTGCCAAGCTCCTGCGCGGCAAGTACAAGCCCACCTTCACTCCGCACGTAGACTGCGGCGACAACGTGATCATCATCAACGCTGCCAAGGTCGTGTTCTCCGGCAAGAAGGAGACCGACAAGGTCTACACTCGTTACACTGGTTATCCTGGTGGTCAGCGCTTCAACACTCCCGAGGAGCTGCGCAAGCGCCCCGACGGCATGGACAAGATCCTGCGTCACGCCATCAAGGGCATGCTGCCCAAGGGTCCCCTTGGCCGCTCACTGATGGACAACCTCTACATCTTCGACGGTGCTGAGCACGACAAGGCTGCTCAGAAGCCCAAGACTATCGACATTAACCAGTACAAGTAAAAACGAGAAAAGATGGAAATGATCAATGCAATAGGTCGCCGCAAGAGCGCTGTAGCTCGTGTATACCTCACAGAAGGTACCGGTAAGATCACTATCAACAAGAAAGATATCGAGACATATTTCCCCTCAGCCATCCTGCGCTACGTGGTGAAGCAGCCGCTGCAGCTCCTCGAGGCTGGCGAGAAGTATGACATCAAGGCCAACCTCGACGGTGGTGGTTTCACCGGTCAGAGCCAGGCACTGCGTCTCGCCATTGCCCGTGCACTGGTGAAGATCAATGCCGAGGACAAGAAGGCCCTGAAGGACGCAGGCTTCCTCACCCGCGACAGCCGTGCTGTCGAGCGTAAGAAGCCGGGTCAGCCGAAGGCTCGTCGCCGCTTCCAGTTCAGTAAGCGTTAATATTACTTTGAACTTTGAACTTTGAACTTTGAACTTTATGATTACCTCATTAGTTCAAATGTTGGTCAGGGTTCAAGTTCAAGCAATATAGTTTAGTATCTAAACCGGGAAGACTCTAAAGCTCATAGCTTTGAGTTTGGACGGGACTCTTGATTGTAATCATAAAGTTCAAAGTTCAAAGTTCAAAGTCTTCGGATTACTCCCCGGCTGATTCTAGGCAACAATAGAATTAAAAGGAAAGTAAACAATTAAAAGAAAGACAAAAGACAATGTCAAGAACAAATTTTGACCAACTTCTCCAGGCTGGCTGCCACTTCGGCCACCTGAAATCAAAGTGGAACCCCGCTATGGCTCCTTACATCTTCATGGAGCGCAATGGCATTCACATCATCGACCTCAACAAGACCGTCGCCAAGATCGACGAGGCTGCTGACGCTCTGAAGGGCATCGCCAAGAGCGGCAAGAAGATTCTCTTCGTCGCTACGAAGAAGCAGGCTAAGGAGATCGTTGCCGACAAGGCTACCTCCGTCAACATGCCTTACGTCATCGAGCGTTGGCCGGGCGGCATGCTCACCAACTTCCCCACCATCCGCAAGGCAGTGAAGAAGATGACGAACATCGACAAGATGATGAACGACGGCACGTTCTCGAACCTCTCCAAGCGTGAGATTCTGCAGATTAACCGTCAGCGTGCCAAGCTGGAGAAGAACCTCGGCTCTATCGCCGACCTGACCCGTCTGCCGTCTGCACTCTTCGTCATCGACGTGATGAAGGAGCACATCGCCGTGAAGGAGGCTCAGCGCCTCGGCATCCCTGTGTTCGCCATCGTCGACACGAACTCTAACCCCCGTGACGTGGACTATGTCATCCCCGCCAACGACGATGCTAAGGACTCCATCGAGGTGATCCTCGACGCTGTCTGCGGTGCTATCGCTGAGGGTCTGGAGGAGCGCAAGGCCGAGAAGGCTGACGAGAAGGCTGCTGCCGACCAGGCTGAAGAGGCTGCTGAGGGCAAGCGCCGTGCTCCCCGTCGTGCACGCAAGGAGGAGGCTGCTGAGGCTCCCGTCGCTGAGGCTGCTGCTCCCGCTGAGGAGGCTGCTCCTGCTGAGGCTCCCGCCGAGGAGGCTGCTCCCGCTGCTGAGTAAGACAAGCTAGGTCTGTGTTCCGCCTCCCTGGCGGAGCCAGGCCACTATTCAATAACCCTATAAACAAAGGAAACAAATTATTATGGCTGTTACTATTGAAGACATCAAGAAGCTTCGCGCCATGACTGGTGCTGGTATGAAGGACTGCAAGAAGGCCCTCACCGAGGCTGACGGTGACATCAACAAGGCTGTGGAGCTCGTCCGTGAGCGCGGCCTCGCTATCGCTGCAAAGCGTTCCGACCGTGAGACGGCTAACGGCTGTCTGCTCGTGAAGGCTGTCCCCGGCTTCGCTGCTATGGTCGCCGTGAAGTGCGAGACCGACTTCGTCGCTGCCGGTGCCGACTTCATCGCCCTGACGAAGGAGATTCTCGACGCTGCCATCGCCAACAAGTGCAAGAGCGCCGACGAGGTGAAGAAGCTCGTCCTCGCCAGCGGTGATGACGTAGAGCTTGCTATCAAGCATCGCTCGGGTATCTCTGGTGAGAAGATGGAGCTTGATGGCTACAACTACCTCGAGGGTGACAACATCGAGGTATACGACCACCAGGGCAAGCACATGCTCGCCACGATGGTTCAGCTCAACAAGGAGAATGCCGAGGTTGGCCACAAGGTTGCCCTGCAGGTGGCTTCGATGAAGCCCGTCGCTCTCGACGAGGCTTCTGTGCCCGAGGAGACGAAGGCTGAGGAGCTCCGCATCGCCATCGAGAAGACCAAGGAGGAGCAGGTGCTCCGCCAGGTGAACGTCGCCCTGAAGAAAGCCGGCATCAACCCGAACCTCGTTGACTCTGAGGACCACATCGCTTCCAACGTGACCAAAGGCTGGCTCACACAGGAGGACGCTGACAAGGCCAAGGAGATCATCAAGACTGTCTCTGAGCAGGCTGCTGCCAACCTCAAGGAGCAGATGATTCAGAACATCGCTAAGGGTCGTATGGCTAAGTTCTTCAAGGACAACTGCCTCGTCGACCAGGAGTTCCAGTTCGCTGATGAGGCTGATGGCAAGATCACCGTCAAGGACTGGCTGAAGAAGCAGGACAAGGATCTGCAGATCGTTGCCTACAAGCGCTTCTCCCTCAGCGCCGACTAATCAGTTAGCCAATCGACAACTACACTTGATATATGGAGCCATGGAAGAGCATTCTTCCGTGGCTCCTTTTTGTTTCTAAAGTCCCACACATGCGTCGTTTCGTCCTTCTCTTTCTGGCCCTGATCGCCTTGCTGCCCGTCACTGCACAGGCGCAACGCCCTGCTTTCAGCAAGCTGTCACCCCTGGTGCGCGAGGCCTGTCTCAGCGCACAGTTGTCGACAGCCCGCCGCTCCCGAGCTGCCCAGCCAATGCCACCGCGCACCCTCTACGCCTTCGTGAGGCTCGCCACCGACGACGCCACGCCGCTCCGCGACCAGGGATGCCGCATCCTCTTGCAAAAAGGCGACCTCGCCATCGCAGCCATCCCCGTGGACCGCATCGCTGCGTTGAGCCTCGACAGCGAGGTGCTCCGCATCGAGGCCGGCCAGCGCGCCACGGCGACAATGGACACCACCGCGACGCTCGTCCACGCCACAGCGGCATGGGAGGGACTCCGGCTGCCACAGCAGTACACCGGCCGCGGTGTCGTCGTCGGCGTGCAGGACATCGGCTTCGACCTCACCCACCCCACGTTCTGGAGCCCGGACATGCAGACTTACCGCATCGGCGCCCTCTGGGACCAGCTTGCTACCGACACCCTCGGCGCCATGCTGCCCGTCGGTCGCGACTATGTTGGCCGCGACGCCCTGCACAAGGCGCAGCATCCACGTGACGGCCTCACGCAGACCCACGGCACCCACACCACCGGCATCGCCGCTGGCAGTGGCGCGGAAGGCGACGGCACCGTGTCGCCCTACCGCGGCATCGCCTGGGAGAGCGACATCGCCCTGGTGTGCAATGCCACCAGCGACGACGCGGCACTCATCGACCCGAAGGACTATTACAAGTACACCTTCGCCCTCGACGCCCTCGGCTTTAAGTATCTCTTCGACTATGCCGACCGCCTCGGCGAGCCGTGTGTCATCAACTTCAGCGAAGGCTCGCAGGAGGACTTCCATGGCTACGACCAACTCTACTATGCCATGCTCGACTCGCTCTGCGGACCCGGGCACATCATCGTTTCGTCGGCAGGGAACGGCGGAGGCGGAATCAACTATGTCCATAAGCCCGCAGGCACCCAGCAAGCGGGCGTCTTCCTCGGCAGCAACGGCAGCACGGCGATGGTGACGACGAAGGCCACCGCCAATCATGGCGTCACCTTCAGCTTCTACGGTACAGAAAAGATGGAGAGAACCTACTCCCTCTCCGCCGTCACCACCATGAAGGACAGCCTCCTCACCGACACGTTCCTCATCGACACCTGCCACTATGCCCTCACAGCGCAGGCCTACACCAACAGCTACAATGCCCGGGAGACCGTCTGCGACTGGATGCTCACCCGCCTCTACGGCGACGATCTGTCTACTCCTTATCCTGTCGCGGTAGCCATCACCGTTGCAGACGCCGACGTGGAGCTGTTCCCCGGCACGGGCTATCTCTATCACAGCGACACCGACCCGACGATGGCCGACGGCGACAACAGCCACAGCATCAACTCCCCCGCCAGCGCGCCAGCAGTCATCTGCGTCGGCGCAACGGCCTATCGGCCAGGCTTCACCAACTACCTCGGCCAGTGGATGAGCTACGACTTCGGTACCGATGGGCGACGGGCGTCCTACTCTGCCGTCGGCCCCACCTGGGACGGCCGCGTGAAGCCCGACGTCATGGCGCCGGGACAGAACATCGTCTCCGCCTACAGCAGCTTCTACGAGGAGCACAACCCCACGGCCCGCGACATCACCTCCGACGTGCGCCACTTCCAGTACGGTGGCCGCACCTACGCCTGGAACAGCAACGGTGGCACGTCGATGGCCTCGCCCGTCGTCGCTGGCGCCATCGCCCTGTGGCTGCAGGCCAACCCGCGCCTCACCGCCGACGATTGCCGCAAGGTCTTCGCCAAGACCTGCCAACACTACGACACCTCGCTTGCCTATCCCAACAACCGCTATGGCTATGGCGAAATCGACGTTGCTGCTGGCCTCGAGGAGGTGCTCCGCATGGCCGCTGATGGCATCGAGGACATCTCTGTCTACCCCCAGTCACCATCCCTCAACCCTCGACCCTCTGTCCTCAACCAACAGCCCATTTACACCCTCGACGGTCGCTTCGTAGGCACCGACACCCACCATCTGGCACCCGGCTTCTACATCCGTGGGGGCAGGAAACTGGTCATCCGATAGCCCCCATCCTCCCTCTGCCGCGCGGCCAACTAGTAATTTAAGTTAAATTACTAAGTAATTTAGGTTAAATTACTAAGTAATTTAAGTTAAATTACCGAGTAATTTAGGTTAAATTACTCGATAGCCTCAACCTTGGGACAAGATGGGGAGCTTGAGAAGGCCGTTTCGTTCCATAGGATGCGCTGACTGGCAAAGGACAAAAGCAAGATTTTCTTTTGTCCTTTCCATTTATTCCCGTACCTTTGCAATAGCGATGGCAAACAACAGCATACAAGCCCTGATGCAGCAACGGATGTTACTCCAGATAGAGTACCAGACGGAGAAGGACGCGTTTCGCAAGCAGACCGAGACCATGGGCCTCGGTCGGAAGGTGAAGCGCGGCGATGCCTGGTACCCGTTGCGCATCGGCTCGACGTTCTACAACTCGCTCAACCAGATGGCGATGGAGGTGTTCCGCACCGCGGATACCGACATCGAGCACAACTTCGAGTTCGGCAAGCCACTCGTCTTCTTCACCGTGAAGAAGGATGCCAAGGGCAAGGAAAGCCTCCACTACTTCAACTTCACCGCCACCGTCTCTTACGTCGACGGCGACCGGATGGTGGTGACGCTGCCCGAGGGCCATGCGCTCGACGTGCAGAGCAGCGACGCACCCGTCGGCTGCCAGCTGTTCTTCGACGAGACGAGCTACCGCACGATGTTCGATGCCCTCGACCGTGTCATCAAGGCCAAGGGCGGACGACTAGCATATCTGCGCGACCTCTTCTATACCAAGCAGCCGGCGCAGCGGTTCTCCTTTGCGCCGATGCGCTTTCCATGGCTCAACGAGACGCAGGAGCGGGCCGTCAACGAAGTGCTCTGGGCGAAGGATGTGGAGGTCGTCCACGGTCCTCCTGGCACAGGCAAGACGACGACACTCGTCGAGGCCATCAACGAGACGCTGATGCGCGAGAGCCAGGTGCTGGTCTGCGCGCAGAGCAACATGGCCGTCGACTGGATCTCAGAGAAGCTCGTCGACCGCGGCATCAACGTGCTGCGCATCGGCAACCCCACACGCGTCAACGACAAGATGCTCTCGTTCACCTACGAGCGGCGCTTCGAGGCGCACCCCGACTATCCGCAACTGTGGGCCATCCGCAAGGCCATCCGTGAGTTGCGCAAGAAACGGAAAGGTCGCGACGAGGGCTACCACCAGAAACTAGAACGGCTGAAGAGTCGCGCCACGGAGATTGAGATCCGCATCAACGCGGAGCTCTTCGGCGAGGCGCGCGTCATCGCCTCCACGCTCGTGGGCTCCGCCAACCGCCTGCTCGAAGGGCAGAAGTTCGGCACGCTGTTCATCGACGAGGCGGCACAGGCGCTGGAGGCGGCGTGCTGGATACCCATCCGCCGCGTCTCGCGCGTCATCCTCGCCGGCGACCACTGTCAGCTGCCGCCAACCATCAAAAGCATCGCCGCGATGAAGGGCGGACTGGACAAGACGCTCATGGAGCGCATTGTGGAGAACAAGCCGGAGTGCGTGACGCTGCTGCAAGTGCAGTATCGCATGAACGACCAGATCATGCGCTTCTCCTCCGAATACTTCTACGGTGGCAAGGTGCGCACGGCACCACAGATCCTCCACCGCGGCATCCTCGACTACGACATTCCCATCGAGTGGCGCAACGCCGAGCCTAGTCAGTGCGACGGCGTCCAAGCCGGAGAAGAATTCATCGGGGAGAGCTACGGCCGCATCAACAAGGCTGAGGCGGAGCAGGCGCTTGAGGTGCTGGAGCAGTACTTCACGAAGATTGGCAAGCAGCGCATCCTCGACGAGCAGATCGATGTAGGCCTCATCTCGCCCTACCGCGCACAGGTGCAGTATCTGCGGCGGCTGATCAGCAAGCGGGAGTTCTTCAAGCCCTTCCGCCGACTCATCACGGTGAACACCGTCGACGGCTTCCAAGGTCAGGAGCGCGACATCATCGTCATCTCGATGGTGCGGTCGAACGACGCGGGACAGATTGGCTTCCTCCGCGACCTGCGCCGCATGAACGTCGCCATCACCCGAGCCCGCATGAAGCTCATCATCATCGGTGATGCCGCGACACTCACGAAGCACCCGTTCTATAAGAAACTGTACAACTATATCAATAGCCTCAAATGATACAACGCGACTATTTCATCCGCCTCATCCAGGAGTTTATGGCAGCCGTCACCCGCTTTCTGGAGAAGAAGGAAGGCGAAGACAAGAAAGACCTGGAGATGAAGGATCTCTACCGGCAGTATGTCGGCAGCTACGACGTCATCCGCAACCTGTCATTCGAGGAGTTGCTCACCTATGCCCAGGAGCAGTGGGAGGAGAAACAGCGCATCCAGCGGCTGGAGATGGTGGCAGAGCTCTACTATGCCGAAGCGTGCTATAAGGCCGAGCCTCTCCATGCTATCCTCCTCAACAAGGCCTGGAAGGTATTCGACTATGTCAACACCCATGGCGCCGACTACTCCATCGACCGGATGCAGAAGATGCAGCGGATACATACGGAGCTGGATAAACGATAAGAGATTAGAGATTAAAGATTAGAGATAAGGGATAACAAAGATGGCACAGATTCATGATATGACGGTGGGGAATTCGACCCACGACATCGTACACTTCGCCTGGCCGCTCATCCTGGGGTACATCCTGCAGCAGATGTACCTCATCATCGACGCAGCTATCGTCGGGCGGTGGATCGGTGTCGACGCGCTGGCCGCCGTGGGCGCCTCGTCGAGCATCATATTCCTCATCATGGGCTTCTGCAACGGCTCGTGTAGCGGCTTCGCCATACCGATTGCGCAGGCGTTTGGCGCAAAGGACTATCGGAAGATGCGCACCTACGTGAGCAACGCCATCCGCATCGCCATCGTCTTTGCCGTGGTCATCACGTTGCTCAGCTGCATGCTCTGCTCACGCATCCTGGGACTGGTGAATACCCCGCAGGACATCTTCCACGACGCGTGGGTGTTCCTCTTCCTGCAGTTTCTGGCCATACCGTTCACCATCGGCTATAACCTCTTGGCAGGGTTCATCCGGGCGCTGGGCAACTCACGGCAGCCGTTCTATTTCCTCATCTTTTCGTCGCTGTTCAACATCGTGCTCGACGTGCTGTTCATCCTCATTCTTGGGATGGGCGTGCTGGGCGTCGGCATCGCCACGCTCCTGGCACAGGGGTTCTCCACCGTGCTCTGTGCCTGGTACATCCTCCGCCGGATGACCATGCTCATCCCGCAGGGCGACGAGCGGCGCTACGACAACAAGCGCATCTCCATCCTCCTGAACAATGGCGTGCCCATGGGGCTGCAGTTCTCCATCACCGCCATCGGCGTCATCATGCTCCAGAGTGCGAACAATACCCTGGGCACCATCTATGTCGCCTCGTTCACGGCCGCCATGCGCATCAAGTACCTCTTCACCTGTGTCTTCGAAAATATCGGTGTGGCGATGGCCACCTATTGCGGGCAGAACCTCGGTGCCCGGCAGATGGACCGCATCCGCCAGGGCATCTTCTCCGCCATCAAGATCATGTTGGTCTATTTTGTGCTGACGGTAGTCGTCATCTATCCTTTTGCCGACGACATGATGCGGCTCTTTGTCAATGCGGGTGAGGAAGAGGTGGTCAACAATGCCGCGATGCTCATGCGCATCGCCAACTATTTCTACCCCGCCCTCGGTCTGCTCACCATCTTCCGTTACAGCATCCAGGGTCTGGGCTACAGCAACCTCTCGATGCTCTCCGGCGTCATGGAGATGATTGCGCGCTGCGGCGTGAGCCTCTGGGTGGTGCCGATGTTCGCCTTCCTTGGTGTCTGCTATGGCGATCCCGTGGCCTGGATCTTCGCCGACCTGTTCCTCATCCCCGCCTTCATCCTGCTCTACCGCCACCTCTGCCGGCATCTGCAAGCCTCATAGCCTAGGCTACTCCGCACAATTCCCGTTTGTTGCTGCCGGTACGCCCCGTCCGTACTCGAGTACAAGCCATCCGTACCCGAGTACAAGCTATTTTGCATTATTTACACATCCATCCCATTACTTTTTAACAGGATTTCCGTACTTTTGCTTTCAACAATTCCAAACTAAAGCAAAACGACTATGGAAAAAGATGAAGTGATGGGCAAGCTCCCATCAGAGTGTACCACCATCGTGGTGGGTAGCGAGCAGACCACTGACGGCTCGCACAACTATGCCCGCTCGGGGGACTTCGATGCCATGCGGTGCAAAAACTGGCTGGTGTTTCACGATACTGACAACGGTCCCGAGGAGTTCGTTGCCGACGACAGCGCCTTCCGCTGTCCACTACCGAAGAAGGCTTTCGGCTACACAGCCCTGCCCGACTATCAATACCATAACGAGTGGGGATCGGCAGGATTCAACTCCGTCGGCGTTGGCGAGAGCTCCACCGAGACCATCTTCGCCTCGCCACGGGCACTCGCGTTCGACCCCTACGTCCCCGAGGGCCTGGCCGAGAACTGCACCTACAACATCGTGCTGCCCTATATCCACACGGCACGCGAGGGCGTGGAGCGCCTGGGAGTGCTCATCGAGAAATACGGCTCGGCGGAGGGCTTCGGCATCGGCTTCATCGACAAGGATGAGACATGGTACCTGGAGAACTGCTGCGGCCACCGCTGGCTCGCCTGCCGCATGCCAAAGGACAAATATTTCGTGACGGGCAACCAGAGCCGCTTCCGCGACTACGACCCGAACGACAAGGAGAACTTCCTTGCCGCCTCAGACCTCATCGAGTTTGCGCAGGAGCATGGTCTCTACGACCCCGCGAAAGGTAAGTTCGACTTCCACGAGGCTTACTCAAAAGATGACAAGGACGACACCACCTACAACTATCCGCGCGTGTGGGGCCTGCAGGGCATCTTCACCCCAAGCATGAAGCAGAGCGTAGAGCGGAACACGTTCCCCGTCTTCGCCACAGCCGACGAGAAGATCAGTATCGCACGCCTGCGCAACGCCTTCCGCTTCCACTACGACGGCACAGACCACGACCCCTACCTCCACGCCAACGGCAAGGAGCCTTTCCGACCCGTGAGCATCTTCCGCACCACGCAGACCCACCTGATGCAGGTGCGCCCCTGGCTGCCGAAGGAGATCGGTGAGATCACCTACGTCGCCGACGGTATGGCCGACCTGGGCGTGTTCCTGCCGATCTACCAGGGCATCAAGAGTTTCCCGCGCCCCTACTCCATCGGCGACTGCGAGTGCGACTCAGAATCAGCCTACTGGCGCTTCCGCAAGGTGATGACGCTGGCAATGACCAACTACAACGGCCTCGCACCCATCGTCAAGGAGCGCTATGCCGCCCTCGAACGGGAGAACGACCAGCGACAGCAGGAGTTTGAGGCACGCTATCTGGAAGTCGTCAACGACCGTCCGATGGAGGCAAGCGACATGCTCCAACAGTTCAGCGACACGCTTCTCAACCATGCTCTGGAAGTGGCTGACCAGCTGGCCAACGACCTCTTCACCCGCATGGCCAAGAACATTCAGAAGGAGTACCTCTTCCACGGAGCGTGATTAATATAGCTAAATCGCAGCCAATGTCATCAATATTTGGCTGGAAGCCAACACCATGAGTAACTGGGGCCATGGGCAGGCTGGAAGCCTGATCATGACCCCGGTACATGGCTACGGTAGGGACCTATGCCTGGAAGCCATTACTATGATAAGTTCACGTCAAAGATGTTTTTGAATGGTTTTTGCCTAGTTTTCTGAGATTCTTCCTATCGCTGAGCGGCTCGACTCCGTCAATGACGTCAATCCTCCGTCAATATCATCAATAAATGAGGGGTTCGAAGCAATTGGCATATCAAAGAAAACCACTCGAAAACCGGCGCCGTCTTTTTTCCGAACCACGGCGCGAAAACCCGCTGCTCGCTGAAAACCCCATCCGGATACCACTGCATACCATCCAGCTACCTTTGAAAAGTTACTGCAGCCACCTTTGAAAAGTCGCTACAGTTACCTTTGAGAAGTTGCCGAATAGCTATATATATATGTTTCAATGACAACTGTGCATTTTTATTTCGAAGATGACTCTATAATATTCTTTGGCAGTATCTGGATCAAAAACCGCTGATTTTTAGTTTCTTCTTCCTCTCGCATAGAGTTATTGGGCAATGTGCCATCACCGCTACCTGAAATTTGCACCTCACAGTTTGATCCAAAGTTTAGTCCTTTAGTAATCGTCCAAAATTTATAGAGTCCGTATGCCCGGTCATAACTCAGAGGATAATTAGCAGTGAACCTGTCATGAAGGTTGGATGCTTGGCCCTCAATAATCAGAATATATTGGTCATCATGATGTCGCAGAAGGAATTTCTTGATCTCAACGCCTGCCAGGAAAAGCTGTTCCTGCGTTGCGGCATCTATATTCTGAATGCTACTCAGTCCCGTAGGATAGGCGACGTTGATCTTTAGAATGTATTTTTTGTAGTCGGGGCGATATTGAAAATACCTCTGATCAAGGTCCTTAGTCGAATTCACCACTTCTTGTATATCTGCCAACTGCTTCTCTGTCACCTCCATCCTCTTATGGAGTAAGACGATGACAAGGACAAAGAGCACCAGCATGATAAAAAAGAGACTTGTCATCAAGTCGGAATAGCTGGTCCAAAAGAAAGACTCACCTCTACGTTTCATATTCCACTCTTTGATTGATGTACAGGGTTAGCCACCATAGTATCTTTAACTACGGCTTTTGTTGAGGCCTCTTGAACAGAATCTTGTCTCATAGCGGCTGTACTGTCAACTTCTTCTGTACCTTCTTGATGCGCTGTGACAGCATTGTAGTTAAGCCAAAGGTTACCGGCAGTAGCTAAAGCAATAATCAGAAGTAAGAAGATGACCACAACTTTCATCCAAGCTGGTATATAAAGTCTTGCACCCCCAGAAGTCCCATCTCCACTCCGGCTGTAGTCAAGACTCTTCAACGCCCTTTTCATGTCATTTGCCAGATCGCGATTAGAATTGTCTATCTTGGCAACGAGGGATTTCGTTGCATTCTGGAACTCGGAAGACAGCCTGCTAGCAGATTGATCAAACGTTGTTCTGACCTTCTCTAACTGGTCTGGAATTCTTGTGATATCCTCAAGTCTCTTTGACAATACTGGTATTTGTGAAACTTGGTTTTCAAACTCATTTCTTAAGCTGTTGCAGTATTCCGACAAAGCATTCTGCTCCTTCTCCAGGAACTCGGATAGGCTTAAGCTCTGGTCATCAATAGAATTCTTGAGATCAGTAACAGATTGGAGAGATGACTCCTTGAGATTTGATATAGAATGATTCAAGTAATCGTCAACTTTATCCACGCTATCCCCCAATAGCGATTTGCGAGTTTCTATTTGAGTCAGTTCCTCAGAGAAGAAGTCACGGATCTGCTCCATACCCTCGCGCATCTGTTGCAACAAGGTGACCATATTAGCCTCAGACTGCAATCGCATTCTGAAGCTTTCAATCTCGCTTGTATAGCCTTGAATATCATTTAGATATTGATTGAAAATAGCTAACTTGTCCGTACATCCTTCAAGTTCTCTAAGCACTCTCACATTGGCAGTCGCCATCTTCTGGACATCCATTTTCTGTATGGTATCCACAATATTTGATTGTATAGCATAAGACCTATTGATTTTATCTAAGGTTATCCCCAAAGAGCGAGTGTTCTCTTGAAAAGCCCCATTGAATGTATTCAAATTCTTGACAAGCCGAGTGAATGCATCTGAGATATCATTGGGCAACTTTGGAAGCAACACAGACTGCATCCATGAAAGGAACTCGTTTTTGCCCCTTTCCTCTTCATTTTTGAACTTCTTAAAGGATATGGAATTCCAAGTCGTTAGGAAAATACCGACAATGCTTGCACACATAGCGAGTGCGACACCAGTGAGCAGATCATTAATGCCTAAGGCGGCTCCTGCCATAGCTTGACTTGCATCCAGGCCACTTCCACTCCCCATAAGGCTAGTGATGCTGTCCCGCTCAAGAAGGTTGTAAAGACCGATGATTACACCTGCCATCGTACCAGCCAAACCACAATACAAGGGCACCGGCATCTGCGCATTGATTTCATCTTCTATGCTGTCGCAATTTCTATCAACAGAATCTTTTAAGATATTGAAATCAATAACAGCTCCTTGATTGCTGCCCAAATAGTTATTGATGTTACACTTGATCCCTTGGAAGACTATATTTCCATTGCCGCTAATACCAGAGACAAACTGGCCGTCCCACTCCAATGTCCACCCATCCTTGTTGACGAATATACTGCCAAACATATTCATTCGCCTCCGATTGGCAACAAAGAAATAGATTTGCAGGCAAATAACAAATCCTACTATTAAGATTACGGCTATCATATTTTCTATATTCTAATTATTGTTTTCTTAGTGACATTCCACATCGTTCCGTTTCTTGTGACCTTACCTTTTTCTATCGTTTCGAAAGACATAGCAGTTTTCAACTTACTAATGGTTGCACCTCCAGCAAGATCAAGCACATCACGGATATTGTCATTAGACTTGATTCTATTGATATCTGTTAGTTCGAATTCCCCTTCATTTAAGTCATCATCAGAGAATGTGACTCTAAAAGCCGTAACATCATTGGGGCAGTTCTCCACGCTTGTAAAATGATTGCTGCTGTTTGTGCCAAAGTACCTGATGACAGGTCTTGCCTTTTTGGAGGGCTTTTCCTGAGGCGCGAGATGAGTTGCTTTGTCCAAGTGAGGCCGACTCTGTGATTGCGATGGAGCAGGCTGATACTTCATGAGATCCACCTTATTAGAAAGATTGGTTACTCTCCAGTTTAAGGATTCAAAATCAGCTTTGCTGCTTGTTTTTTCCAAGTCATCTAGTGCATCATTACTTTTCCAATTTGCTTTCAGAGCCAAGATCAGAGCTATGAGCGAAAGAATGATTCCCACGCCCGCTGCTCCAGCAAGAATATAATTAAAGGCCTGCTGAGTGGTCTTCATTTGTTGACACTCCTTCACAGAAACATAGCTAACACTACCCTCTGCTACTAGCACACTATCAGGTTTGCCTTGTGCCGTAGAATCTGATTTGATAGTATCGTTAGTGGCATATAATGGGGATGGCGCTAATAATTGTGCCATAATGCCAATTATGAATAGGAATAACAACTTTTTCATTTTGCTTCATGTTTAATAAGGTCGGCATAGATGGCGTTGCTCAAAGCGTATAAAGCTCCTTTGATGGGGTAGAAGAACAGTGTCTCGCCGAGCTCTGCATCTTTATTCTTGGTCTGCAAGTCAATGGCTTTTGAAAGATAGGTTTCCATATCTTTCTCATTTCCACAAACTTTTCTGGCAATTGCAACAGATTCGGTCGTCATCAAGAAATTCTTCTTGAAACTGAAGGCATTGCCCATGTCGTTGAGTATGAAGTCGAAGAACTTCATAGCTGCACCAATTGCTTCTTTCTTATCCTCCTGCGTGATGCTTGACAATGGCGTGTCGGCAGGCACAAAATCATCAGCACCAGCCTTCAGGACTCTCACTCTGTCACGGTCATCAATACTACTACTGGTCACCAAACCTCCACGGCAAGTAGCCTCCTTGGGCGTCTTGTTGTCCGACAGGCCAAGTATCGACAACTCTTCACAATGGACATTGGCAACTTTTTCGATGATTATCTTAGTGTAAGTAGCCAAAGTAGTTTCAGCGTCTGGTGTGATAGCCTTAATGATCTTGCTGCCATTTCCACTAAAAGCAAAGTGGCGAGGTACGAAAGGCACCTCTCTGTTTTTATTGTAGGCACGCAAGATGCAAGCTATGTGGTAAATGATAGCCGAATAATAAAGTAAGAACACCACTTTGAAGTGTCCATCTTCAAGAAGAATAGCGTCAAAATCAATGGAATTGATATTGACATTACCCTTGGTGATAATAGAATTTTCTTTCAGAGAGAACAGGAATGAGGCTACGTTCGATGGCGAAGTCTCACTAGAGTCCAACACCTCTAGAAGATCATTAAGATCTTTCTCCCTCAATATGTTGCGGAACTGGGGTTTGAAGTAATCGATGATACCACTGTTAGAGTTGCTGATGGAATAGGGCGTCTCAAACAAGTCGTTTGTTGCAAAACGAAAAGAGGTTACCAATTCCACCATGCCTTTCTTTTCAGAGAAGGCAATATCGGTGGTTCCGCCGCCAATGTCGACGGAAATAATCTGCGAAGCCTCTGGCTTGCTATCATAGAAGGCTATCAGAGGTGCAGACGATTCAGTCATGCTGATTGTCGTCCCTTTATCATTAAAATACTGTTTGTAGAAGTCATTCCATGTCTTTTTGACGAACCCTGACTGCACGGGCAACATGCTAATGGGATAGAACCATGTAATTTTGGTCTTTTGCAGGTCGCCTCCATTCAATAGCACCTTGTTGCGGATGATGAGCATCAGACAGTTGATATAGAACTTCAATACCATTTGAGCATTAGCCGATGTATCCCATTTAATGTTGGTATACATTGTGTTATAGCTAAAGTTAGACCGTTTGTCGTACGTGAATGGAATGTTCACCAACGCAAAAGGATCCACACGCAAGTTCCAGTCAATATTATCGACTGCCGACAAAACAGTCCTCGTCGGGAAATGGAAATCCGATTTCTCACTAAGCAGTTGAGGAATGAATTCTTTTTCTATCAGAGGATTTTCATCAATCAAATCAATCTCTACCTTGTTGCCTTTATCATCTGAGTCCGTTGTCTGGTCGAACATTAGGCACACTTGTTCATCATTGGTGTCGACATCAAAAATCCGTGGCTTTATCTTTGAATTAATCGGATCGACAGGCGAATATTCTATCAAGGTATTGGAAGTACCTAGGTCTACCGAGAATGCATACTGCTTGTTACCACTACCCGTTTTAAAAATCGGTATAATGAGTCCTCTGACATCACGTTGGCTGTCAGCTACTTGGATATAGTCAAATCTCCTGTTAAACAGGGTGTAGTTCATGGCTTTATAAGCCTCACTACTTGGTGTACATGGATTCCTGGTGGCACAGGAAACCCCGTATGGGATAGACACACCATTCTCTATCACCATATTCATGCCGATAATCTCATCGCTACCATAGTAAGGATGATAGACATAATTCAGAGACTTCATGCTCACACACGACAGCGTATAGAATGCTCCTTTATCGCTATCGAACCGATAGCTTGGCATGATAAGACCTGCGAAATTAAAGTAGCGTATAGCACCCTTATTCTCGTTTAGTACTGGCTGACTATTGTGTTGGTCATTATCATAATACGTTCGCTTGTATGTGATGCACTTTACCGTCTGGTTGCCAACGATAGGAATACGGAGAGTCACTTGTATGCCCCCCGAAGGTCTAACCTCCATTTCTATCATCTTTTTTCCTTCTACCGTAGACATGAGCTCGCCTACTGTGAAGTACTTGAAAAATTCCGGTTTTAGTGGTAAGAGGAACGACATGTTTGGAGTATCTACAAGCTTTTGCTTCAGATTGCCATTGAAGTAATTGTTGTTAAGCTTGTGAGGAACGCGGATGATATAGTCTTCCAGCAAATCAGAGACAGTAAGCCAGGGCTGGTTAAGATAGCCTGGTCTGGGAAGCTTTCGCTTACTCATAACAATGTTGTCGCCGACAAAGGGAGCCTTGTTCTCTGTACCCCATTCATCTTCCGTATATTTCAGCTTGCTATAGTCTGTGCCCGACCCAACAGGCAATACCAAAGGATAAGGGCGTGGGGCACCGGAATTTTGCAATACAGTGGACCGAATCTCGAAATCGCTGTCCATGCAAGGCATCACCTTCTTCTTTGGAATGGTAATGCCCAGCACTTCCACATGCGCAGCACTGTTGAAAGCAGGTATACACTGCAATCCATCAAAGGTGGTAATTGTGTTTAGTTCATGAAACTTCGCACCATTAAACTTATTGAGCGTAAGCGTCAGATACTGATAGATCTCTGGAAAGTCAGCAGCAAAGTTCTGATAGGTATTACGCAAATAAAACCACATCTTCACATATTCATAGTCTCGCTTATATAGTGGCTGCAAATCCATATCGAAGGCTTCATCCTTGCCAAAGCTAAAGACCTTGCTGATATCTGTAAGGTTGTTGGCTGTACTGAAGAATATTGTTCTTGGCGAGGTTGCCCCAATAATTTCCTTGCCATCCTTTCCGTAGATATATTTCAGCAAGTATATGTTCTGCATCTTATTAAAGTTGAACGATACCGCGTCAGATTTCAAATATTTCTGCAACGTATCGCCCATAGCTACATGTCCAGAATTAGAAGTGTCACTAAGCAACTGCCCGGCAACACTTGCAATGTCGCAGGGAATAATCTGGATTTTGCTGGCGAACTTATCATAATTGAAGAATATCTCTCCAATATCCAGCGTGTCTGAGACTGTTCGGCCATAGATGCTGTCGTCATCAAGATCCCCGTTTTTCGAAATGACAGTAAAGGCATCCTTCACTAGTTGCATTCTGGCAAATGGTGATGGGATAGAGGTAATATCTATATACTTTGATCCCTGAATGGTATCGGACATCTGTGCTCGGTTGCCAGAATCGTAAGCATAGTTGATGTTGTTGGCAGGCCCCCAGTCTTGAATACTGTTACTGCCATTGTGGAAGAGTCTGAATACTTTTGGCATGGCAACTGTTTTTAGAATTTTTCTTGAGTGATTTTTTTCATTGCTAGGTAGAACATCTCCATGAAGGTGTTTGGATCCTCTGGCTTCGTCACAGAGCAACGACGGATTGCATCGTTGAGTTCATGTATATATTTGTTGTAATTCTTCTTGGCAAAGATTCCATCCTTTTTGGGGATAATGCCTTGCACGATATCAAAAGGCTTCTCAGGGCATGCCAAGTCGAATAGTTTCAGGGAACGAGAGTTCGTTTCCATCTCTCCCAACCAATCCCGATAGCCATTAGCCCCATCAAGAAACTCAGTGAGGTTCCTCATAAAATCTTGCTGATAGATACTGCTGAATCGATTGCGATTTGCTTCAACGTTCGGCGAAGAAATATCCTTCATCTTGTAATGGAAGCCATTTGCCATCAGCGTGAAACTAACCAATGGATCGAATAATAAGGAAAACGTTTTGTCGTAGAAATCAACAAAGGTCACTGGATTGGAATCATTTTTAATACCGATTTCCTGGCAAATGGACTTAGCTTGCTGGTGATTGATATTCTTGTTATAAGTAAAGTCAACCACTGATGTAGCTGCAAGGAACTCCACAATATGCGCCTTGTTTTGTTGACCAGGACCACCATCGGTATTGTCGTATGGTTTAGAAAACTTGTCATCACCGATGAAATACAGCGCGTCTATTTGCCCGTTGTTGAAAATATTCTCTTCATAGTAGGCTAAAGCCGACTTTGCCTTAGAGATAAATGTAGAAGAATTGATGCTGCTATTGGGGTCAGGCTTAATGCTAAAGTAAGGCAAAACTGTCACTGCACCAATAAGCGCATCGTTCAGCATAGCAAACTTCTGTGCTTGCTGAACTGTGATTTCCCTGAGTATCTTCAGCAACAAGGGGAAGCCGCTTGCACCAGTCCCTCCGAAGATGGAATTGACAATAAAAATTCTATCTCCCTGACTAAAGCTTGCTTCAAAGGACTTGAATGCCTGGGATTCGATGATTTGGTTCAACACCACGCTACCAATATTTGGGTTCCCTTTGAAGCCCACCTTCATATCGGCATCCAGGTTCTCTTTCGAAAATAGCATTTTCACAAGCCCCTTCTCTGTATTGTCCATTGTGTCCAACCCAATGTACTGAGCGAATGAACAATTGGAGGTATTGTTTATCGAGAGAATGTTGTTCCCTGTGATTGATGTTATCTTTGTCTTGAAGAATTCGTTCTTTGTGGGTCTGTTAAGTTCCAACTGGATAGACTGGTACAGGCTCAAAAAGTAAGTTGTTCTCGTGAGATCGGCATTGCCGGCATCCGGGTCTATCAATATTGGCACGACCTCCTCAATGCCTGAGCCCAAATGTACGCCTGATGCCAGCAACATGGATAAGGAGCGGAGCACCCTGGCTCCGGTTCCACCAATTCCAAACACATATAACTTTGACATATCAATGACTATTTTGCTAATGGAGACTTGGCACAATCGCTATGCAGAAGCTTTGTAGCGAAGAGAACCTTGAAAATGAGCGTGATGACGATGGCTGTGATCATGACTATAAGCAGATTGGCCAGCCCGAAACTGATAAAATCCAGAGTCCCGAACCCTAAATCATTACCTTCTTCGTCAACCATACAGCCAGTGTTCCGTTCACGTTCTAACACTGCCCAACCAACGATGAAATTGAATAATCCAGGAATGGCAACGGTAATGCACCAACACCACCAGTGGTTTAGTGAGAAACGGTCTATCTTGAAATAATATATCACTAGAGCTAACGCCGTCGTTACCAACATGATCCAGCCAAATAACGAATACATATTTGCATCTTGCAGTTCCGATACAGACCCGCTGATATAATCAGACAATTCTTTACCATATATGCTCTGCACGAATGAATAATAGATTTCAAAAATATTTCCCATGTCTTATTTGATGTTAAAGTTGATACCTTTTATCTTACTATTGTCGCTGAATGCACTCGCCACGCCATTGATTATAAATCCAATGCCTTGTGTTTTCTTCATATCACTCCCCGACAGATCATTCATTGCACCTACCCATGCTGGAACATCGAATGTCTTAACCCTTATGGATGGGTGGATGCCGTGAGCTTTATCAAACACTTTGAAGGTTATCTTATGCGAAAATATATCTTTGTCAGCATCAGCATTAGATTCTACAGACTCCAGCTTAACCAATGCTGTCCGTGGGTTGATCATGAAATTCTTCATGTCGCAGAGTGTTCGGTCGTCTTGAAGTGTAGAAGACAGGTCTGCCTTTATAATAAAAGTACCCTTAGAATTGGACACCCTACTCTCTGAATGTCCTTCGCCAAAACTCTTGCCATGCTCATTCGTAATGGTAAAAGAAATGGACGAACAAGTTGAGAACCCCACCTCGTATAGGTATGAGCCTGGTATTTTCTCAAGATGAATTCTCTTATTCATTTCTCCAAGCAAACGCTGAGATCCGATAAACCATACATAGTAGGGCCTATTGCAATTGATCTTTCTTGGCTGCTGACCATATTGATAGTAATTGCCTACAAACTTAGAACTTAGACAAAAGATTTCAACACCAAAGTCCTGATGTTTCTTGATATGTTTGGCAAATACTGATTTCACATTATCACTTACAATATTCAAGAAGTGGGAGGTCTGACCATAAGGCACACCCAGTATACAGTCTGATGTAAAAACTGATATGGTCTTGTCGTCCATTTGCTTCAATATCTTTTCGAACATAACGTCCAACTGCGATGAAGCACGATTGCCTCCATAGCTCTGAAACGATGTCGGATTGAGATTCAATGTGAAATCATTGAGGTCTCCAGAGAAGGGTATCACCTCTGAATTGATGAAATTCAACTCAGTTGTATCAGCATAACCATCTAATTCATTGACAATGTAATGGATGGCATCTTTAAACTGGGAGCCATCACAGGTATACCCATCCATGCTGCCCGAATTCTCAATATACACTTTTACAGTTGGTGCAACTGCATTCACAGCATGTACAGGAGTCCAGTCTATCTTCACTCGTCCACTGCCTCCACAATTTGCGAATAAGCTGATGAATAGCAATAAAGCTAAAGATGTTAGTGTTGTTCGTATCCTCATTCTGCTCATTTTTAGGATTTAGGTTCGAGACAGAATAAAAAAGCGTGGAACTTTCGCCACTCGTCCCACACTCTGAGGCTTCTCGCATTGCCCTATTCGGTAGAACGAGCAACGCAGAAGCCCACGCTGATATGTATAAGCACGATACACCTTATTATATAGATATACCTGTGAGGCATATCAACAATAAGGGTTGTGCAGATAATACATACCCACTGGACATCTACTGTTGCTTCGATTCTGACCGAATAGAAATTTTGCGAGAATTTCAGAGTGTCAGGAACAAAGCGTCTAGTAAACGCCTTTCCATCATGTCTTATTCCATGCTCTCAGCCCGCCCTTGGCAGGCTTCTGCATAGAATATACTGCAAAGATAAGAGAATATTCTGAAAGTTGCAAGGAAATGGGCGAAAAAAAATATCGACCGGTACGGATGGATTTCTCCATTTTTGCCTCAAGGCCTGCGTTAAACTAATATAAAAGCGTGTCTCGCAAACGGTTCGACATAGCATCACGAGGGTGGCAGGATAAAGGCAATCAGCTAATATCCAACACCTTGTACAACATATAACACCTTGCATATGCGGCTTTAGAAGATAAGGGGGAGACTGTCTGAAAACTAGCAGCCTCGTCAGATAACCCGCCACAAAACCTTAGTTCATCACCGTATCGATGCTCGATGTACGGTCACAGTGACAACTTGATTTCTTCGAAAAATAACGGGCGAAATGCTTGCATACGTCGAAAATATTTCGTAACTTTATGGTGTCAGAAGGACTGTCTATAGAAGAGTTTATAACGGATGACACCCATAAAACAGTATGGATTATCCATATTCCGAAGCATCAGCCTCGTCGTCCTGTACTTGCCCACAAGAAGGCATGGCAGCGGATAGAAGATTCTTTGGTTGAAATGACTA
>ERZ1032009.74-NODE-74-length-22019-cov-22.601211_pt1 | contig 22019 bp, 33 predicted proteins | sample MGYA00516700_ERZ1032009 | MGnify/ENA primary metagenome ERZ1032009 (study PRJEB33719, sample SAMN04261292) | wastewater metagenome | biome: rural village; feature: human; material: feces | host: Homo sapiens | place: El Salvador | collected 2013-01-14 ...
GACATACTGCTTGTTGGTGAGAGTTGGTCTTTCCATTATTTTGTCATGATGTTGTTGTCGCGCGTGTATTAATATAATAATGTGGTATGGGTGTTTACAGGCTGTTGATGTCTTCGACGGTCAGCCCGGTTATCTTTGGGATAGTGTCAGCCGGCAGGCCAAGGCTTTTCATCTTTGCCTGAGCTGTCGTTTCATGGCCCAGTCAAAACGTATGTATTTGCTTTCTTCCATAAAATCAAGTCGTTTGTTTTGCAAAAATAATCATTCTTGCCCTATCCGCAAAGCCATTACCGGTTATTTTTATCATCTTGTGTTTTTTATGGCGTTAACGTTGGCCTTTTGGATGACAAGGGAAAGGCTTTGCCTTTTTAGGCCTTATACCCAAGTCTTCTTTGTGTCAGTCCCATTGCCTTATTTTACAAGTTTTGAGCTTTATCATTGCCTTATTTTACATGAAAAGTAGATAGGCCGTTACATTCTTATGAGCTACTGTTGTCGACAGTTGGGAATTGCGCTTTCATTTTTTTTACATTCGTTTGCCTTTCTCAAGGTCAATCTGTTTGCTTGTTCTCTGCGTGTTAGGCAAGAAGCCGGCTATGATGCCGAGGAGTGGCAGGAAGGCACTAACCTGGAAGATGAACTCGACGCTGGTCTTGTCGGCGAGCCATCCGAAGAAGGCGGAGCCCAGGCCGCCCAAGCCGAACATCAGTCCGAAGAAGACGCCGGCTATCAGTCCCACCTTGTCGGGCATCAAGTCGGTGGCGTAGACCACGATAGACGAGAACGCCGAGGCGATGATGAGACCGGAGAGGAAGGTGCAGACGATGGTCCAAGCGAAACCCACGAAAGGCATGGCTATGGCGAACGGCGCGGCCCCCAAGATGGAGAACCAGATGACGTATTTCCTGCCGAACCTGTCGCCCAGCATGCCTCCCGCCACCGTCCCGATGGCGAAGGCGGCAAGGAAGACGAACAGGCATAGCTGCGACGTCCGCACGCTGACGCCAAACTTGTCTATAAGGAAGAACGTGAAGTAGCTGGTGATGCACGCCGTGTAGAAATACTTAGAGAAGACCAGCAGGATGAGGATGGCCAATGCCCCATATTTGGCCCGCTTGGAGATGTCGTGGTTGAGGAGAGGTTGCTTCTGCGGATGGTTGACCACGTAGGCGAGTCTCGCCTTGTACCAAGCGCCAAGCCTGACCATGATGATAGCCGCCAGCAGCGCCGCCAAGGCAAACCAGGCTATGGCGTGCTGGCCGAAAGGCAAGATGACGAGGGCCGCAAGCAACGGGCCTACCGCCGAGCCGCCGTTGCCGCCCACCTGGAAGATGGACTGCGCCAAGCTCTTCTTGCCGCCCGAGGCCAACTGCGCCACGCGTGAGGCCGTGGGATGGAAGACCGAAGAGCCGAGCCCCACCACGCTAACGGCCAAGAGAATCAGGAAATAATTCTCGGCGAAAGCAAGCAGCAACAGTCCCGCCAAGGTGAAGCACATGCCCACCGAGAGGGCGTAAGGTCGCGGATGCTTGTCGGCATAGAGCCCCGTGAAGGGTTGCAGGATGGATGACGTCATCTGGAACACCAAGGTGATGATGCCTATCTGCGCGAACGAGAAGTCGAACTTGTCTTTCACGATGGGGTAGATGGAAGGAATGATGGATTGGATCATGTCGTTCAAGAAATGCGAGATGCCGCAAATGATGAGCATCGAATAGACCGTGCCCTCCACCATGGTGGGGTTGCCCTTCAGCCGGCTGCTTATTGATTTGATATTCATTGTCGTGATTGCGTTTCCTGTTTACACATTATTATATATACGCGTTGCCGCCATGCCCTATTTCAGCAACTTCTCGTAAGCCATGCGTGCCCCTTGCGGGTAGCGAATCTCGCCACAATAGGTGAACCCTTGCCTCTCTAACGCGCGTCGCATGCGATCCAAGACTAAAGAAAGAGGGCCTTTCTTTCTGAGTTTACTATAATTGTAATGCAAAAATACACACTTTTGCGTGAAAACGCTTATCTTTGTGCCGTCAATCTAAAAAATTAATACCATGAAAAGACTTTCTACGCTGTTCGCCTTGCTGCTTGCCCTATGTGCCACCGCCATGGCACAGCTTCGCTATCATGAAGCTACGCAATTTAAGGTCATAGGCCAACCCGTGCCGGATGAGCCACGTGTGTACACCCGTATGCCCGACTCGCTGAAGGGCAAGGTGCGCGACGCGCTTTGGAACCTTGGCCAGAACACGGCGGGCATGGCCGTGCGCTTTCGCTCCGACGCGAGGCAGATTGGCGTGAGATGGAAGAACCACTCGGTGTTCAACATGAACCACATGACCGCCACGGGCATTCGCGGCCTCGACCTCTATTGCTTGCAGGACAAGGGCCAGTGGGTATTCGTGAACAGCGCCAAGCCGCAAGGACGACTGGTAAACAAGTCGAAGATAATAGAGAACCTTGACGGCAAGGAGCACGAGTACATGCTCTACCTGCCACTCTATGAGGGCATCGACTCACTTGAGATAGGCGTTGAGGAAGGCGCGACCATTGACAAGCCGCGTGTGGCGTTGCCGGCCGAGAACAAGCCTGTGGTGTGGTATGGCACGAGCATCACGCAAGGCGGCTGCGCCTCAAGGCCGGGCATGGCGGCGACAAACATCGTGGAGCGCAGGCTCAACCGCGTGGTGGTGAATCTCGGGTTCAGCGGCAATGGCAAGCTCGACCCTGAGGTCGCTGAGATAATGGCTCGCCACGACGCAGGACTTTACATCATGGACATGCTGCCAAACTGCACGAGCGACTTGATAAACGAGAAGATAGGGCGTTTCTACTCCATCCTGCGCAAGGCGCACCCCGACACGCCAATACTCCTCGTTGAGAACCCTATATTCCCACCGACGCGTTTCAACTCGGAGATGCGGAAGACCATCAGCGAGAAAAACGCCACGCTGCAGAAGTTTTTCAAGAAATACCGCGCCGCCGGCGACAAAAACGTGTATTTCGTCTCGTCGGCCGACATGATTGGCTCCGACAACGAGGGCACCGTGGACGGCATCCACTTCACCGACCTCGGCTTCGAGCGTTGCGCCGACTACATGACACCGATTATCAAGCGGCATCTGGGGAAATGAGCCGTGCGCGTTGCCGATTGCGTATGCCATAATGCTTTGCAGGGGCGGGCCTCGTGTCCGTCCGCAACCAATGTGGACGCATCGGCAAATCCGGCGCATTGGCCATACGGGGTGCGGACGGCCACAGGGACCGCCCCTGCAAAGCGTAAAAGCCTTACCCACACTAATCAGTATAGACCCAAAAATTAATCAAAACAAAATAACATGAAAACACGAGTCAGACTTATTCTCACATTAGCCATCACGTTCCTTTTCGCTTTCACAAGTTCTGCGAGCGCGAGGTGTGAGGCGAGTGGAAGCAATGCCAAGTCCGCGCCCTGCAAGGCGGAAGCACCAGGAGACCAACAAACTAAGCGCAACTACCTGTTGGGGCACGTTGAGCTTGACGCTGAATATAAAGCGATAGAGTTACACGATGTGTTCATGATGAATGGCAGAAAGTATCATTTGCTCTTTGTGCGGCGCACGGATTATGCCAAGGGGAAGGTGAGCAACGTGTATATCTATCCGGATGGATTCAAGTCGTGGGAGCAAAACGGTTTTATGGTATATCTTCCGAAAGTAACGGAGTTCATAGTCCATAATGTCCCCGGGCAGGAACTGTGGGGCAGTGTCATCATATGGGAATCGACCCATACGGATCACTTGGATGGCAAGAAACATGACAAGATTGTCTATACCGATACTTACACTGACGTGCGCTTGCCCGATGAACCCGCGCAGAAGATACTGGACCTTATCCAGGACAATTCCCCTTACGAGTACTGTGGGTTTGGCAGTAGTGCCACAAAATACAGCAGGGTGAATACTGCCGAATTGAGAAAGACTAAAATAAGGAAAGATATAAACGGTAAGGTCACCACAGAATATTCTAACCAGCGGAAATTCTGATGGGTGACAATGTAAACAGTTTGATTATGAGTAAGAAAATCGTACTTGGTGTGCTGCTTTCGCTTCTTTTCGGGATATTGGGAGCAAAAGCGTCGGTCGGGGGCTTCCCCACCTATCCCAGTCTTGGTGGGCTTCCTTTTAAATGTATAGGCAGTGGTGATGATTATTGGGTTTGGATAACTACTGATGATGCTGACATTAAATGCAAGAAAAACGGAAAAGGTGTTGGCATGGCATACCTTTGTGTTGAGGGCAGTACTTCAAGAGCAAGGGGGGCTATAATAGGATTCAGACTGGGGGGGGATTTTCCAGGACTCAAAACATCCGCCCCCGATGATTTGGGAACTTACGAATGGGGTATGATGGAGTTTTCGAATGGGAAAGAACTAGTGTGTCCATTTGCCGTTAATGTGGAAAGGCCATATTATGCTGCTTTTATGGTTCGTACAAGAGACATGAAGGATCAAGACTGGGAAAATTTGGTGAGATACCATGATGTGAAGAGGCTTGTCATAGGTCTTAAACAGCCTAATGTCATTGAGTTCCAAACTCCGACCCACGTGACATTTTCCGCAATGCTGGATTGTTGGCTGGAAAAGTCCTCCCCGAAGAAGGATTTCAAGCCGGAATATTCTGGTGACGGAAAGTCAAATACCGTTGACGTAAGCAAACTACGTAAACGCGTTGGAATAAGTGGTACTGGTCAAAGTCTCGACATGGTGTTTGTTCAGGGCGGTACATTTGCGTTCAAGAACCAAGGAACGAAAACCGTGAACAGTTTCTATATAGGGAGAACGGAAGTGACGCAGAAGGTATGGAAGGCTGTCATGAAGACCAATTCCTCCGCTTGGAAAGGAGACAACCTGCCTGTGACCAATGTCACCTATTGGCAGGCATTTGAGTTCTGCAAGAAGCTGTCTCGGCTGACAGGCAAGAAGTTCAGGCTGCCAAGAGACGTGGAGTGGGAGTTCGCGGCAAGAGGCGGTATTTACTCCAAGGGGTATAAGCATCCGGGGAGTGATAATCCTTTAGATGTGGGCTGGTTGCGGGAGAACAGCAATTCAAGGCTGCATACGGTTGCCCAAAAGAAGCCTAACGAATTGGGGCTATATGACATGTTGGGCAACTGTAAGGAAATGTGCAGTGAATATGTAGATAATTTCCAACCAGAATACAAGAAACTTCCAGGTTCGGAGAGAAGGGCGAGAGGACTCGATTGGGACTGCCATCCTACAGCTACTTTAGGGAAGAACGGAAAGCCTACCACTACCATTATCACTACTTTGAGCCGATACTACTATGTTCATGATTTTTATCAACAAGGTTTTGGAACTGCCAAGGTTGGGTTAAGGCTCGTAATGGAACCATGAAAAAACTCGAAACAAAAAACTTTTTGAAAATAATGGCGTAAATGCTTGGTGGATAGCGTAAAAAGCCGTACCTTTGCACCGCAAAAGTGGGTATTGCGCTGGCTCGTAGCCATCAATACGCTGAATTAGAGCAACTTGGCCTTCAGTTTTGAAGAAGTGAGCGGTTCTTTTTAAGTGTGTTGTGAGCTTGAAAAAGCGGGTGTCACTTAAAGAGAACATAAAACAACATTATATTATTATTTAATTTTTTAAACTGAGATGCCAGGATTAATTGGAAGAAAAATCGGAATGACATCCGTTTTCAGTGCCGACGGCAAGAACGTGCCGTGCACTGTTATCGAAGCTGGTCCTTGTGTTGTAACCCAGGTGAAGACTGTCGAGAAGGACGGTTACAAAGCCTATCAGCTGGGCTATGGTGAGGCTAAGGAAAAGCGCACCAACAAGCCTATGACAGGAATCTTCAAGAAGGCTGGTACAACACCGAAAAAGCACTTGGCCGAGTTCAAGTTTGACGAGGAGTACAATCTCGGTGATACTCTCACTGTTGAGATGTTCAATGGCGTGGGGTACGTCGATGTGGTTGGCACATCCAAGGGTAAAGGCTTCCAGGGCGTTGTGAAGCGTCATGGTTTCGGCGGTGTCGGACAGGCTACTCACGGTCAGGATGACCGTCTCCGCAAGCCAGGTTCAATCGGTGCTTGTTCTTACCCTGCAAAGGTGTTCAAGGGCATGCGCATGGGCGGCCAAATGGGAGGCGACAGGGTGACAACCCAGAACCTCAAAGTGTTAAAGGTAATCCCTGAGCAGAACCTCATCATCGTGAAGGGTTCTACGGCAGGTTACAATGGTTCAACTGTTTTAATTCAGAAGTAATGGAACTCAGCGTTTTGAATATCAACGGTCAAGAGACCGGCAAGAAGGTTACATTGAATGACGCTGTCTTCGGCATTGAGCCAAACGATCACGTCATCTATCTCGACGTTAAGCAGTATTTGGCAAACCAGCGTCAGGGAACGGCAAAGTCTAAGGAACGTAGCGAGCACAGCGGCTCTACACGCAAGCTCGGTCGCCAGAAGGGCGGCGGCGGCGCTCGTCGCGGTGACATCAACTCACCTGTCCTTGTGGGCGGTGGACGTGTTTTCGGTCCTAAGCCACGCGACTACAGCTTCAAGCTCAATAAGAAAGTAAAGATTCTTGCTCGTAAGTCAGCTCTCTCTTACAAGGCTAAGGACAACGAGATTATCGTGGTTGATAACTTCGATATGGCAGCTCCAAAGACTAAAGATTTCGTAAATATCACTAAAAATCTTAAAGTCGAGGGCAAGAAGACACTCGTGGTTTTGCCAGAAGTGAATAAAAATGTATATTTGTCCGCTCGCAACCTGCAGAAGGCTGAGATCATGAGCGCAAACAACATCAATACGTACAAGATTTTGAACGCTGATGTGCTCGTGATTGCAGAGGCTTCCCTGGAGATGATCAACAGCGTGCTTAACAAGTAATTTGGAAGAAAGAAATGGCAAACATTATCATTAAGCCTCTGGTAACAGAGAAACAGAACAGAATCACGGAGAAGAACTCAAACCGCTACGGTTTTATCGTTCGCCCCGATGCCGACAAGCTCCAGATTAAGAAAGAGGTAGAGAGCCTTTACAACGTGAAGGTCGTCGCTGTCAACACAGCACGCTTTGCCGGCAAGCGCTCAAGCCGTTACACCAAGGCAGGCCTTATCCGCGGTCAGAAGAACGCGTTCAAGAAGGCTTACATCACCTTGAAAGACGGTGACACTATTGATTTTTACAGCAATATCTAAAATAAGAAATGGCAGTACGTAAATTCAGCCCGGTCACTCCGGGTCAAAGACACAAGGTTATTGGCACGTTCGAGGAGATTACTGCATCCGTGCCAGAGAAGTCTCTCGTTTACGGTAAGCGTTCAACCGGCGGTCGAAACAACACCGGTAAGATGACTGTCCGCTACATCGGCGGCGGCCACAAGAAGAAGTATCGTCTCATTGACTTCAAGCGAGAGAAAGATGGTGTTCCTGCTGTAGTGAAGACAATCGAGTATGATCCTAACCGTTCAGCTCGTATCGCTCTTCTCTTCTACGCAGATGGCGAGAAACGTTACATCATTGCTCCTAACGGATTGAAGGTTGGCGACAAGCTGATGTCGGGCGCTGAGGCAGCTCCTGAGGTTGGCAACTCCCTTCCACTTGCGAACATTCCTGTCGGTACCGTGATCCACAACATCGAGTTGCGTCCGGGACAGGGTGCATTGCTCGTTCGTTCGGCTGGTAACTTTGCTCAGCTTACTTCTCGTGAAGGTTCTTACTGTGTTATCAAGCTTCCTTCAGGCGAGACTCGCAAGATTCTCTCAGCTTGTAAGGCAACTGTAGGTAGCGTAGGCAACTCAGACCACGCTCTTGAGCAGTCTGGTAAGGCCGGTCGCTCACGTTGGCTCGGTCGTCGTCCTCACAACCGTGGTGTTGTGATGAACCCTGTTGATCACCCGATGGGTGGTGGTGAAGGCCGCCAGAGCGGTGGACATCCACGCTCACGCAAGGGCTTGTACGCTAAGGGCCTCAAGACTCGCGCACCGAAGAAGCTCTCGAACAAGTACATTATCGAGAGGGCTAACAAGAAGTAACTTAAAACACAGAGCAAATTATGAGTCGTTCACTTAAAAAAGGCCCCTACATCAATGTCTCGCTCGAGAAGAAAATCCTTGCCATGAACGAGAGCGGCAAGAAGAGCGTTGTCAAGACATGGGCCAGAGCATGTATGATTTCACCTGACTTCGTGGGTCATACTGTCGCAGTTCATAACGGTAACAAATTTATCCCCGTGTACATTACTGAGAACATGGTGGGTCACCGCCTCGGAGAGTTCGCCCTCACACGTCGCTTCGGTGGTCATACCGGAAACAACAAGAAGTAATCGGGATAAGCATTAAATTCAAGCAAACATAATGGGAGCAAGAAAACATAACGCGGCTGAAAAGTTAAAAGAAGCCCGTAAGAATCAATACTTCGCCAAGCTCGTTGGCGTTCCCTCCTCTCCCCGCAAGATGCGCTACGTGGTAGACATGGTTCGTGGTATGGAGGTCAACCGTGCCCTTGGCGTGCTCAAGTTCTCGAAGAAGCGTGCCGCACAGGACGTGGAGAAGCTTCTTCGCTCTGCTATCGCTAACTGGGAGACCAAGAACGATCGCAAGGCTGAGGACGGAGAGCTGTACATCAGCAAGGTCTTCGTAGACGAAGGCGTAACCATGAAGCGTATGAGACCGGCACCACAGGGTCGCGGATACAGAATCCGCAAGCGCTCTAACCACGTCACTTTGTTCGTGGATGCCAAAACTAATGACGATAAAGATTAAATAGAATGGGACAGAAAGTTAATCCAATAAGCAACCGTCTTGGTATAATCCGTGGTTGGGATTCTAATTGGTTCGGTGGCAAGAACTTCGGCGACAACCTCGTAGAGGACAAGCAGATTCGCACTTACCTTAAGAAGCGTCTCGAGAAAGCCCAGGTTTCACGCATCATCATCGAGCGTACTCTCAAACTCGTCACCATCACTATTTGCACTGCCCGTCCAGGTATCGTCATCGGTAAGGCTGGTCATGATGTGGACAAGTTGAAGGAGGAGCTGAAGAAGCTCTATAAGAAGGACATCCAGATCAACATTTTCGAGGTTAAGCGTCCTGAGCTTGACGCCACAATCGTTGGTGAGAACATCGCAAGCCAGATTGAACACCTCATGGCTTATCGCCGTGCCATCAAGATGGCTGTGCAGAACACAATGCGCGCAGGCGCTGAAGGCATAAAGGTGCAGATCACTGGTCGTCTCAACGGTGCCGAGATCGCACGTAAGGAAATGTTCAAGGAGGGTCGTACTCCTCTGCACACTTTCCGTGCCGACATCGACTACTGCCAGACAGAGGCTCTGACAAAGGTTGGCCTGCTTGGTATCAAGGTGTGGATCATGCGTGGTGAGGTCTATGGCAAGAAGGAGCTCGCTCCTAACTTCCAGCAGGATCGTAACGAACGTGGCTCACGCCGCGACGGTGAGCGCCGCAACCGTGGCGGACGCCGTAGAAACAATAATCGCTAAAAGAATCATCTACAATGTTACAGCCAAAAAGAGTAAAATATAGAAGGCCGCAAGATGGACGTGGCAACAAAGGCAACGCTCATCGCGGCACGCAACTGGCTTTCGGCTCGTTCGGCATCAAGACCCTTGAGAGCAAATGGCTGGACAGCCGCCAGATTGAGGCAGCTCGTGTAGCTGTCAACCGTTACATGAACCGTGAGGGTCAGGTCTGGATCCGCATCTTCCCTGACAAGCCAATCACTCGCAAGCCTGCAGACGTCCGAATGGGTAAAGGTAAGGGTGATCCAGCTGGATGGGTAGCTCCTGTCACTCCGGGTCGTATACTCTTCGAAGTGGAAGGCGTCAGCCTCGATGTGGCCAAGGAGGCCCTTCGCCTGGCAGCCCAGAAACTCCCAGTGAAGACAAAATTCGTCATCCGTCGTGATTACGACAAAAACGCATAATAATGAAGATCAAAGAAATCACAGAACTCGCCGACAAGGACTTGCGCGAGAAGCTGGCGCAATCTGAGGCAGCTTACAAGCAGCTTAAGCTCAACCATCAGATTTCACCGCTTGAGAATCCGTCACAGATCAAAGCTGCGCGTCGTGATATTGCACGCATGAAGACAGTGCTTCGCGAAAGGGAACTTAACAAGTAATGACACAAATGGAAACACGTAATTTAAGAAAGGTAAGACAGGGTGTCGTTATCAGTGACAAGATGGACAAGACTATCGTTGTCGCAGCTAAGTTCAAGGAGAAGCACCCTATTTATGGTAAATTCGTCCAAAAGACGAAGAAGTATCACGTTCACGACGAGAAGAACGAGGCCCATATGGGTGATACTGTCCAGATTATGGAGACTCGTCCACTTTCCAAGACCAAGAGGTGGAGATTAGTACAAATCGTAGAAAAGGCTAAGTAATTATGATACAGGCATTAACAAAACTTACAGTAGCAGACAACAGTGGCGCTCGTGAGGCTATGTGCATCCGTGTGCTCGGTGGTACCGGCCGTCGTTACGCAAGTGTCGGCGACGTCATAGTTGTTGCTGTCCAGAACGTCCTGCCAACCAGTGACTTGAAGAAGGGTGCGGTATCTAAGGCTTTAGTCGTTCGCACCAAGAAAGAGATCCGTCGTCCGGATGGCTCTTACATCCGTTTTGACGACAATGCTTGCGTGTTGCTCAACAACGCTGGTGAGCTTCGCGGTAGCCGTATCTTCGGCCCTGTAGCCCGTGAGCTGCGTGCTGTCAACATGAAGGTCGTGTCTCTCGCACCTGAGGTTCTTTAATCTTTTAAATGAAAGAAGTAATGAGTAAGTTACATATCAAGAAAGACGACAACGTCATCGTCATTGCCGGTTCCGACAAGGGCAAGACGGGTAAAGTGCTCAAGGTGCTTGTGAAAGAGAACCGTGCCATCGTTGAGGGTGTCAACATGGTTTCAAAGAGCACGAAGCCTTCAGCTAAGAATCCTCAAGGAGGAATCGTGAAGCAGGAGGCTCCTATTCACATCTCAAACATCAGCCTTATCGATCCTAAGAGTGGCAAGGCTACCCGCATCGCTGTTAAGCACGAGGGTAAGAATGTCATCCGCATCGCTAAAAAGTCAGGGGAGGAGATCAAGTAATGGATACAGCACAGTTAAAGAAACAGTATAACGAGCAAATCGCTCCAGCTCTCAAAGAGCAGTTCAACTATTCTTCTGCCATGCAGATTCCTGCCCTGAAGAAGATCGTCATCAACATGGGTCTTGGCGATGCCACACAGGACAAGAAGATTATCGATGTGTCTATCAACGAGCTCACTGCCATCACCGGCCAGAAAGCCGTGGCTACATACTCTAAGAAGGATATCGCTAACTTCAAGCTTCGTAAGAAGATGCCTATCGGCGTGATGGTAACACTTCGCCGTGAGCGCATGTACGAGTTCTTGGAGCGTCTCGTGAAGATCGCTCTTCCTCGTATTCGTGACTTCAAAGGTATCAACTCTAAGTTTGACGGTCGCGGTAACTACACTCTCGGTATTGATGAGCAAATCATCTTCCCAGAGATCAACATTGATCAGGTGGACCGCCTTCAGGGTATGAACATCACTTTCGTCACATCAGCCACTACTGATGAGGAGGGTTTCGCTCTGCTTAAGGCATTCGGCCTTCCTTTCAAAAACGCTAAAAACGATTAAGAGATATGGCAAAAGAATCTATGAAGGCTCGCGAGGTTAAGCGCGCCAAGCTCGCTGCCCGCTATGCTGAAAAGCGTGCGGCTCTGAAGAAGATTATCGCTACTTCTAACGACCCCGCTGAGGCTTATGAGGCTGCACGTAAGTTGCAGGCCATTCCAAAGAACGCAGACCCTATCCGCCAGCACAACCGCTGCAAGATTACAGGTCGTCCACGTGGATTTATCCGTCAGTTCGGTATTTCACGTATCCAGTTCCGTGAGATGGCTTCTCAGGGCTTGATTCCCGGCGTGACGAAGGCAAGCTGGTAAATATACTCTAACCTTTGGTTGACAGCATGATGCTTTTATCGGTATCAAAGCTGTCAACTAAACAAAAGGTATAAAAAGAGACACTCACATATTTAATATTGTCGGGGTAGTCCCGATTAATTAAACATTTTTATTTTATGACAGATCCAATAGCAGATTATCTGACACGGCTCAGAAACGCAATCATGGCTCATCACCGCGTGGTTGAGGTTCCTGCGTCAAACATGAAGAAATCTATCACGAAGATTCTCTTCGAGAAGGGTTACATCCTGAACTACAAGTTCGTCGAGGATGGTCCTCAAGGTACTATCAAGGTTGCCTTGAAGTATGATCCACAAACAAAGGAAAACGCCATCAAGAGCTTGAAGCGCGTTTCCACACCTGGCCTTCGCCGTTACACCGGTTACAAGGACATGCCGAGAGTTATTAACGGACTGGGTATCGCAATCCTGTCTACATCTAAGGGAGTCATGACAAACAAGGAGGCCGCTGACCTTAAGATCGGTGGCGAGGTTCTTTGCTACGTCTATTAATTGGAGGTTTAAGTTATGTCAAGAATAGGTAAATTGCCAATTAGTGTTCCCGCTGGAGTTACAGTTAACTTCGATGCGAAGGAGAACGTTGTTACCGTTAAGGGTCCTAAGGGTGAACTCTCACAGTATCTTGATCCTTCTATCAAGATGGTTCAGGAAGATGGTCATATCACCTTCGAGGTTGATGAGAATAGCCCCGTTGACTACAAGCAGAAGCAGGCTTTCCACGGCCTTTATCGCTCTTTGATCAACAACATGGTTGTTGGTGTGAGCGAGGGTTTCAAGAAGCATCTTGAGCTTATCGGTGTCGGTTATCGTGTTTCCAATCAGGGAAATCTTCTCGAGTTCTCTCTCGGTTACACTCACCCGATCTTCCTCCAGCTCCCTAAGGAGGTGAAGGTTGAGACAAAGTCTGAGCGCAACCAGAACCCACAGATTATGCTGGAGAGCGCAGACAAGCAGCTGCTTGGTCTTATTTGTGCTAAAATTCGTTCTTTCCGCATGCCTGAGCCTTATAAGGGTAAGGGTATACTCTTCAAGGGTGAGGTCATCCGCAGAAAGTCTGGTAAGACAGCTGCAGCTAAGTAACTTTTAAAGTGACAACGAAATCATGACAACAAAGAAAGTAGAAAGACGAATCAAGATAAAGTTCCGCATTCGCAAGAACGTCAAGGGAACAGCTGAGCGTCCCCGTCTTACTGTGTTCCGCTCCAACAAGCAGATTTACGCACAAGTGATTAATGACATAGAGGGCAAGACCGTGGCTTCCGCCTCTTCTTTAGGCTTGGAGAAGCTTCCTAAGATTCAGCAGGCTGAGAAGGTTGGTGAGGCTTTGGCAGAGAAGGCCAAGGCTGCAGGTGTTGAGGCAGTGGTTTTTGACCGTAATGGCTATCTCTATCATGGCCGCGTTCAGGCTCTTGCTGACGCTGCTCGTAAGGGTGGACTTAATTTCTAATCGATTATGGCAATGAATAAAGTAAGAGTTAATAGTGACGCTGAATTGAAGGACCGCCTGGTTGCTATCAACCGTGTGACGAAAGTTACCAAGGGTGGTCGTACCTTTACATTCGCTGCCATTGTCGTAGTCGGTGATGGCAACGGCGTGATTGGTTATGGCCTGGGTAAGGCTGGTGAGGTTACCGCCGCAATCCAGAAAGGCACAGACGCTGCCAAGAAGAACCTCTTCAAGGTTCCTGTGCTCAAGGGCACGGTGCCTCATGAGATGGAGGTGAAGTTTGGTGGTGCTCAGGTTCTCTTGAAGCCCGCTGCAGCAGGTACTGGTCTTAAGGCCGGTGGTGCTATGCGTGCCGTCCTCGAGAGTGCTGGTATCACGGACGTGATTGCAAAGTCTAAGGGCTCATCAAATGCCCACAACTTGGTGAAAGCCACAGTGCTCGCGCTCTCTCAGATGCGTGACGCTTACACCGTAGCCGGTGAGCGTGGTGTCGCCATGGACAAAGTGTTTAACGGTTAATGGGATTATAAACAATGGCAACAATCAAAGTAAAGCAAGTCAAGAGTCGTATCGGCGCTCCTGTAGACCAGAAGAGAACTCTTCTCGCACTCGGTCTTCACAAGATTTCTCAAGTTGTTGAGATTGAGGATACTCCCAGCAATCTCGGTATGGTTCGCAAAGTGCACCATCTCGTTGAGATCGTTAAGTAATAACATTTAAAATCAGACGTAATCATGAAATTACATACATTGAAGCCGGCAGCCGGCTCTACTCATTCACGTCGTCGTATAGGCCGTGGTCCTGGTTCAGGTCTCGGTGGTACTTCTACGCGTGGTCACAAGGGTGCCAAGGCTCGTTCCGGTTACAAGAGAAAGATTGGTTTCGAAGGTGGTCAGATGCCTTTGCAGCGTCGTGTTCCTAAGGCTGGTTTCAAGAACATCAACCATGTGGAGTACTTCGCAGTGAATCTTTCAACCCTTCAGAAGCTCGCCGAGGAAAAGAACCTCACGAAGATTGGTATCGCAGAGCTTGTCGCTGCTGGTCTCACGAATGGCAAGGAGCTTGTCAAGATCCTTGGCAATGGTGAGCTCAAGGTAAAGGTTGACGTAGAAGCCAACGCCTTCTCTAAGACTGCTGAGGAAGCTATCAAGGCAGTCGGTGGTAATGCAACAAAAATTTGATAATGAAAAAGCTAATTGAGACACTAAAGAACTGTTGGAGAGTTGAGGATCTTCGTCAGAGGCTTCTTGTTACTTTCCTGTTTACGGCTATCTACCGTTTTGGATCTTTCGTTGTGCTTCCGGGTATTGATCCCGCCAAGCTTGACCAACTTCAGTCGCAAACCAAAGGTGGCTTGATGTCACTGCTGGACATGTTCTCTGGTGGAGCATTTTCCAACGCATCTATCTTTGCGCTTGGAATTATGCCTTACATCTCAGCTTCCATTGTCATGCAGCTTCTTGCCGTCGCTGTGCCTTATTTCCAGAAGATGCAGCGAGAGGGTGAGAGTGGCAGGAAAAAAATACAATGGTATACTCGCGTGCTGACAGTAGCTATCCTGCTGTTCCAGGCACCGAGTTACCTTATAAACCTCAAGATGCAAGCCAGTTCGGCTCTTGCCAGTGGCATATCTTGGAGTGTGTTCATGATTCCTGCGACTATTATACTTGCGGCAGGCTCTATGTTCATCCTTTGGTTGGGTGAGCGTATAACTGACAAGGGAGTCGGAAATGGAATCTCATTGGTCATCATGATTGGTATCATCGCTAGACTTCCACAAGCTTTCGTCCAAGAGCTTAGCTCGAGGTTCACTGCCATTTCAGGTGGTGGTCTTGTGATGTTTATCGCCGAGATTCTTATTCTCTACGCTGTCATTTGCGCTTCTATACTTTTGACACAAGGCACTCGCAAGGTGCCAGTACAGTATGCGAAGCGTCTTGTCGGTAATAAGCAAGTGGGTGGTGCCCGCCAGTATATTCCGCTGAAACTTTTCGCAGCCAACGTGATGCCTATCATCTTTGCCCAGGCATTGATGTTTATCCCATTGGCTATCGTTCAGTATCAGAGCAGTGAGTCAAGCTGGTTGGTTCGCAACTTGATGGATAACCGTAGCCTTGTTTACAACATAGTTTACGTTATCTTGATTGTCGCATTCACCTATTTCTATACAGCCATCACTTTGAATCCACAGCAGATGGCTGAGGACATGAAACGCAACAACGGTTTTATCCCTGGTATCAAGCCTGGTCATGACACCGCCGAGTATATCGACACAGTCATGTCACGCATAACGTTCCCAGGTTCACTGTTTATTGCTTTCATAGCCGTCATGCCGGCATTGGCAGGGTTGCTTAACGTTCAGCAGGCGTTCTCACAGTTCTTTGGAGGCACGTCCCTCCTCATCACGGTGGGTGTCGTTATCGATACCTTGCAGCAGATAGAGTCATATCTCTTGATGCGTCACTATGATGGACTGTTGAATTCCGGTCACACTCGTAAGGCTGGCGCTGTAAGTGCATATTAATATGGTCTTTGGATACATGCTTCCAAGGGCGGATGAATGAAATACAGGATTGGCTCTCCATTGGGAATCCTGATGGAGAGCCTTTCAAGGTTGAGTTTTGATACGCTCGGCTTCTTCACTTTCTTTGGAACATTGATAAAGGTTAAATAAGAATTATGTCAAAACAGTCAGCAATTGAGCAGGACGGCACAGTGATAGAGAGCTTGTCCAACGCCATGTTTCGCGTAGAGCTTGAGAATGGAGTACAAATCATCGCCAATATCTCGGGCAAGATGCGTCTGCATTACATTAAGATACTCCCAGGTGACAAAGTTAAGGTAGCGATGAGCCCTTACGACCTCACTAAGGGAAGGATTGAGTTCAGATATAAATAGAACATCATATTTTTTACATTTACAAATATGAAGACAAGAACATCCATCAAGAAGCGTTCAGCCGACTGCAAGATCGTTCGTCGCAAGGGTCGCCTGTTTGTTATCAACAAGAAGAACCCCAAGATGAAGCAGCGTCAGGGCTAAACGTTAAAATTGCGTAAAGTTATGGGTAATGAGAAAGCTGTTTGAAGTTTTCTTATTACTTTTGTACGCTTTTAAGCAAAAACAACGCGTTAATTACACAAAAAGTTAAGTTTTTATTCAATTTATTTCAACTAATGGCAATACGAATTGTTGGAGTAGACTTGCCCCAGAACAAGCGTGGCGAGATCGCATTGACTTATATCTATGGTATAGGTCGAAGTAGTTCAGCAAAGATATTGGATAAGGCAGGCGTGAGCCGTGACCTGAAGGTCAGCGAGTGGACTGACGATCAGGCAGCCAAAATCCGTGAGATTATCGGCGCTGAATTCAAAGTGGAGGGTGACCTCCGTTCAGAGATTCAGATGAACATCAAGCGTCTGATGGATATTGGTTGCTACCGTGGTGTCCGTCATCGTAATGGCCTTCCTGTTCGTGGTCAGAGCACCAAGAACAATGCCCGTACTCGTAAGGGTAAGAAGAAGACTGTTGCAAACAAGAAGAAGGCTACTAAGTAATTAATGGAGGAACTTAATTATGGCAAAACAACAGAAAGCAACATCTAAGAAAAGAAATGTCCGTGTTGAAGCTACAGGTCAACTCCATGTTCACAGCAGCTTTAACAACATTATTGTGTCTCTTGCCAATAACGATGGTCAGGTTATTTCCTGGTCTTCAGCTGGTAAGATGGGTTTCCGTGGTTCTAAGAAGAATACTCCTTATGCAGCCCAGATGGCAGCAGAGGATTGTGCTAAAGTGGCCTATACACTTGGTCTTCGCAAGGTGAAGGCTTACGTTAAGGGTCCTGGAAATGGTCGTGAGAGCGCTATCCGCGCCATTCATGGCGCTGGTATCGAGGTTACGGAGATCGTTGACGTAACACCGTTGCCACACAACGGTTGCCGTCCTCCTAAGCGTCGTCGTGTATAATAAGAACCACTAACGTACATCTTTAGATACAATAAGAAAAGCATTTAAATTATGGCAAGATATATAGGTCCTAAGTCTCGTATCGCACGCCGTTTTGGTGAGCCCATCTTTGGTGCAGATAAGGTACTGTCTAAGCGCAACTTCCCTCCTGGGCAGCATGGCAATGATCGTCGCCGCAAGACATCCGAGTATGGTCAGCAGTTGGCTGAGAAGCAGAAAGCCAAGTACACTTACGGTGTATTGGAGCGTCAGTTCCACAACTTGTTCGACAAGGCAGCCAAGGCTGACGGTAAGACAGGTGAGGTTCTTCTGCAGTTGTTGGAGAGCCGTTTGGACAACATCGTTTTCCGTCTTGGCGTTGCTCCTACACGAGCTGCAGCCCGTCAGTTGGTCAACCACAAGCACATCACTGTCGACGGCAAGGTCGTCAGCATTCCTTCCTACTCGGTAAAGCCCGGTCAGGTTGTTGGTGTGCGCGAGAAGGCAAAGTCACTCGAAGTGATTGGCAATGCCCTTGCAGGTTTCAACCACAGCAAGTATCCTTGGATGGAATGGGATGAGAACACCAAGAGCGGTAAGTATCTCCACGTGCCTGAGCGTACGGACATCCCTGAGAACATCAAGGAGCAGTTAATCGTTGAGTTGTACTCGAAATAAATAAAAATCATTGAATTAATGGCGATATTAGCATTTCAAAAACCTGATAAAGTTGTGATGTTGGAGGCCAACGACCACTACGGAAAGTTTGAGTTCCGCCCTCTCGAGCCTGGCTTTGGTGTTACCATTGGTAACTCCCTTCGCCGCGTCCTTCTTTCTTCGCTTGAAGGTTATGCCATCAACACCGTCCGCATAAGCGGTGTTGAGCATGAGTTCGCCACCGTTCCCGGTGTGAAGGAGGATGTCACCAATATCATTTTGAATCTGAAACAAGTACGGTTCAAACAAGTAGTAGACGATTTCGAGAACGAGAAAGTTAGCATTTCCGTGGAGGATACCACGGAGTTCAAGGCAGGTGATATCGGTAAGTATCTGACTGGATTTGAAGTGTTAAACCCTGATTTGGTGATTTGTCATTTAGATTCTAAGGCATCGTTCCAGATGGATCTCACAATCAACAAGGGTCGTGGCTACGTCCCCGCTGATGAGAACCGTCAGTTCTGCACCGATGTCAACGTACTTCCCATCGATTCTATCTACACACCTATCCGTAATGTGCGTTACAGTGTTGAGCCTACTCGTGTCGAGCAAAAGACCGACTACGATAATCTCATCATTGAGGTAACAACGGATGGATCCATTCACCCGAAGGACGCGCTCAAGGAAGCCGCCAAGATTCTCATCTTCCACCTTCTCTGCTTCTCTGACGAGAAGATCACGTTGGAGAATACTGACAATGAAGGCAATGAGGAGTTTGACGAGGAGGTTCTCCACATGCGTCAGTTGCTTAAGACCAAGCTCTCTGACCTCAATCTGAGTGTCCGTGCGCTCAACTGTCTGAAAGCTGCCGACGTATCAACTCTTGCTGATCTTGTGCAGTATCAGAAGACAGACCTCCTTAAGTTCCGCAACTTCGGTAAGAAATCGCTCTCTGAGCTTGATGATTTGCTCTTGAGTCTGAATCTGTCGTTTGGAATGGATATTTCAAAGTATAAACTGGATAAGGAATAAACCTCAGGTCACTGTTCAACTGTCCAATTAAGCATTAAAACAAAATGAGACACAATAAAAAGTTCAACCATCTGAGTCGTACTGCATCTCATAGGGCCAGCATGCTTTCAAACATGGCTACCAGCCTTATCATGCACAAAAGAATCACTACGACTCTCGCAAAGGCCAAGGCTCTTAAGAAGTATGTAGAGCCGCTGATTACTCGCTCCAAGACCGATACAACGTCTTCACGTCGTGTCGTCTTCCGTTATCTTCAGAAGAGCTATGCCGTCAAGGAGCTCTTTGGCGAGATTGCAGCTCGCGTAGCTGACCGTCCTGGAGGTTACACTCGTATCATCAAGCTGGGCGTTCGTCCAAGTGATGCCGCTTCTATGTGCTTCATCGAGCTTGTCGACTTCGATGAGAACATGGCTAAGGCTCCTAAGGCCGAGAAGAAGACTCGTCGTAGCCGTCGTTCTACAAAGAAGGCTGCAGAGGAGGCTGCTCCTAAGGCTGAGGCAGAGGCTCCTAAGGCTGAAGCTCAGGAGGCTCCTAAGGCTGAATAATAAGAATATATCATATCTCAATAAAGAAATCTCCATTCGCCCAGTGCGGATGGAGATTTTTTTGTTCTCTTTTTCCCCTTATTTTTGTCGTTCGCTAAATTTCTTGAAGTCAAGAATTATGTCCTCTATAACGTGAAATATGGCAAAGACTTCATGTTTCTATCAATGGTTCATCAATGCTTGGCAAGCTTTCGGAAGACAACATTAACCCACATTTGCATCTAAAAAGATTACTCTATAGCGAAACATGAGTAATAAAAAAAATCACATGATTCTTTATAGGGCAGTTTTTTATTTGTTGCTTTGTAGCAATCCACTTTGTCGGTTGACGTTGTATTTTAATGCCAGCATCCCGAACCACATGGACAACAGGAAATTTACGAGAAACAAAATATAACAGTGAAAAAGCACGACGGCTGGTCGTTATGCGACGATAATGATGATGACACCAATCTGTGGGGCCACGGCAGCTCCGCGTGGGACCGTGGCTTCACTACGGGCAACTGACCTGCGGCCGCCCCCCCTCTTTCTCAGTCTTTCCTTTTCCTTGCCACGAAGAATTGCCGAGTGGCAAGGAAAAACAACATCACGCCGATGGCGTTTTCAGCGGTCACCATCCAGAATGTTGCCTCATAGCCCCAGTGCTCTGCCACGACACCGCCGAGCAGGCAGCCAAATCCGAATCCGAGGTCCCATCCCGTGAGGATGCTCGAGTTTGCCGTGCCGCGCTGGTCGTGCCGTGCCACGGCCACGAACATGTTGAGGAAGGCAGGGTAGAGGTGTCCGTTGCCCAAGCCTATCATCAATGCCGACAGATAGTAGGCCACGGGATGTGGCACGGCGACAAAAAGTATAAATCCCACGAGCGAGAGGCACATGCCTTCCGCGGCGTTGTTTGTCAGCTTGCCCTCCCTCAGCGACTTTTGCCCCTGCAGGCGAGAGAGGAAGAGGCCGGTAGACAGAATGGCGAAATAGGTGCCCGTGCCCCCGGTTATGCCAAGGGCCTCCTTGCTGTATATCGCCAGGTAGTTGCTCAGCGCGCCCCAGCAAAACCCGAACATGGCGATGTTTATGGCCAGCAGCCACGCCCTGGTGAGGAAGAATCGGTCGAGCGATATCTTGCTCTTGTTTCTTATTATCTCTTTCTCCGGCAGGTTCACGGTGCTGGCAACCACCACCGACAGTCCTGCCACGCCGAGCGCAATCCAGAACAGCGCGCCATAACTTCCCATGCCGTCGTGCAGCCATATCCCCACCGACGGCGCTATGGCCATCGCGAAGTTGTTGCTCAGTCCGTAGAGGCCAATGCCCTCGTTGCGTCGCGCCGCCGGCAACACGTCTATCGCGCACGTGCTGTTTGCCACAGTCACCGCCCCGAAAGGCGCGCCGTGTATGGTGCGGCATATGGCGAACATGAGCAGCGTGCCGGCGGCTATGTATCCGGCGAAGCACACGAAAAACAGCGTCAGGCAGACCATGAGCACCTTTTTCCTTGAGAAGCTGTCGACCACGTATCCGCAAAACGGCCTCACTATCAGTGCCGCCACGGTGTAGCCGCTCAGCACGGTGCCTATCACGTCTTTCGTGGCCCCGAACTCCTCGCTCAGGTAGAGAGGCAGGAGAGGGGTGAGCAGGTAAAACGCGAAATAGAGCAGGAAGTTGGTCGTCATCACCTTTATGTAGTTGGCGTTCCACAGTCGTTCCGTGGTTGCCACCGTCTCGCTTGTCTTTTCCTTTGTCATCCTTTTGACTGTGTCAGTTTGTCTTTTTGTTCTATTATTGCAAAGTTATTGCTTTTTCAAGTATTTATCCCTCCGTTTCCCCAGATTATTTTGGTTCTATGTTGATTCGTGTGTGGGGAGAGGCTTCGCCGATTACGCACGCCGCCTTTCAACCGTTTTGTATGGGCCGGCGTTGCGATACCAACCACCCGAATGGCAACCACAACATTCAGACGTGGAAAATGTAAAATATTATTGCCGAAATTTAACACTTGGGAACAGGTGCAAATAGAGCGGAAAAAGGGTAGCCTTCCGCCTATTCGCAACACCGTCAGCGGCTTTTTTACCGGATTTTGTTGCGATAGTAGCCAAATTGCGTTGCCGTTACACTGTAACGGCGACGCGATTACACCGTAACGGCAACGCCATTTTAGCGAAAAAATGACGTCTGAAAACCGTAATAAAACATAATACGCTAATATTCAGGGAGTTGCTAAAATGACCCATAAATGCGAAATTTCGAGCCAAGCGACAACTTGGTTGAAAAAATCGATTCTCAGACGACCATTTGTAAATTATTATTATCTATCAATAGTTCGTTATTTTTTGGGGATAAAGGCTAGCATCGTCAGCATCTACCAGCC
>ERZ1032009.75-NODE-75-length-21815-cov-5.201700_pt1 | contig 21815 bp, 16 predicted proteins | sample MGYA00516700_ERZ1032009 | MGnify/ENA primary metagenome ERZ1032009 (study PRJEB33719, sample SAMN04261292) | wastewater metagenome | biome: rural village; feature: human; material: feces | host: Homo sapiens | place: El Salvador | collected 2013-01-14 ...
ATGAACGTTTCACCATGCTTCTCCTGTTCCTATCATACCACACCTGTCATGCAGACACAGAACGGCAGATAATCATCAATTGATATCAAATCTAATCTGAGAATTTCAAGAAAGTCTGCGGCAGATAGGATTGTTGCCGCCGAATACAGAACAAAGAACTCTGAATGTAAAAACAAGGAAATGACTGATTCGAAAAAGTAACTCGAACAGCAGCGAGAGTGAAATAAAAAGGGTACGGTGCCAAACCGTACCCTGCTCTGTCAAACCAGAGAGACCTTGTCGGTCAGTGATTGTATTCTACAAAATCAGACTCCCAAAAGTCCAGCGGGATACTGTACAAACCGATTCGGATAAATATGTGTAATTTGATCAGGAACGAATTTTACTTATTCTTCCCGTGGCACTTCTTGTACTTCTTGCCGGAGCCGCACGGGCAGGGATCGTTCGGATAAATCTTCTGTCCCTTTACGATGGTGCCGGACTTCTTCTGCTCAAGATAGAGTTCCTTCTGCTTCTCCTCGGAGAAGATCTCGTTCCATTCCGGAAGCTGATAGAGCCAGTCGGCCTCAGCGGCAACCATGTTCTTGTACAGCTTCTCCTTGTCGAAGGCAAGGCTGACCTCGGTGTCCTCTTCCATGGTCTCAATGGGATTCTCGATCTTCAGGGAATCATTGATTCCATCCAGGAATCCAACCATGTACTCCAGAGAAATGTTATATTTCTCTGCAAGCTCCTTCACGGTTCCTCTGACTTCCTCATCCGGAGTCTTCAGCAGCTGCTCGTAGATCTCCTTCTCCTTCATAAAGTAATCCGACCAGAGTCTCTGGAGATCACCCTTATTTGCCTTTTCATTGTACGCCTTTGCGCGCCATTCCTGCAGTAATGCCATTGCTTAACTTCCTCCAAAGCTTACAAAGTAAATGATTCACCGATATAGTTTATCACAGCGCGCGGATCCGGTCCATTGCAATTCTGGAATTCTCCACCGTGCCGAAGCTCGTAAGCCGGAAGAAATGCTCTCCAGAGGGGCCAAAGCCCGATCCGGGCGTGCCGATCACATTCGCCTTGTCGAGAAGATAATCGAAGAATTCCCAGCTGGTCATCTGATCCGGTGTCTTCAGCCAGATATAAGGGGAATTGACACCGCCGTATGCCGTATAGCCCATGGACTGCAGGCTCTCCTTGATAAACCTTGCATTGCTCATGTAGCGGTTTACCATCTCCTTCACCTGTGCCTTTCCGGCATCGGAATAAATGGCCTCACCTGCTCTCTGCACAATATAGGGTGCTCCGTTGTACTTCGTTCCGTGGCGGCGTGCCCAGAGTCCGTACAGCGCATTTCCGTTGTGATCCTTCAGATCCTTCGGAATGATGGTCGCGCCGAGGCGAAGTCCTGTAAAGCCGGCATTCTTGGAGAAGGAACGAATTTCAATGGCGCAGGTTCTTGCCCCCTCGCACTCGTAAATGGTGTGCGGGACATCTTCCTCTGTGATGTAGGATTCGTATGCGGAGTCGAAAATAATCACCGCTCCGTTTGCATTTGCATAGTCCACCCATTTCTGCAGCTGTGCCTTGGTCAGTGCTGCACCGGTCGGGTTGTTCGGAGAGCAGATATAAATAAGATCCGGCTTGCGGTCTCCGGAGACCTCCTTCGTCTTTCCGGTTCCGGGCAGATCCGGCGCAAAGCCGTTCTCCTCGGTGCAGGGCATGTAAATCACATTGCTCCAGCGGCCGGTCGCAGCGTCATATTCACCGGTTCTTCCCGCCATGACATTGCTGTCCACATAGACCGGATAGACCGGATCGCAGACCGCGATCACGTTGTCCTTTTCAAAAATCTCCTGAATGTTTCCGGAATCCGATTTTGCACCGTCGGAGACAAAAATCTCATCGTCTGCAATGTCGCAGCCGCGTGCACGGTAATCGTTCTCCGCGATGGCTGCGCGAAGGAAGTCATAGCCAAGATCCGGTGCATAGCCGCGGAAGGTTGCTCCGCTTGCCTGCTCATCCACTGCCCTGTGCAGAGCCTCAATCACCGCCGGCGGAAGAGGCTGGGTGACATCGCCGATTCCCATGCGGATCAGCTGTGCATCCGGATGCTCGTTCTGGTAAGCTCTGGTCTTCTTCGCCACGGTGCTGAACAGATAGCTTCCCGGTAATTTCAGATTATCGCTGTTTGCTTCAAACATATCAAAACTCCTTCCTTGTCTGGCTTTTTCTTATTCATGCCTGTTCGTCAGAGATCATTTCAGAGATATCTCTGTTATAAAGAAATCTCCACGGTTCCGTCAAATACCGTTTCCGCAGGACCTGTCATATAGATATCATCTGTTACCTCATCCCACTCGATGAGAAGCTTCCCTCCGAGAAGATTTACCTCCACCTTCCGGTCGGTTTTCCCGTTCAGGACACAGGCGACTGCGGTCGCACAGCATCCCGTCCCGCAGGCAAGGGTCTCACCGCTTCCGCGCTCCCAGACACGCATGTTAACATGACCGCGGTCCATAACCTGAACAAATTCGGTGTTCGTCCGCTCCGGGAAGCAGGGATGATATTCGAACTGCGGTCCGATTTTCTCAAGGTCGAGATTTCTTATGTCTCCGTCGGCAAGAAGCTTGCCGTTTTCATCCCGAAGACCGCGGGCCTTCAGATCCTTATCCTCCACAAAGATCACATCGTGCGGATTTCCCATCGAGACGCAGGTCATTCTCCAGGTCCTGCCTGCTGCTTCGATCGGCTCATCGATCACGGGACTTTTTTCAGACAAAACAGGGATTTTCGCAGCCTCCAGAACCGGCCGTCCCATGTTGACTCTTGCAGTCAACATCTTTCCGTCCCTGCAGGAAAGCTCCAGCTTCCTCACTTCCCCGAAGCTCTCCACGGTAATTTCCGTTTTCCCGTTCGTCATTCCGTGATCATAGACATACTTGCCGACACAGCGAATTCCGTTCCCGCACATGCGGCCTCTCGATCCGTCCTTGTTGTACATTTCCATTTCAAAATCCGCCTTTTCCGACGGATTGATAAAGATCACTCCGTCGCCGCCGATTCCGAAATGCAGTCTCGAGAGCTTTTTCACAAGCTCCGGTTTTCTCTCCTGCGGAAGCTTTTCCGTAAATCCATTCACATAGATATAGTCATTTCCGCAGCCTTCCATCTTCGTAAAATGAAGCAGCATTGTTCTTCTCCTTCCCTGTGATTGCAGGATTCCGTCCAAGGTTACGGCAGATCGTTCTTCCAGAGCTCTGCACAGGCATCGCTTGGCATCCGCAGATCTCCGCGGGGCGAAACCGCAACCGAACCAACCTTCGGGCCATCCGGAAGACAGGAGCGCTTGAACTGCTGGGAAAAGAACCTGCGCATGAAGTTTTTCTCCCACTTAAGAATCGTCTCGCTGTCGTAGATACCCGCAAAGGACTGCTGTGCAATCCGGAAGATCTTCCTCGGACGATAGCCGCAGCGGAGCATGTAATAGAGGAAATAATCATGAAGCTCGTACGGACCGACCAGATCCTCCGTCTTCTGTGAGATCTTCCCGTCCTCGGTCGGGGGAAGAAGCTCCGGGCTCACCGGCGTATCCAGCACATCCAGAAGGCAGGCGGCAAGCGCCGGCTCCTTTTCTCCGGCTGCCTCCGCGCAGCAGCGAACCAGATGAGATACCAGCGTCTTCGGAACACCGGCATTGACGCCATACATCGACATGTGATCTCCGTTGTAGGTCGCCCAGCCAAGCGCCAGCTCGGACAGATCACCGGTTCCGATGACAATTCCGTTTCTCTGATTGGCAAGATCCATCAGAACCTGCGTCCGTTCCCTTGCCTGTCCGTTTTCATAGGTCACATCATGGATCTCCGGATCCTGTCCGATGTCCTTGAAATGCTGCGTCACCGATGCGGCGATGCGCACCTCCTTCAAGGAGGCACCCAGCGTCTTTGCCAGCGTCAGTGCGTTGTGATAGGTCCGATCCGTTGTGCCAAAGCACGGCATTGTCACCGCCAGGATATTTTCCCGCGGAAGCCCCAGAAGATCAAAAGCCCTCGCGGTCACAAGAAGTGCCAGCGTGGAATCCAGACCGCCGGAAACGCCGATCACAGCAAAAGAACAGTGAATGTGATGAAGCCGCCTTGCCAGTCCTCTCGACTGGATGTTCAGGATATCCTCGCAGCGCTTCAGTCTTCCCGCCGCATCTGCCGGCACAAAGGGATGCGGATCAAACACACGCGTCAGCTCGCATTCCTGTTCCTCCATGTGCACCGGAATCCGGAGATATCCGCTCTCCTGTACCTGAAAGGAGGTCATCCGTCTCCGCTCGTAATTCATTCTCTGCACATCAAAATCTGCATAGACGATCTTGGTCTCTCCGTAGGCATTGTCAAAAATTTTCCTCTCCGCAAGAAGTGAGCCGTTCTCCAGCATCATGACACGGCCGCCGAATACAAGGTCCTGCGTAGATTCCCCGTCTCCCGAGCTTACATAGATGTAATCCGAAAGGGTTCTTGCCGAAACCGACGAGAACAGCTGTGTCCGGTAGGCATCCTTTCCCACGGTCTCGTTGGATGCCGACAGATTGACCATCAGATTCGCGCCGGCGACCGCGTGCTCAATGTGCGGTGCATGGACCGCCCAGGCATCCTCGCAGATCTCGCACGCAATGCGAAGGTCACGAACCGCATCCACTTCCAGAAGGATATGACTGCCAAACGGAACCTCTGCTCCGTCAAAAAGGATCTCCTGTGCAGAAACAGGCCCCGGTGTGAACTGCCTCGGTTCATAAAACTCCGCATAGTCCGGGAGACATCTCTTGGGAATAAACGCAAGAATCCTTCCGTTCTGCAGAACTGCCGCCGTGTTATAAAGCTTCCCCTTCCACTCCAGCGGAAAGCCGGCAAAGACCAGCGCATCCAGGCCCGTCGTTGCGTCCCGGATGATGCGCAGCGCATCCTCCGCACCGCGAAGCAGCATATCCTGCAGAAAGAGATCATTTCCCGTATAGCCTGTCACAGCAAGCTCCGGAAATGCAATCAGCTTCGCCCCGTTTCCTGCGGCCTCCCGGAGGCTCCGGATCATTTCCTTTGCATTCGACTCCGGGTCCGCAATCGTCATGGCAGGCACTACCGCTGCCGCCTTGAAAAATCCATCTCTCATCTGCTGCTCCCTTCCTCCCCATTTTCCCTTCCATTCTTCGTTTCTGCTTTCAGACCAGGGAACAACTCTTCCGCCCATGACCGCAGATCTCTGAATGGAAAAAGAGGCGCAGATTCCTCTGCGCCCTCTCTGACCTGACTCTGTATAACCGGTTATCCGATTGCCGTGACTCCCGAAGCAACCGCAAAGCTTAAGACGCCCATGATGACGCCAGCAAGTGCCACGCCGCCAAGAACCGCAAGTACACTCTTCTTAAAATCCATATCCAGGAAGGATGCCGCCAGCGTTCCGGTCCACGCGCCCGTTCCGGGAAGCGGAATTCCCACAAAAAGAAGAAGCGCAATATAAAGTCCTTTTCCTGCCGTTGCCTTGAGCTTCTCTCCGCCCTTGTGTCCCTTGTTCAGGCAGAAGGAGAAGAATTTGCCGATTACCTTCTTGTCTGCGCCCCATTCCAGCACTCTTCTTGCGAAGAAGAAAATGATCGGAACCGGAATCATGTTGCCGATTGCGATGATAATATACGCCGCCAGCATGTTGAACGAAGGATCCGCTGTGTGAAACGCCTGCGCAATCGGAATTGCTCCGCGCAGCTCAATCAGCGGAACCATGGAAATCACAAAACAATAAAAGTACTTATTCAGCATTTACTATCTCCCTCAGTGCCTGCGTCACCGCAGCCATTTCTTCTTCTGTTCCGATGGTAATGCGGAGATACTCTCCGATCAAAGGCTTGTTCCAGTGGCGGACATAGATGCCGCGCTCCCTGAGCTTTTGGAACAGCTCCTCTCCGGAATGCTCCGGATGTTTTGCAAACACAAAGTTTGCTCTGGAATCCGGGAAAACAAATCCCATTTCCGTCAGATCTTTCTTGAATTTCTCTCTTGTCACAATGATTCTGGAGGTCAGGCTCCGAAAATACGCCTCATCCTCCACGGCAGCTGTCCCCATCCGGATGGTCTGCAGATTCATTGTATAGGAATTGAAGGAAAACTTCACATCCTTCAGATAAGAAATCAGTTTCTCGTTTCCGATGGCAAATCCGATTCTGGCTCCCGCCATTGCTCTCGACTTGGAAAACGTCTGTACAACCAGAAGGTTATCATATCTGTCAATCAGAGGAAGCGCCGAGGACGCTCCGAAATCGACATAGGCCTCATCCACAATGACGACCTTGTCACGGTTTGCGGAGACAATGCGTTCGATCTCCTCCAAAGGAAGCTCGACTCCCGTGGGTGCATTGGGATTCGGAAAAATAATCCCGCCGACCTCCTCGCCCTTTCCTGCAAAGGAAGGCGATTCCGGAATATAGTTCTCCGGATCGATCGTAAAGTCCTCACGGAGCGGAACCATGGTATACGGGATCCGGTAGAGATCCGCCCAGACGTCATAAAAGGAATACGTGATGTTCGGGAACAGGAGCTTTTTCCCAGCCGTAAAGAACGTGAGAAACGACATGGACAGCACATCATCCGATCCGACTCCCACAAAAACCTGCTCCGGCTGTACCTGATAGCGCTTTGCAAGTGTCCGGACAAGCGGCGCAGCATCCATATCCGGATAAAGCCGCATCGCCGCATAATCCTCCGCAAGCTTTCTGGCGGCGTCCGCAACTCCGGGTGCCGGCGGATACGGGCACTCATTCGTATTCAGCTTGATAATATTCGGATTCTTCGGCTGCTCCCCCGCCACATAGGGCGATACACGCCGTACATTCTCTTCCCAGCTCATTATTGCAGCACCTTCGAGAGGAAATCCTGAAGCCGCTGGTTCTTCGGATGTGCGAAGAATTCCTCCGGCGTGTTCTCTTCCTTGATGGTTCCCTCGTCAATAAAAATCACCTTGGACGCTACCTGACGTGCAAACGCCATCTCATGCGTAACGACCACCATCGTCATGCCGGACTCCGCAAGCTCCGTCATAACCTGAAGTACCTCACCTACCATTTCGGGATCCAGTGCCGAGGTCGGCTCATCAAACAGCATCACCTCAGGGTTCATTGCCAGCGCGCGGCAGATTGCAATTCTCTGCTGCTGACCGCCGGAAAGAGAATGCGGATAAGCATCCGCCTTGTCCTCCAGATTGACGCGGCGAAGCAGCTGCAGCGCCTTCTCCGATGCCTCCTCCTTGCCAAGGAGTCCCAGCTTCACCGGTGCCAGTGTGATGTTGTTCATGATGGTCAGATTGTGGAACAGATTAAAGTGCTGAAACACCATTCCCATTTTCTGCCGGACCTTGTTGATATCCGTATGCGGATCATTGACCTGAACATCATCCAGCCAGACCTCTCCGCTCGTCGGAACCTCCAGAAGGTTCATGCAGCGGAGGAAGGTAGACTTTCCGCAGCCGGAAGGCCCGACCAGAACGATCTTCTGGCCCTTCTCGATTTCATAATTGATTCCCCGGAGGACCTGATTGTCTCCGAATTCTTTCTTCAGATCCTTGACCCGGATCATTGCATTCTTCTCTTCTGCCATGTTATCCACCTCACCGGTTGTCACTTGCACGCAGCTTTTTCTCCAGAATTCCGAAGAAGAAGGACAGGATTTTCACGACCACAAAATACATCACTGCAGCTCCCAGAAGCGGCATCATATATTCATAGGTTGCGGACGATACCTGATCCGAAGCATGCGTCAGCTCGGAAAGTCCGACGGCTCCTGCGATGGACGTCTCCTTCAGCAGAGTGATGAACTCATTCAAAAGAGACGGGAAACAGTTCTTGAACGCCTGCGGCAGAATGACTGCCAGCATGGTCTGCATCTTGGTGAGTCCAAGAGAACGCCCGGCCTCCATCTGTCCGTCATCCACCGACAGAATGCCGCCTCGAATAATCTCAGCAACATACGCGCCGGAGTTGATTCCGAATGCCATCACTGCAACCAGGACCTTGTTCTTCGAGGTCGCCATGATCACGTTCCACATGATCAGGAGCTGGATCATCGTCGGAGTTCCACGGATTACATCAATGTATACATAGGCAATTCTGGAAAGAAGGGTTCTCTTTCCCTCCTTCGTCCGCTGCATATTCAGAAGGCACGCAGCGGTACCCAGAAGAAGACCCAGAAGTGCCGCAAAAAGCGTCACCTCCAGAGTATTGCCCAGTCCCTTCACATAGAGCTGCCAGCGGTTGTTCTTAATAAAAGCTTTAAAAAACTGATTGGCTAATTCTGACATGGTATTCCTTCACCCTTGAACGGTTTCTCTTTTGATGCTGATTTATTGTACCCTCTTACCCTGTGTTTTGAAAAGAGGGTGAGGAGCATCTTGCTTCTCACCCTCTCCGAATCCGGTACAGACATTATGTCGGAAACCAGATACTTGTGATTCTGTCTTGTTATTCTGCCTCGTAATTGTTGACGTACTGTTCCAGAAGCTGATCGTAGGTTCCGTCTGCCTTCATGTCTGCAAGAGCACCGTTGATGGCATTCAGCATGACTTCGTCATCCTTGGGCATTGCGATACCGTACTGCTCCACATCGAAGTTAAAGGTGGAGCCCTCTACCAGCTGAATTTTGTCCGAGTACTGGGAAAGGAAGGCTTCGCCGGGGACCTGGTCGATGACGACTGCATCATCCTTTCCGTTTACCAGATCAAGGACCGCCTGATTGAAGCTCTTTACGGAAACAACTGCGCCGTCATTGATGCCGCGTGCAACTGTCTCACCTGTCGTTCCGCCCTGTACGCCGATGGCCTTGCATGCCTTCAGGTCATCCTCCGTCTTCACCTCAGAGTCGATCGGAAGAAGAACCGCCTGGGTTGCATCATAGTAAGGATCCGAGAAGTTTACGGCTTCCTTTCTCTCATCTGTGATGGTCATGCCGGTTGCGCCGCAGTCGATCTTCGTGCCGATTGCCGGAACAATTCCGTCAAAATCCATATCCTCGATGACAACCGATACGCCGAGACGCTTTCCGATCTCGTTCATCATGGCAACATCGAAACCAGTGACGTTGTTCTCATTGGAGGTAACTGCCTCGAAATTGTCGGTGCCGTCTCCCACATACTCAAACGGAGGGAAGGTTGCGTTCAGGCCAACCGTCAGCTCTCCATCGGAAAGGTACTTGGAGCCGGACAGATCTGCAGCTGCGCTTTCTGCTGCCTCCGTGGTTGCTTCTACCTCTGTAGAAGCTGCTTCTGCTTCTGTGGTTGCTTATACCTCTGTAGAAACTGAAGCTGCCTCCGTGGTTGCTGCCTCTGTGCTTTCGGAAGAGCTTCCGCATGCACCAAGGCCAAATGCCATTGTTCCTGCAAGTAAAACTGCCAATGCTTTCTTCATAATATGCCTCCTCTTATTGCTGCAAGCGCTGTATACGCTCTGCATAATATACATCTTTTCCGGTAAGTTACAACCCCGCCGCTTCGGTTTCTTTTCGATATCAACGGCTGATGAATAGTATAATATGCATTTTTATTCACATATGCAAGAGAAAATACAACGAATATCGAATTTTATACAGTCTTATCTTCGTCATTTTCACAAACTATGCAGTTCCTTCTGGCCATCCGTGTGCGCAAAGGCCATCCTGCGGATCAGCTTTTCTTCCTTCGGGAACTTTTCCAGCAGCTCCTTCTGATCCACAAGCCGGAAGCCTTCATAATGAAAGTTCGGCATGGTCGCGCAGCTCATCAGCGTATAGCTCTCAGGGTTCAGGTTTTCTGCTCCGAAGATCGCCCCCTTCGGAACAACCACCATGGGCTCTTCTCCTTCCCCGCAGCCAAGCTTCCTGCACTCGCAGGTTCCGTCCGGATTCAGAAGCCACAGTGCCACACCGCACCCCTCATGGAAATACCAGATCTCATCGCAGTCAATGACATGAAAATGCGAGACATCCTCCTGTCCCAGAAGGAAATAAATCGTTCCTCCCATCACCCGTCCATCCTTCGAGCTTCCGTATTCGGCCGGTGCCGCATAGACCTCGGAAAACCAGCCGCCCTCCGTATGTACCTCCAGATGAAGCCGGTCAATCCAGCTCTGCATTCTGGCCTTGACTGCTTCCGTTGTCATTGCATCGGTTCCCTTGCCTGCTGTCTCCCCGATCTTTGTCTCCATGCTCTCTGACCCTTTGTTCATATGGATTTACCTCCTGATCTATTTCCAGATTTTCACCTTTGCGTAAAATCTTCCCTTTTTTGTCTGAGCTCCCGCTCCGAGATATTGAAATTTGCCATGCCCTCTCACCGAGACACGACTGCCCGGCTTCAGGTCATACCCGCCGGAGAAGGCCGTCCGCCCGTCCACAAAAACAAGCTCCTGCTCCACGAGCTCCTGCGCCTTTCCGCGGGAGAGATGATAAACCATGGCAAGAATCGCATCAAGCCGCTCCGAAGAGACAGAGCCTTCCCGCTCCTCGAATTCCGGACGAATCGTGCAGGACGATGCCGGAACCGGACGACACACAACGCTCGTGTGCCGGATCCGGATCAGCTCCGAACAGATCAGCTCTGCATTCTCCTTCATCACGAACAGATAAGCATTTTCGGAATCGGTCAGAATATCTCCGATCCGGTCTCTTTCCAGTCCAAGATTCATCAGTGCTCCCAGATAATCCCGGTGCGTCAGCTCATCGGCAAATTTCCGGTTCACCGGCCGGACCTCCATGCAGGAAACCACCTCCGGCTCTGCTTCCTCCTGAAGAAGAAAGCTCTCGCGGTCCAGATAATCCGGAAGAAAGCACAGGACTCTTCGCTCCGCCTCTTCCCAGCCGCCGTAAAGGATCCACGGAACTCCCTGATAAATCCCGGAGCTCCTCGTCTCATCCTGCGGATCCACTGCATTCTTCCCGGCAGCCTCCAGAAACTCCGCCTGCTCCGATGCCGCAAGAAACTGCGTATGTGTTACAAAATTTCCCTGATATGCCTTTTGCGAAAGTTCTTTGACTCTTTTAGTCAATATCGTAGTGTCCATATTTTTTATTTTACCCGGATCTCCTTCTGCAGATGGAACGAATAGATTATCTTCTCCGTCACGGGAAGCTGCAGCATCTTCGACAACGCTTCCGCATAATAATTCAGCTGCACCTGATATCGTTCCGAAAGCTGCTCTGCATATTTTACGTGATCCGTCTTGTAATCCACAATAACCACATGGCGATCTGCGCCCTCGCCTTCAATCAGAAAGGCATCGATAATACCCTGAATCAGAATGGTCTCCTCTGCAGGAAACTCCGGATTCAGACGATTCGCCGCAATTCCCAGAACGAAGGGCTGCTCCCTTTGAAGAAGCCCTTTCTGATCCGCCCCGGCCATCCGCGCCGCAATTCCGGAGGAAAGGAACGGAAGAAAGACCGCCGGCGTCAGCACCCCGGCATATTCCTTCGGAATGGTTCCATCCGCCAGAAGCTGCGACACGCGGCTCTCAAACTCTGCGGCGGTCACCTCGCCCGGCTCTCTCCAGACATGGTAGTTGATTTTCTCACACATACGATGAATGGCGGTTCCGCGCGCGCTTCCCGTCAGAGCTCTGCCGGACTGCCGGTTCTTCTCCGGAAACAGGCTGTCTGCACCCTCGCCCGGCTGAATCAGCTCGCTTTCTTCCAGCATGGCCGCCCGTTTCAGCTCTGTCACCGTGGTTTTTGTGTACAGTCCCTTAAGATTTTCATGCGGATACCGGTAAGAGAATCGCTTCTTCAGTGTGCCGGCAAGTGCCGGATCCGGAAGGACCTCTGCTCCGCCGTCCTCCATCAGGTGAAGGGTCCGGAGAAGCTCTCCCTGGGCGGCCTGATTTTCCACCTCCGAAAGCCGAAGATCCGAAATCGCAACCTTACGGAGCCGGATGGGCTCTTCCCCTTCTGCCTTCAGCGCCTCCATGCTGTCCAGAATCAACGGAAGAAATCCTGAGGCGGACCGGATCAGCGAGGCCGGCAGGTGCTTCACAGGAAGACTTACCGAAGCCATGTCCATCGCAACCTTCTTCTCTGCGCGGGCGCCGTCACGGACAAAGCCGGTCAGAATCAGCTTTTCCTTCGCTCTTGTCATGGCAACATACAGAACGCGAAGCTCTTCTCCGAGTGCATCCCTTGTGATCTTGGAGGCCACCGCCTTCTGCCGGAGCGTCTGTCTGCTGCTCCGAAGCTCCGGCACCACAAAGCTGACGCCAAGCCCTGCGTCGGTATCGGTAATCAAGTCTCCCCGCACATCGCGCGAGAACGGATGCCTTGCACCAAGACCGCAGACGAAGCAGATCGGATACTCCAGTCCTTTGCTCTTATGGATGGTTGTCAGACGTACAACATCTGCATTTTCATCCAGAACATTTGCTTCCCCGTAGTCCACGTTGTATTCATGCATCTGATCGATATAACGAAGAAAGCGAAACAGTCCGGCATAATCTCCCTGTTCAAAGGCCTCCGCCTTCACAAGCAGAGAATGGAGATTGGCCGCTCTTCTTGCTCCTGCAGGGAGTGCCCGGACATAATTCTCATATCCCGTGCTGCGGATCAGCTCACTGATCAGCTCATGGATCGGAGTGGACGCCATCTTCTCACGGTACCCGGAGAGCCAGGAAAGAAACTGCCTGCAGTGCTCCCGGAGAACCGGAGAAACCTCCATGGCGGCAGCACTTCCTGCCTCTTCCGGAGCCGAATCTCCTGCTGCCGCGAGCACGCAGTCGTACAGGAGCTTGTTTTCCCACGAATTCTTCTGCTCCTTCTGATCGTTCTCCCGGGGATAGAGGCTCCGCAGGCTTCCGATTTCATCCAGCGTAAAGCCGCCAAAATATCCGCGGAGCACGCCGTACAACGGGATATCCTGCCTTGGATTGTCGATGACGCGCAGCGCCTGCAGGACCGCACGCACCTCCTCCGCTGCAAAATATCCTCCCTTGTACTCCAGATACAGAGGAATTCCCTCCTTCTCAAAAATCTCACGGAAGGCATCCTGCTTGCCGGAGGTCGATCGAAGCAGGATCACAATATCGCCGAATCTGGCAGGGCGAAGCTCTCCTGTCTCCTCGTCCGTGACAGGAAGGATGCCCACGATTTCCCGGATTCTCTGCGCCACCGCAAGGGCCTCCTTGCGCGCGGAAGGGAGCATGGCAATCTCTTCCTCCGCCTCATTCTCCCCTCCATCCTCCGAACGAAAATCTCCGGAATCGGAATTCCCCGAGTCAAAATTCCCGGAGTCGGAAGTCCCGGAATCGGCATCTCCTGCATCGCCGGGTGCTCCGTCCACCAGAAGAAGCTCCGTCTGATACACATTCTCCGACCGAGGGTAATGCGCGCCGACCTTTAAGGATACCGTCTCATCGTAGTCGACACCCCCGATTTCACGCCGCATGAGCTTCGTAAAGACCGCATTTGCCGCATCCAGAACCTCCTGCCTCGATCGGAAATTCTGATCCAGATCAATTCGCTCCGTCTGCGGATCGTCCTGCCGGTAGGTTTCAAACTTCTCCTCAAAAATCTCCGGCCTTGCATTCCGGAAGCGGTAGATGCTCTGCTTCACATCGCCCACCATGAAACGGGCATAGCGGCAGCTTTCGCCTCCGCGCTCTCCCGCTATTGCCGACAGAAGGAGCTCCTGCACCTCATTGCTGTCCTGATATTCGTCAATCAGTATTTCGTCAAAATAATTCCGGTATCCCTGGGCAGCTTTCCGAAGAACAAAGCTTCCATCCTCCCGTCTTTCCAGGAGGATCTCCAGTGCCATGTGCTCCAGATCCGAAAAATCAATGACATTCTTCTCCTTCTTGACCTGCTGCAGGAGCCTTCGGTAGCCGATTGTCAGAGAGATCAGTGTGGAAAGAGGCTTCTCCGCCCGCTGCATCTCGTACACCGTAAGAGACGGATCCTCTTCAATATGATCATGAAGCGTATCCAGTCTTTTCTTCAGCTGCTTGCGAAGCTCCTGTACATCGCTCTTTCTCTCTTCGTTAATTCCCCGCTTCTCTGCGCCCCGGATCACAGGGAGCTTCGCCAGAGAATAAGAAGAAACCTCCAGAAGCCTCTCCCGAAGACGCTTCCGGTCCGTTTCGTTCTCTGCTTCCTTTGCGAGAGCATCCAGCTTCCCGAAAAGCTCGCTTTCCTCCTTTTCCAGAAGCTCCAGGTACGGAAACGGACCGTCCGTAAGTCCGGCAATGCGGACCATTGCCTCGTGCAGCATGGACAGCTCCGGCAGATTTGCCGCTTCCTCCCGAAGAATCTCTCCATACCAGGGGCTTTGAAACAGCTCCTCCTCGCTTTCCACATGGTAATCTTCCCTTCGCTCCTCCAGCCACACCTCCGGATACGGATGGGAGTCCGCCGCCTCATACAGCATCCGGATCAGATCCTCCAGATGCTCACTGTCCTTTGCCGGGCAGAAATACTCCACGCACGCCGCAAAATCCGGCTCCTTTTCCTCAAACTTCTCTTCCAGAAAGCGCTTCATCACATCCTTCTTCAGAAGCACATTCTGCGTATCATCCATCTGACGAAAGCCGGGATCCAGATCAATTTCACTGAAGTTGTTCCGAAGAAGAAAAGTGCAGAAGCTGTCGATGGTCGTGATCTGTGCATGGTGAAGAAGGGTCTCCTGCCGCTGCAGATGGCGGTCTCCCGGATTTGCCTCAAGTCTTGCGGAAACGGCACGGGCAATGCGCTCTCTCATCTGCGCCGCAGCCGCTCTTGTAAAGGTCACAACCAGAAGGCGGTCAATGTCAAGAGGATGCTCCCCCTCGCTGATCATCCGCACAATGCGTTCCACCAGAACAGCGGTTTTGCCGCTTCCTGCCGCTGCAGATACCAGGACATTGTGATTTCGTGCATTCAGGACTTTTTTCTGTTTTTCCGTAAATTCAATTGCCACGCCGCACTCCTTGTTTTGTCAAAGCTCTCTGTATTCGTACCCGGGAATTCTCACGTCGAAGCCGCACACATTCCGATACGGGCAATAGCTGCAGGCTGTATAGTCCGCACTCTGCCGGATCGGAGAAGCATCCACTCTTCCATCCAGAATATCCTGCGCAATCGTGCAGAGCTTCTGCCGAAGCTCCTCCTGCAGCGCATCGTACTCCTCCTCCGACAGCACCTTGCTGGATGAGGAAACGCCGCCCTTTTTCAGAAGCTTCACCGGAATTACGGAGGAGGACAACGTTCCTTCCGAAAGATCATGATCGAGATGCTCCAGAACCTCCTGATCATTTCTTACCAGTCCGCTCGGACGAAGGCTGCTCCGAAGGCACTGCAGCTCCATATCTCTTGCGGATTCCTCCCGTCCGGAGAGCAGCTCGGAAAGGACCCCCTCCGCCTCTTTTGCCTTCAGCATCGGATCGTCAAAATGATAATAGAGCATGGCCGCAGGAATCACAGTTGTCCCTGGCCTTTGCTTCTCCAGAAACCGGACCTGCGCATCCATATACAGCATCAGCTGAACCCGGATTCCGGCCCTTATTTTCTCAGGGTCCAGATCCTGCAGCCCGGACTTATAATCCACAATTTTAACCAGAAGCTTCCCGTCCGCACGGCACAGATCCACCCGGTCAATCCGCCCCTGCAGAACAAGAATTCCTCCTCCGGGAAGCGTATAAGTCAGTTCTCCTTTTCCTCCAAAGGACTGCTCCAGATAGGCAGGCTCAAAGTCCCCCTTCTTCAGCTGGTACTGAAGCGTATCCACCGTCCGCTCCAGAATCTGCTGCAGGCGTTTTACCTGATAGCTGCTGCGTGCCGTGGCATACAGAATCTGATCATGATAGCCGCCCGCCGTCTCGGAAAAGGCCTGCCTTGCCAGCGTATGCCCTTCCTCCTCGGAATATTCGGACCACCGGATCCCTTTTTCCTTCAAAAGCTGACCGAACCGCTGAATGCTCTCATGAAGGATCGTTCCGGAGTCCCTGGCTTCAAAGGTATACTCCTCTCTCTCCTGAAGCCGCAGCGCATACCGAAGGTACTGGCGAAGATAGCACTGTGCGGCGGTTTCCAGCCGCGTCACAGAGCCCTGTATTCTCTTCTGATACAAAAGCTCTGCCGTCTTCTCTGTGATCGGAACCGGGCGGTAATGAAGAAAGGCCGCCTCCCGAAGCTTTCCGGTTTCCTCTCCTGCAAGAAGCCCGTAAATTGTCAGAAATTCCCGCTCCTTTTCGCGCTCCCTCAGGTACAGTCCGTCCGCATAATCGCGAATGGCACCTGCCAGGTACGTCCCGGCATCCGCAGCAGAAGCAAGCTGCATCGACGCAGGAAGCTCTTCCGGGATCTCAACCGGAGCCTCCGGAAACATCTGCCGGAGAAGCCCGATGAGATAGGACGGCCGAAGGCTCCCTCCGTCCTCCGCTGTCTTCACATAGGAGACGTAAAGGAGATCCCTGGGCTTCGTCAGGTTCATATACAAATACAGTCGCTGGATGTACATCTGCTGTCTCGGCGTCGGGGCAAGCTCTGCCCCGCTTCCGGAGAGCACATTGGTTTCCTGAAGAAATTCGCGATCCAGATCGGAAATCAGTCCGCCCTTGGAGGATCCCTGCGGGATGTTTCCATCGTTCACCCCGAGGAAAAACAAAACCTTCACCTCCGACAGTCTGGTCCGCACCATATCCCCGGCAAGAATCCGGTCCACCTGCTGCGGAAGCGTCCCCAGACGGATCTCTTCAAAGCCGGCTTCCACCAGCTCCAGAAAATCCGCAGCCGAAATCTTCTCATCCCCGAGAAGGTCATGCAGCTCCTCCAGAAGGTGAAGGATCGCATCATAGATCTGACGGTACTCCATGGCAGCCGCCGTCTCTCCCCGCTTCTCCAGCTCCTGCGCCCGCTCCTCCATCTGCGCTCCCGCATCGATGGCAGAAAGGAAGTCGTACAGCGCCTTTGTCCGTTCCATGGCGTTTGCTCTTCCCAGGCTCTGAAGAGGGGAAAGCTGTGCAAGAACCCGGGTCCGCATCGGCTCGTACGCATCATCGAAGGCGGTCTCCCAGCGCTTTCTGGAAGCAATTCCTCTTGCAAGGCAGTAATTCTCAAGACGATCCACCTCGTCCTCCGAGAGCCCGGTCAGGCCGCTTCGAAGATACCGGAACACGGTTTCATAGGAATAATCCCCGCCTCCGATTTCCAGTGCCCCGCGGATGGTCTCTGTCAGCGGATTCTGCAAAACAGAACGGTTTGTATCCAGATACACCGGAATTCCCATCCCTGCAGCACAGATCCGGATGTCATCCTCATAAGCCGACAGATTGCCGCTGACAATCGCAAAATCCCGGTAATGATATCCCTTTTCGGCAATCAGCTCATGAATCTTCCGGAACATCTGGCGAACCTCTGCCGCCGGATTGCTCACAAGCACCAGGTGCACCGGAAGCTTTGCCGCGTCCTTCCGGTATGCGCGGACCGGATAGCGAAACAGCGAATTTTCCAGATGTGCCAGAGCAGGGTTTTCCGCAAAGCGGGGAGGCACCGTTTTGCCCGTCTCATCCCCGATATACCAGTCTTCCTCATGCAGGATTCCGCCCTGCCCCGCCATTTTGCAGATCTGAGCGACGGTTTTCCTTGTCAGATAAAAAAGATCCTGCTCCTCATAGGCCTCTCCCTGCATCACGCTGCGGATCGGCGTTCCGCCGTCTTCCGCATAGTCCAGAGAGAAAACCACCTCTCTGGCGTTCTGCATCAGTGCAAGAAGAACACGGTTCTGCACCGGAGTAAAGCCGGTAAACCCGTCAAAAATAACAATGCTCCTGCGGATCAGTCCGGAGCGCGGAATGGCCTCCGCAAGAAGGTCAAGCGTTTCTTCACCGGTGATATAACGGTTCTTCCGCTCCTCCAGAAAAGCCTCATACAAAAGCTTCAGATCGAGAAGCCTTGCTGCAAGACCTCCCTGCCCTCCTGCTGCCGCACCCGCTGCAAGGTTTCCTGCCCCCTCCGGGGTAATCCCATACTGCATGAATTCCGAAATGACCGACTTAATCTCCGCAATCATGCCGGGTCTCTCAACGCCGTTTCCAAGAACCGTCAGATCCTTCCGGCAGCGCGACACCAGTCTCCGGAGAAGGAGTGTTTTGCCCATGTCATCCAGAACGCCCCGCTCGTCCGCACCCACCTCCTCGAAGATGCGGTGCGACAGACGACCGAAGGAAAGCACGTCCACATTCAGAATTCCGCCGCACTCTCCTGCCGCCAGAACCATTTCCTTCTGCGTCTGCATCGTGTACTGATCCGGCACAACCACCAGAAAATTCACAGAAAAATCCTGCCGCGCCAGTGCGTCCCGCGCATACTGCGTCACCCGCTTATGAAGCTCACTGCTTTTTCCGGCGCCGGAAGCACCCAGACAGAATCGATAACCCATGGCATCCTCTCCCGGCCGCAGTCCTCTGCTCCGCGGCCCTTTTCATATCTCTTTATCTTATCGCAGATCCCACCGTCCTGCACGAATTGTCCGATCAAAAAAGCGTCCCCTGATCTGCACACTGTGCAAACCAGGAAACGCTCTGTTTTTCGTTTCTTCCCAGCAAACCGGTGCAGCTTTCGTGCCCGGACGGCTTTTTTATGCCTTGCGGTTTTTCTTATACCTTGCAGATTTTCTTATGCCTTGCAGGTTTTCTTATGCCTTGCGGTTTTTCTTCTCTGCTTCGTCAGCGAAATTCTCGCCCTGATGAATCTGAAGGTCCACACCGGTTGCGTTGGGGCCTTCCTCCTCGAAGTTGTAATCCTTACCGGGCAGAATCGCATTCAGCAGGATACCAACGAGAGATCCGGTTGCAAGACCGGAGAAGCTGACTGCGCCAAAGGTGATGGCACCTGCAGCGGAGTAGTTGATACCGATGGACAGCACCAGGATCAGGGCTGCGATCAGAACGTTGCGGCTCTTGGCGAAATCAACATGGGTCTCAACCAGGTTCCGGACTCCAACTGCGGAAATCATTCCGTAAAGGACCAGAGAAATGCCGCCGATTGTTGCGGAGGGCATAACCTCAATGATTGCTGCGAATTTCGGGCAGAAGGAAAGCACTGCCGCAATGACTGCTGCCAGACGAATGATTGCCGGATCAAAAACCTTGGTCAGTGTCAGAACACCGGTGTTCTCACCATAGGTTGTGTTTGCCGGAGCTCCGAACAGAGAAGCCAGTGTGGTTGCAAGACCATCGCCGCACAGAGTTCTGTGAAGTCCGGGATCCTTGATATAGTTCTTTCCGACGGTGGAGGAGATGGCGGAAATATCACCGATGTGCTCCATCATCGTAGCAAACGCGATCGGAACAATTGTAACAACGGAAGCAAACAGCAGACCGCCGTCCAGCTTTCCACTGGTGAAGATTGAGAATACCGTATTCTCATAGTGAATCGGGAAGCCGATCCATGCTGCCTCGCGGACCGGTGTAAAGTCGATGTTTCCGGTAACTGCCGCAACAAAATAGGATGCGATAACACCAAGGAGAATCGGGATGATCTTGACCATTCCCTTGCCCCAGATGTTGCAGACAATAACCACAACGATGGCAACCAGTGCAATCAGCCAGTTGGTTTCACAGTTTGTGATCGCCGACTTGGAAAGATTCAGTCCGATGGTAATGATGATCGGTCCGGTGACAACCGGAGGGAAGAACTTCATAACCTTGTTCGCCCCGAATACACGGAACAGACCTGCCAGAACCAGATAGACCAGACCTGCGCAGGCAACGCCGAAGCATGCATACGGCAGGAGCGGGCTTGCGCTTCCGTCCGCATTCAAAGGAGCGATGGCTGCATATCCGCCAAGAAACGCGAAGGATGATCCCAGGAAAGCAGGCACCTTACGCTTCGTAAGGAAATGGAACAGAAGTGTTCCAAGACCAGCAAACAGCAGTGTGCTGGAAAGGTCCAGGCCCGTCAGAAGCGGTACCAGAACGGTTGCGCCGAACATTGCGAACACATGCTGAAAGCCAAGGATTGCAATCTTTGGTGCTCCCAGCGAGGATGCGTCGTAAATCGGCTGATCTCCGACTACAATTTTCTTCTTTGTATCACTCATATTTCTCCCTCTACCCGTTACTCAGTAACAGGATTTCATAACAAGGGCCGGGGAAGAACCATTCTTCCCTGGCCTTTGGAATGCCCTCATATAAAACTGAAAATTACGCCTCATCGTCGAAGAACTGCTCGACCTTCGGTGCTTCGCTCTCTGCAGACGCTTCTGCCGACTTTACGGCCTCTTCCGAAGCAGGTGCCTCTTCCTTTTCTTCCGCCGGCTTTACGGCCTCTTCCGAAACAGGTGCCTCTTCCTTCCCTTCTGCCTTGGCCGCCTCTGCTGCCTCGTCGGAAAGTGCTTCCTCCTCGTTCTTCTCACGGAGGATCTCACGGATCTTCGTAGCCGAATCCTTTACTGTCTTACCAACCTCGGTTGCAGCAGCCTCCACGGTGTTCAAAACTTCCTCTCCCTTAGGGCCGACCGCTTCCTTCATCCGGTCCACTGCCTGCTGCGATCCATGCTGAATCGTTGTGTAAGCACGATTGGCCGCCTGCTTGATCGTCTCTGCGGTCACGTCAAAATCATCCTCTTCAAAATCCTCTTCGGCCTCTGCCTCCTCATCGGAAGGAGCGCCCTCGAGCTTCTCAATGTCCTCCAGATCGGAGTCCGTATAATCCTCATCCTCTTCCACCTTCGTCAGATAGCTGTATAACCCATACGCAGCTGCCCCAACCAGAGCGGTTCCGAAAATAAGCTTACTGATTTTCCCCATTTCAAACCTCCACGCATAAAAACACGATAAGCCACAGATGGCTTATCCTCCATCGCAACGGTTCTGCTTTGTTGACATTTGTACCAGTGTATACCACCTTTGTATAAAAAGGAAGTAATTCTTTAACGAAATTGATGTTACTTTGTCACCAAATCCAGAAGACGCTGGTAGCTATCCACCACATCATAGACAACCTCGCCATTACTGATTGCCTTGAAATGCTCCCTTGCACAGTGAATTTTCGATTCCTCAATGAGGCGCAGCTGCATGGAATTCATGGATCCCTTTGTTTCAGCCACAAAATAGATATGCTTTACCGTGCCTTCATAAAAAGCAATCGCCCAATCGGGGTTATAGTGCCCCACCGGCGTAGAAATATAAAAACCATCCGGAAGCTTCACATATACCGCAACATTCGTATTTGTGTCCAGCTCTGCAGCAAACTTCTGCTCATTGCTGGAGTCATATATGATGTGGTCGTACAGATGCTTCTTTGCCTTCATTGCATTCACACCAAGACGTCCTTTGATGGTCGGATCCGTGAATACATCTGTACCATAATGATCATCCATCACATCATAGGTAATATGCTCGATAATTGCCGTTGCCTTTTCATCATTGATAAGGGTCGCAGCCTTGATAATAAATTCCTCCGGGTTATCCTTGAACTGCTGAAACACGTTCGGCTGAATACCCTTTAATATTTGTACGACCGTTTTACGCGTGAGTCCTGTTTCCTCCACGAGCTTGCCGATCAGGTCATACTTCACGCTTGTGCTGGCGGTGATGGTGCGGCCATAGCTTGCAGATTCTTCCTTCACAAAGGAGTCTCCGCTTATCAGTTCGTCCTTCGATTTGATCTCTTCCATGGTTCCGGTTTCCACTTTGAAGAAGATTTTCGAGACACGAAGCTTGCGATCCAAGGACTGGATAGCCTTGCGGATCAGTTCATCGGTATCAAAATCAACCACATAGGCCGATTTTGCATTGATCTTTGCCCACAAAGCCTTGAATTCCGGCATGGCAAGCTTGCTCTCATCCACGTGCAGCTCCACAT
>ERZ1032009.76-NODE-76-length-21732-cov-8.631360_pt1 | contig 21732 bp, 20 predicted proteins | sample MGYA00516700_ERZ1032009 | MGnify/ENA primary metagenome ERZ1032009 (study PRJEB33719, sample SAMN04261292) | wastewater metagenome | biome: rural village; feature: human; material: feces | host: Homo sapiens | place: El Salvador | collected 2013-01-14 ...
TGTTAACGGACTCATAATCCGTTGGTCGACAGTTCAAGTCTGTCTGGGCCCACCACATTCAACCTCGTAAGCCTTTGGTTTATGGGGTTTTTTGTTGCCTGAAGATCTCAGGCCACCGGATTTTCATAGACCGTATGTGGTCCATTTGTTCGATAATCCGATGGGCTAAACTCAAATATCAAAAAATACAGCACCCATTTTCATTTCACTATATTCTCACTTTCGATGTGAGTATCGTAATTGATGAATAAAAAAAGATCATAAAGATTGATCATCAAGTTTCGCTATGAGCAGAGAAATGAGTTTTAGTGTGGGGATGGGGAATTTATGCTTACCTGATCTTAGCCCGATGATATAGGGCTAAAACCAGTTTTGGTTGGGGAGTTTGCTTAGATATGTATATTGTTCAAGGGCCAATGGAAACTACAGCCCAGTGTAGAACTTCTCGATGAATTGTCTGGTCTTGACTACTAGCGTATTCATGAGTGTCTTACGCTCTGAGATCTTAGGCCGAGTAATAGGTAGATCAGTCACATCTTCACGACTTGGCAGACGTTTGGTGTATTCATATTTACCGATCACTTGTTTGAACACTTCAGTCTTGATTGCTTCTTTTTGACAAAGCTCATCAATCGCTCGTTCCTTTTCTACATCCCAGAATTGTGCAAACGCTTCTTCTACACTTTGCCCTGTGATCATGCGTGGAATATTTTCATCCAGAAACTTTTGGATCAGTTCCTGTTTGTCGTACAGCGTATGATTATTTGCCAGTAGATCTTGCACCTGTGCTCGATATTTTTGCTTTTGTTTCTGATCGGTGTTGTTGACTGCGGATTGCAGTAAATTCAGGATATAGCCGACATTGATTGTATCTTTGTGAATGAGTTCCAGTTGGAAGTTCACATCATTCAGTACAGAAACTTTGTCTTTCGGTTGTACGACACGAGTATTGGTATAGAGGTACTTATATTGTGAGGTATGCTTCTGAAATTCAGCTTTGTTTAATTCAGTGTCATCCTGATCGTATTCAACAAAGTTTTCCAGTTGTGCATTGATCCGCATGACTTCACGGAAAGCCTTCACATACTGCAATTGCTGCTCTTCTGTGGGCAGTTCCAGTACCTTGTCAGGGTCAGGGGCAATCTTAAGTAATTCGGCAACAGCAGCGTTGTACTTTTCCTTGATGCTTTCAAAGCTTGGAATCAATACTATCTTTTCTGCTTCAGCCTTGTTTGAAAACAGTGCTAGGGCTTTATCTGTAGCTTGTTTCAGATTACGGAAGCAGACAATGTTGCCAAATGGCTTGTCTGCATTCAGAATGCGATTGGTGCGTGAAAATGCTTGAATCAAACCATGATATTTGAGGTTTTTATCCACATACAGGGTATTCAAAGTCTTGGAATCAAAACCTGTCAGGAACATATTCACAACCAAGAGGATATCGATTTCTTTTTTGCGTACCCGATTGGCAATATCTCGGTAATAGGCATAAAACTCATCACCTGAGTTAAAATTCTGTCCAAATTGAGCATTATATTTCGCAATATAGCCATCGAGCTTGTCACGGTTGGACTGACTGATTCTTGTTGGGATATCAGCAGATTCTTCATCAATCAAACCATTACTATCTTCAACTTTGAGTTCTTCATTGGCTGCAAAGGAGAATATGGTTGCCACAGTGAGAGGCTTAAAGATTCGACCTTGATCTTCTGCCTCTTGTTGCTTCTGCTGCTGTACTTTTTCAAATAGCGCGTAGTATTGATTCAGTACATCGACTGAACTTACACAGAACATGGCAGTGAAGTTCTGGTTCTTGGTTTTTATGTGGTGATTGTCGACAATATAGCGAGTGATCATCTCCAGACGTTCTGGATTGTCAAACAGTTCTTTGGTGTCTATACCTTCAACATCTTCTTCATAATTGTGACTGGTTTCGATACCGTTTGCAGTGTATTTACCTAGGTAGCTAATCTGGAAAGGTAATACATTGCCATCACGGATTGCATCGGTAATCACATATTTATGCAGGCATTCATCAAATAGGGCATTGGTGGTCACAGCCTTGGAATCAATTTTAAGTTGGCTATTGGTTTCAAAAATAGGTGTGCCGGTAAAGCCAAACATTTGTGCATGGTTGAAAAAGCGTTTGATATTACGATGCGTATCACCAAATTGACTACGATGACATTCATCAAAAATAATCACGACTTTCTTGTCTTTCAGATAGGCAATTTTATCTGCATAGCGATCCGAACTAATCGCAATATTGAGCTTCTGCAAGGTCGTTACAATGAGCTTGTCATGTTTCTGGCCCAATTGATTGACCAGAGTATTGGTATTCTTGGTAGTATCAACACTATCCTTTTTGAAAGCATTGAACTCTCGCACTGTTTGCGTGTCCAGATCACTACGATCCACTACAAATAGCACTTTTTCTACTTCAGGCAAGCGCATGATCAATTGACTGGCTTTGAATGAAGTTAATGTTTTACCTGAACCTGTAGTATGCCAAATATAGCCATAAGTTTTGGCTGTTTGTACACGCTGAATAATTTGCTGTACTGCGTAAATCTGGTAGGGGCGAAGTACCATTAAGCGCTTTTCTGCCTCCAGAATCACCATATATTCAGTCAGCATCTGAGTAATATGCGAGTGGTTCAGAAAGGTATCTGCAAAAGCATCAATTTTGTGGACATGCTTGTTGTCAAAGTTTGCCCAAGGAAAGGTAAATTCGAAGTTATTTGTCCCTGTGGCATAGTAATGCGTATGGTCACGATTACTGATCACAAAAAGCTGAATATAGTTGAATAAGCCTGTACCACTGCCATAGGCTGCTTTGGCATAGCGCTGCGTTTGATTGAATGCTTCAGGGAGTTCCACACCAGCACGTTTCAGTTCAATTTGAACTAATGGTAGGCCATTAATCAGCAGGGTAACGTCAAAGCGACTGGTATGCCCATTGATACTGGAATGATCAATCGCAATTTGATGTGTTACTTGGTAAATGTTCTTACTTGCGTCCGAGAACAGAAAGTCGATATGTCGTGTTGAACCATCATCAAAGGTCACTGGAAAGCGATGACGTAGCACTTTGGCACAATTGAAACTATTGCCAGCTTTCAGATGATTGAGAATCTGTCCCCATTCATTTTCAGAAAGTACAGAAAGCCCATTGGCTTGCTCAATCTGGGTTTTGAGATTGATCAGGAGCTGCTTTTCATCTTTTACATCAACTTGACGATAGCCTAAGGTCTTTAAGTGCTGAATCAATTCATTTTCAAGTTGTTCTTCGCTTTGTACTGACATTTACCGCTTTACCCCCACAATTTCATTTATTCTTGGATTACACGCTCAACTTGGTTTTGTTGCCATGTTTCATAAGTCAAATGGTTAGTTGAATCTTTCCATTCTTTTCGACCATTACATGCTCTTCCCAAGATGACTGCGCCTGCGGCTGATGGACTGGAAAATAAATAGTCTTGATTGAACGTATAGGTATTTGGATCAATGATATTATTTTCAAACAACTGTGGTCGAAGGTTCTTCATGTAGTTGTGTGTAGGTTGACTGACATCTCTACGTACTTGGGAACCTTTGAGTACATAGAACTCACCATCAATGATTTTTGCTTTGGCTTGAATATCTCTAGCGGATAGGTAGAAATCTGCTTCTATGTTGGAGGTATCCACTGAAGCAGGAGCAACACTATGTACTTTTGGCTGTTCACTTGGATATTTCATTTCCTTGAGGAATGTATATCCAAGGGCAGGAAGAACCACTTGTATTTGTTCCAGAAAGTATTCCATATCCGCTGTATCGGATTCAGGTAGGCGGTTGTAGAGGTGTGCTGTTCCATTTTTGAGTAGGCATTGTCCGCTACGCTTCGCAATATCAATCAAGCGACTCTCAAGGTATTTAATGTGGGTCTTGGTGATGTTTTGGTCTTTACCCGTGACCAGACATACTTTTTCCCAGAAGTCCTTTCCACCTGCTTCTTCAGTACGGTTATGCTGTTTCAAACGGTTAGCGACATCATCCGATTCACCAATATAGACACTTGGTAATGAGTCTTCTGGATCTTGACCCACAAGGAAATAGATACCTGTTCTGGCACATTCTTCTCGTTGGATGAGATCCAAGAGTTTCGTGCGTGGTGCTGAAAGAACATGACCTGTCCAGTTGATAATTTCAGCCGTCAGAATGCCATTTATCGAACCATCCACCAAAAACAGCTTGATACTTTTTCCGTGGGTCATTGTTTTCCCCTATACAAACATTTGTTGCAACAAGCCTTTTTTCCATTGTTTGGCCTGTTTAATTTGCTGAGCTACGACTTCAATTTTTTGGTCAATGGCAGAAAGGAAATTAGCAATTTTAGTTTGTTCTGCTAGGCAAGGTAATTTAATTTCTATCTTACTTAAATCGCCAAGATAAATACCTGGCTGAGCTGATACAACTTGTCGAACTAATAACTCATTTTGAAAGTCTTTCGCCAAAAACAATTGATATATGAATTCAGGTAAAGCCTTTTTGAAACGCATAAAAGCCACACTACGTTGAAAAGCATAAGATTCATAATAGTCTTTAAATATTGCCACACGCCCAATCGTGCCAACTACCGACAAAAGAATGTCGCCATCTTTCAAATTATAGTTTTTATAAATTGAATCAAATTCTTTTTGATTGATCTTTCTATCTTTTTCATCAATCACAATTTTGCCATTTTGTAAGTTTTTAGCACTTAATAAAAATAGGTTGGAACTAGGATCATCTTGATGAGTGCCATGAGTACCATCTTTTATGAAACTTACAGCATCTTTAATTGAAGTTATTCCCCACTCCCCAAACTCACTACCATCATCCGCTTTAAAACGAATCTGCTGACTAAAAAGCTTTTGCATCATACCTTGTTTGTATCGGCTCAGGAGTTGGTGTTTTTGCGTCAATTGACTTATTTTTTCATCTACTGCTGAAAGAAAAGAGGCGATTTTAGTTTGTTCTTTCTTGGAAGTTATATACGTTTCAAAATCTTGCAAATCTTTAACAGTAATATTTGATTGATTTGCATTTCCTCTTTGAATAAGTTCAATATGTGTTAAGTACTTTTTATCTAACAACTGAGCGTAAATAAAATAAGAATCTACTGTTTCATCGATTGGACGCAGTACTAATAAGTTTTGATTTAATAGACCCTCATTATTATTTTTTACATAAATTGGACGACCAACTGCGGAATCTACTAAATGTGGTTTAGAACCTACAGTTGTAATTATGATGTCATCTTTTTTAATAATCCAATTCTCATAAGCTGATGCATTATTAGCATCAATATAAATTGAATCATTATCTGTCTTAATTGACTCTCTTCCTAAGTCAGACACACGAATAACTCTGATTCCTGAATCTTTATAAGATTCAGATTTAAAAGCATAGCCTTTAAAATAAGTGGTCATCTTACCCAATGAACTCAAAGACCAATTTGCATCAAACTCTTTGAATCTTAGCTTTGGTGCAGTCATTACTTCACCTCCGCAAAAGGTGAATCAATACCAAGTTCTTTGCAGAAATCAGCAACCACTTCATCAGTTTTTTGGCTTTGTAGCTCAAGGTCTTTGAGTTGCTGAGCAATGGCATTCAGATCAATTTCATCCTCAGCCTCAAAGGTATCTACATATCGAGGAATATTGAGGTTGTAATCATTGTCTTTGACTTCTTGCAGCGTAGCAACTTTGGAATATTTCTCAATGTTCTGACGCTGTGTAAAGGCATTAATAATCTTATCCAAATGCTCAGGCAGTAACTTGTTTTGGTTCTTCTGCTTTTCAAAGTCATTACTAGCATCAATAAACAGAATATCACCTGTATGGGTACGATTTTTCTTGAGTACCAAGATACAGGTTGGAATAGATGTGCCATAGAAGATGTTAGCAGGTAAACCAATGATGGTATCTACCACATTCATTTTCTCAATCAGGTACTGACGGATCACACCTTCACTTGAACCACGGAACAATACACCATGCGGAAGAACAACGGCCATCGTGCCTTGCTCATCCAATTGATGAAGCATGTGCTGAACAAAAGCCATATCCGCTTTTGAACTTGGGGCTAACTTACCATAACGGCTGAAACGCTCATCTTGTAAGTAAATAGGATCTGCTGACCATTTTGCAGAGAATGGAGGGTTAGCCACTACAGCATCAAAGCGCATATCGATATGCTGAGGACGTGTCAGTGTATCTTCTTGCTTGATATCAAACTTGGCAAAATGTACATCATGCAAAATCATGTTCATACGTGCCAAGTTATAGGTCGTGCGGTTCATCTCTTGACCAAAGATCATATCTACGTCTTTGACTTCACGCTTAACACGTAATAGCAAAGAACCTGAACCACAGGTCGGATCATATACGGAACGTAAGCGATCTTTGCCTTGTGTGACAATTTTGGCAAGGAGAGTAGATACAGTTTGAGGTGTATAGAATTCACCTGCTTTTTTACCTGCGCCAGAAGCAAACTCACCAATCAGGTATTCATAAGCATCACCCAAAACATCAGATTCTGAGTTACTCAAGTCAAAATCAATATTGTCCAGATGAGTGAGTACTTTGCTGATTAACTCATTACGGTCATTCGCATTGTTACCCAACTTAGTTGAGTTGATATCAAGGTCTTCAAACAGGTTAGCAAAGTCATCTTCAGACTCAGCACCTAATGTACTGCGCTCAATTGCTCTTAGCGTTTCGGCCAAGTCATCCAGAATAAATTGATTTTGACGACCACGTTCTGCAAGGGTATGAAAAAGTTGACTAGGAGATAGGGCATAACCCACTTCATCTACCGAGTTTTCTTTGATACCTTCGATCAGTTCTGCATGGTCAGGATTGCTTTCATCCAATTCATTGTACTTTTCCGCCATGCCTTCATCTTTCAGAAGCTCATTGGCAAAGGTAATTGCTTTCTCAGACAGATATTTGAAGAAAATGAAACCGAGGATGTAGTCACGAAACTCATCAGCACCCATTTTTCCACGTAAATCATTGGCAATATTCCAAAGCTGTCTTTGTAGTTGTTGCAATTGAACCTGGGTCATCTTGAACCTTATTAAAATATGAAGCAAATTGTGGTTAGTTTACCGATAAATACTCTTTTTATCATGTAGTAAAAGGAGTATTGCGACAGACTTTGGCGTAGATATCCTATTATATTTATCTACTATTTTTGATCTCGGATGTTATTTAGTTTTCTGCAAGGGGAGTAATTTAGATGTTCCAATAAGATAGCTTTTGTGATCTGGTTGAACTTTGGATATATCAATTCCTAAGTTTTTAAATAGCATATTTATTGCTTTGCTTTGAGTATCACAAAGCCTATTTCTAAAGTCCTTGAGATTTTTGGATTCAGCGTCTTTATAACAATGTGCATAACCCAGAACAATTTGTTCCATGCGATTTATTGTCTTTGAAAAAGTTAGCTTTTTCTGAATATTCTTTGATATCGAGGTTAACTCTATAATGGAATCTTCTACGTTCGCAATAATATGACTTGGAATGTACCAGTTATATTGTTCGTTTTCATATGATAAATCCAACCCTAGGAATGTGACAGGTTGGTACGGAGCAATAATTTGGGTTTTACTTTCTTCATCTATCCTAGGTAGGCTTAGCTGAATATTTTTTAATTGTTGTTCAACTTCGAGGAACACGGATTCACATTGTTCTTTTGAATCCAAAAAGAAGATGAGATCATCTGCATATCTAACATGCTTGTATTTCTTTCTTTTTAGCCATTCATCAAATTCGGAAAGATAAAAAGATGCTATTAAAGGAGATAAGGGCATACCTTGTCGAACTCCTTTGCCTGACTTAGATTGAATGAGCTGCTTTCTGTCTTTTGAATAGTCTAAAGGTATAAGCGGATCACATTTTACGATTGATTCAAAAAGATAGAAGATATCGAAAGGGAGAGTTTCCCTGAAATCCTTGATTAATTGAGAACGATCCAAGTTGTCAAAAAATGAAGAAATATCGGTTTTCAAGACAAATTCTTTGGTAGAGCGTAGGTCTTTTGCTTTTTGTCTAGCTTGTATTATTCCTACTCCCTCAACTGAAAAATCGCTACTTTTGAACATAGCTAAATCATCTTTATGATGTTCTGCCAAATATTTAATCAAGATCATTTGTACTAGCCGATCTTGGATCGTTGGAATACAGATCAATCTAGGTTTCTTTTCAGGCTTTTTTTTATCATAGATAACGACTGGATATAAAGAAGAGAACCTAAAAGTTTTGGATTTGATTGCAGAAATCAGATTCGTTTTATTGGATTTTAAATTCTGTTCAAAGCCTTTCAGGGATAAGTAATTGGTATGATATTTACTTTCATAAGTAGCATGATTTTTTTGTTTGAATAGTTTGAAAAAAATATCGAAGTTATCTGAAAAATAATCATGAAATAGCATGGAAACTCGCTGTCATTATGTACTTGTTAAGCTATCTCATAATGATAAAGAAGGGGAGGACTATTGTGTTTGTGACGATAGTTACAGGTACGATCATTGCTGATTCGACTACCAGTATCATCATTAGGGTTCATGCTTACGTCACTGTTAGGTGATATCTTCATTAGCCTATTACAACAATAGCATTGGGGTTCCACACCCAAGTTAATTTTAGACATGCTACTATTATTATACCATAATTTCATGTCTATCGCCAAAATTAAGATGCTTAATGATGCAATTAAAATTGCAGAATCATCATATCCATTGAGCTGTATCAGAATAACCGTATATTGAATTATCCATTTAAACTGCTCAACATATTTTGGCTCATAAACCGCCGACCACATGCCGCCCTCCATCTTGAAATTATCAAGTACCTTCCAAGTTGTTTCGATAGCTAAAGGACTATTGTGTTTGTGACGATAGTTACAGGTACGATCATTGCTGATTCGACTACCAGTATCATCATTAGGGTTCATGCTTACGTCACTGTTAGGTGATATCTTCATTAGCCTATTACAACAATAGCAAGGGCTTAAGTGTCTTGTGTCGACCATTTATCTTTTTAAAATATCTGATTTAAAATGGTTTATCAATAAAATAAAAACTAAACTGCGCTTTATAGGTGTAGTACCTTTAAAAGATAGTTAAACAGCAATTTTTTCTGTCTTAATAGATATAGATTAAGGCTTGCGTATAGTTACTTTGCATCAAAGGGAATTTTATATACATATTATTTATATGGTCTGAAGCCAAAGGAGTGACCATGAAAAAATATTATCCAGAACTTGAATCAGTGTCAGATGTATTGGAATGTATTCCGCATCATCAAACCCAATCCATAGCGAATGCTATTCGTGTCTGCAATGATATGGACAGCGATAATGTGACCAAAGTCTGTGCTGTATTGAAAGTCATCTTATAAGTAAACCATTTCCATTTTATCTATCCCAATATGCCATTCGGTGTATTGGGATTTTTTACGTCTACAGGAATCAAAACCATGCAACCACGTATTCATGACAAAATAGGCTATAACCTGATTCATACTTTTACCTGCAATAAATTGTCTGATCGTGCTGAAGGTCAACTGCACTATCAATTATGGCAACACAGTGAAGATCAATCTTTTGGTATTGCGATAAGCAAGAATGAATCTACAGGAGGCTTTAGTGCAGAACTGATCAAAGTCGATGACATTATTCAACTGCTTGGAAAGTTATACCAAGAAGGCAAGCCTTTCCATGCTACCGCATTGAAATCACTGTTCATTGGTAAGTCAGTCAATAACTCAAGTTTTTTAGGGGCTGTACTGGTCGATCAGAAAGTGATTCATACTCATCCACAAACTACACGTTTGCTGGAAGTCAATGAAGACTATGAACTCTGGTCAATTGGTCTGGAAAGCCATCCGAAAGCAGGGCAAGAAGATATCGATTCATCTCACGCTGATAAAACTACTGGACTGAAATCTACAAAAAAGCGACAGCATAAAACTGCTGAAAAAGTTGAATCTACTTCGATGGATGAGGGTAGTGAAGATGAAATTGATCAAGAGTAAAGCAGATATCCAGAAAGTGCATGAACAGCCCATAGCTCATGCCATTCTTGAAACGATGCACATCCTTGAGCATCAGTATGAAGAACCTTATCAAGCCACCCTACATGGGTGGTTTGTTGTTTGTGAAGATGAGCAAGACCTCATTCAGCCTTTTGAAAATCTTAGCTTCAGTCTTTCTGAAAAGCTGAACATGGGAGAGATTGAGTTTGTTGAAAAGAAGAAGGATTGGTTTGAGGTCTACATCATGCTTAACGACAATGAAGGCATTTTGGTCTATGTTCCGAAAGCCATTTTTGAACAACATCAACTACAAGTGATGTAGACCTGTAACACCACTCCTGACGTAGCAACCTCACTATTAACTTTAATCTGAGCGAATTTTATGACCAAGCGAAACTTATTTGCTTTAGGCCAAGTCGTGTCTACACCGAATGCACTTCGCTTCGCTGAAGCTGAAAACATTGACTTACTGGCATTACTTGCACGACATCATCAGGGAGATTGGGGTGACGTGTGTGAAGAAGATCGAGAATCCAATGAAGAAGCTTTACTGATGCACTTACGCATCCTATCCAGCTACAACTTTTCCAAGGATAAAATCTGGATCATAACCGAAGCTGATCGATCCGTTACCACGATCTTACTGCCCAGTGACTATTGACCGTAGCACGTACCGCAGAATGAACCGTAAAGCTTTTCGGCTTTACGGTATTTTTTTCTTTTTCTTTTGTTGGTAAGGCTTGATAGGTGTACAGGATAAGCAGGTTAAGGGTCTACTAGTCCTTGGGTGCGTTGATATTCTTTTTCTCTTTATAGGCAGTGTAATAACCTCGTTTACGATGTTTGGATTTGATGATGCGAAATTTACCGTATTGAGGTATTGACCCTACGTCATTTAGAAAATCTTTGAAATATCTATAAAATGTCTTATGGCAAAGAGGAGGGTTAATCTCGGCTTCTTGAATAAACAACTCATATAACTCCGAGCTATTTTTGAAGCCTGTGGTAGTAAGTCTACGTTCCATAAACAACTTAAAATCTGAATGTGAAATTGTCCTATTTGATTTATAGCTATTTTCGCGAGGAATAAATTTATCTTTATATAGCAAGTTTTCATGTACATCATGCTTATCAAATTTAGCTTGCTTGTTGGCTACAAAATATAGTGAGTCTTTAGCCTCAACTTCATTCCTCAACACTTTGTAAACTAATGAGGGGTGACAATTACATGTAGAAGAAATCTGCTTCAAAAATTCTTTTTTAATTTTTTTTCTCTGGGCAGCAACTTTTAATTTAAGGCCGTTATTACCACTAAGAAACAAATAAAAAAAAAGATCTGAATTAGCTTTCAGCTGATATTGAATACATTTGATTTTATTTTCGTACATAAAGTAACCACTTGGTGATGCCTTTTTAAAATACTAAAGATAAAGTGGTATTTATTCAAGTAAATAATTGATTAGTATTAATAAAATAAACAAAAAATAAAATCTTTGAGACATTAAGAGTAATTTAATGGTTCAACTTATACTAATCTCACTTCCACAGTAAATCACGGAATACGTGCTTAACTGGTTGGGATGAATTTAAATAATTGTTAAATAAGGAATATTGTATGAGCTTAAATGTCAAAACTCGTGTAGGAAATTTTACTGGCCTTATTTTTTTAACGAATTTTAAGGGAAAAACTGTGGAGCTTCCTGTAATTGATCTGCTTGATCATGTTGATCGATTGCCACTAGGAAAAGCTATTCCAATGAAACGAGCTAAAACTCTATTTAAAAAGGGGATCGTGTTAGATAACGATATGTATAAACTTCTAATTTCTTTTCTCAGAGGGCTTTATGCGGTCAGATATGACCGTCATAGCCAAACTGTAGAAAAACTGACAGGAAGTAACTTATTGCCTAGCCACTTGCAATCCATACCAGGGGCTAATCCAACTATGCACTTAGTTTGTGATCCTGTTCCACGGGGATATATTTTTTAGCTGAAATAGTAGCCTGAAATTCGCGTTCATTGGCGCCAGAACACGAATTTTCTGTACTAGGCCTTAACATGATTTTGCACTTGATCAGGCGAGAGCATGTAACTGCTTAATCCATTCTATGTCGGTACTTTCACTTGATCGTGATTTATACCGTCAGCACTTTGACACAAATCTATTGGTTTTTTGATGAATAGCGTTAACCCGTTAGGGGTTCGTATGTCTTGAAAAAAGTAGGTTGTACATTCTTATTTTTGTATGTAATTGATTAACTTAAATATATTATTTTTTTTGATATGAGGAGTATGTTATATGTCACTTAAAAATATCGATTGGTCCCAATTTGAAAAGGGCAAAGAATATGATGTCAGCAAATTAACTTCTGGCTTCAAAGGCTTGAAATTTATCAGTAACGCTGAAGGTGTTCGGTTCATTATTCGCTTGACTTACCAAGGTAAGAAAATATCCCAAAGCTTGGGTTCATGTTCTCATAGTAATATTATTATGAAACTTAAAGCTTTAAAGCCACAGGTAGAGAAATACCATCGCTTAATCAGTCAGAACTGTCATCCATTTGCGCAGCAACTGAAGCCACAGGTAGTTACCTTTGGTCAGTTTGCACAAACTGTTTATTTGGTTGAGGCCAAGAGTCGTAAGAAATCTTATGGTGATGATGAATCACGCCTAAGAATGCATATTGCGCCTGTACTGGGGAACTATACCTTTAAGGAAATTACATCGGGACAATTAAGCCAGTTAGTTGCGGATTTACGCCATCAGAAGAAGCTGAGTAATGCGACCATTAATCGTGTAAGAGCATTATTATCATCAATCTTCAATATGGCAATCGATCATGAGTTAATTGAAATTAATCCAGTACAACGAGTGAAAAAATATAAGGAGAATAACCAAAAAGAACGCTATCTCAATGATGATGAGCTGAAAGAGTTGATGAATGTTCTCAGCCAGCCAACACGGTTTGGCATCAGTAATCTGGTCATTGTTGCTGTAATTAAATTCTTACTGCTGACTGGTGTGCGTAAGCGAGAAGCACTGGATATGCAATGGACTGACGTTGATCTTAAAACAGGCGTATGGCTGCTATCTGAAAATAAGTCAGGTAAGGCCAGACGCATACATTTGAATCAAGATGCTCTGTCTATTATTCATCAGATGTCTAAACAGCATCGTTATATATTCGCCAATCCACAAACAGGCTTGGCATTCAATGATATCCGTAAAACCTTTGACAAAGTAATGGCTATTGCAGGGATCGACAATATGCGTATTCATGACCTACGTCATAACTTTGCAAGCTTAGCCGTGAACAGTGGTCAAAGCTTATACGTGGTACAGCATTTACTTGGACATGCGTCACCACAAACAACTCAGCGATATGCCCATTTGCAATCTGACACTTTACTGGCTGCATCAGAACATGTAGCAAGCAAAATCCGTGAAGCGAAAGTCGCTTAACTCACCTTAATTCAAATCACTTTTTATCTGGGGTGCCATCAAAGGCACCTCATAGGAGAACTCGTGTCTAAATTACCTAAAAAACAGGTTATCGAATTGAATGCAGACGAAACCATTCAAGATAGAATTCAACTGCATCATGGCAATACATTGATCCGAGCCAATACAGGGGCGGGCAAAACTACTTTTGTGCTTAAATCTTTAATGCGTGATCACAAGGTGGTGTTATGTTGTCCAACCATTGCTCAGGTCAAGCAATGTGAAGAAGACTATGGAAAGCAGGAAAATATCCATTTTATACATGGAGAAAAGTCAATTCCCAAAGAAAGGCTAAAGAACTTATGCAAATCCAGTGTAGTCATTACATATGACCAGTATGACAAAATAAAAAATTATTTGGATCAAAAAACTGTTGTTGTGATTGATGAGTGCCAAAAGCTTTATTCTGCAGGAAATTATCGTGACAAAGCGATTTATCCCTTATTGTCATCCATCAAAAATGGCAAATATGACAAAACTGTTTTGTTGACAGCTACTTTAACTGAGCCGTTATTCGAACAACTTGGCATTAATAGCAGCCACTATTTTGATATTCACAAACCGGTAGACCTAAACCGCAGTATTCATATTCGAAGATACAAGGAAGCGCATAAGTTAAATGGTTTGCGCCATATTTGTACTCGTCTTTCGGAAGCAAAGAAAGAAGGTAAGAACAAAATTGTATTGGTTCGACTGAATGATATTGCACAATCTAAGCTTATTCAGAAATACCTAGAGAAGCAAGGTTACTCGGTAATGCTTATCAATCGGGATGAAATGTCGCGTAAAAAATGTACTGAGATGTTGAGTGTTTCTAAACTAGATTCAAAATATCAAGTAGTTCTCTGCACTTCTATTATGGATGAAGCGATTAACTTGAATAATGTCGATGATGAAGTCGATAGCGTGCATATCATGGGTCAATACGCTCATCCTGAAGAAATTACCCAATTTATTGGGCGAATGCGTAAAGCAAACCCACCTATATTTATTCATCTTTCACAAGACATCGAGGTGAAAAAGATTGACTGCAACAAGGAACACCAAATACATGTGTCTACGATGGACGAACAATTTAAAAAGATGGAATATTATCTGGAATATGAAGTCCTGAAGCTAATAAACAAAGATAAGTTCGAGGGTTTTGAGGACTTGATTAACGACAAAATGGACAGGGTTAAGGCCTTCAATGCACTGACTGATGAAGTATTACAGTGTAAGGGGTTTATGCTGGATAATAAAAAAATATGTCTAAATACACCAAGTTTGGCAGGGAGACGATACCAACTCGACTTGCATAAATGTTACTTCAATAGTAGTTACCTAAAGTTTCGCCTATTAGGGTTGATGCCTCATGCTCAAGTGAAAGTAAATTTATCGCAGGATGTACTTGATAATGAATTGCTTGCTAACCTAGAGCTATGTGCGGAAGAAATGAAGCAAATGAAGCAAAAGGTCATTCCTGAAGTGATTGCTGATGTCATCGATAGAGTTCAGACGAATTCGGACACTCTCATTAGCTATTTACAAGAAAATGTAAAAGATGGAATTAACCTCTATGATAAAAGTGAGGAACCAGTTCATTATGAAATTTTTGAACAGATGGGGAAACTGAGTGATCGTCTAGGTAATATTGCAGATATAGCTGACACCATCCAGAATAATCGGATTAATAGTGTAATGGCTATTGGTTTTCAATATAAAATGCATCCCCTTGTAAAATCTGTCATGAAGGGGCTAGAGCAATGGTTACCCAAAAATGAATGGGGGAAAAATTGGTATGGGTATGCTGAGATTACGGAGTTAATGAACAGTTGGCTTAAGTTGCTTGCAAAAAACAGGTCTGTTGTTGCTCTCCTTGAAGAGCACCCCTTGGAAGATGTATGTGTAAATGAGCAGAAACAGTTAGTTTTCACGGATGGCGGTTCGATTCGGTTTTTGAAAAGATATGCCAATGTCGAAGTGAGAAATGATAAAAAACCTTATGACAAGAAGAAAGTGAGATTCAATAGTCTAGGTGCATATGGCTATGTGTTCAGTGATCTAGAAGGATCCTTTAGAACTAAGTACGTATCTGTAAACGGGGTTGAATATGATGCAAAAAGTGGACGAAAAAAGCGAAAAATAAAAAATTTAACTGAGATCTACGAAGAAGTATGATTGAGGGGCAGATTTGATCGTAGGAGAAGGTGGGCTTTGCTCACCTTTTTTAATATCAGAATAAAACTCATAGGACTGAATGCGGTGAAGTCCATGTGATATTTGGATTTTATGATCGAGAGAAATTCTATACTTAGATAGTTACATCGAGAGAAGAAAATCCAAATAAAGGGGAGCAAATATCCCATATTGCAAAACTGGCTAAGCCCTTATGAATAAGGACAAATGCCAATTTGAAGGGGGAGGTTCGGTATTAAATAAAAAAATAAAAATAGGCTACCCCCCATTCATAGGTCTACTGCAAAAAAACTATACCCTGTACAGGGTGATTAAAGTTCAATTGGGATAGATTAAGGTCTGAGATGCAATTGGAAAAAGAGTTATGGTATTGTAGGGTCAATCAAATAATCATTATATTTCTGGGATCTATCTACTAGGGTCTAGCAGTTTTTTACGGTCTTTTTAGGGTCTATTGCAAACCCATGCCAGAAAAATTAGCTTATTTACCTTATACTTACATCAAGTATAGAAATAGCTTAGAAAAGCTATTTTGAAGTCTGAAAACCTGTAACTTCTTACAAATCAAGAAGTTGTTTTTATTGGGTGAAGTCTCCTTGTTTTTATTGGATTTTGCATCAGGATTATTGGTTAACTTATTGTATTTATTATCTATTTTATGAATTACTGTTCTGACTCATAATCCGTTGGTCCACAGTTCGAGTCTGTGTGGGCCCACCAAATTTTATAATCATATGCACCCATATGAAAATCAAACCCCTGATTCTAAAAGAATTAGGGGTTTTTTATTGCTTTAAACGGCATATATGCACCCGTATAGAAATGGGCGTTTTGTATCCTATTGCGTGTATCCTCAGTTCACCCTATGGTGAGGATACATAAGTCATTTCTAAGGTTTTTAAGATTATGGCCAAAAGTAAATACCCTACTGACGCTACTTATGGTGATCCTAGCCAAAATAATGGACAGCATGTCCCTCTAAAGATAACTTAATGTTAACTTTGGAGATCTAAATGGCTAAACGTTTTAGTTCGGAATTTAAACAGCAAGCAATCGATTATGCGCTTGCAAATTCACATAAATCATTAGCATCAATTGCTGTAAAAATTGGTGTGGGATATTCAACCTTAGACAAATGGATTCGTGAAACCAATTCAATGGGCTCAAGTAAACGTCAACTTTCACTAGAACAACAGCGGATCTTGGAGTTAGAGAAAGAAGTCAAACAGCTCAGGGAAGCTAATGACATCTTAAAAAAAGCGCATGTGTACTTTCTGACAGATCATGCCAAGAAAAGTACACGGTAATTCAAGATCTAGATGTAAATGAAGTCACTATATCTTCTGCCTGTAAATGCCTAGGTGTCAGTACTTCAGGCTACTATGCCTGGCGAAAACGTCAGGCCAATACAGCGCAGAAATATAATGACTTAAAAGCCGTATATTGGCAGCATCATGCACGATTGGGTGCACCTTCATTGGTACATGACATGCGTGATTTAGGTTACAGCATGAGCGAACGTACCGTTGGAAGGATGCTAAAAAAGCTGGGCTTAAGCAGTAGAATTGCTCGTAAATACAAGAATACAACTGATTCAAATCATCGTTTACCTATAGCACCAAATTTGTTGGATCGCCAATTTACAGTCACTCAGCCTAACAATGTTTGGACAACGGATATTACCTATATCCGTACTAATCAAGGATGGCTGTATTTATGTGTGATGCTAGATCTATTCAGTCGTCGTATTGTCGGTTGGCAAACTAGCCATCGAATAGACCGTCAGTTAGTGTGTGATGCGTTTAATTATGCAATGGCTCGTCAGGGGTATCCAACGGGTGTCATGATACATTCCGATCAAGGCTCACAGTACTGTAGTCGTGATTTTAGAGCGCTATTATTGACGCATAACTGCATTCAAAGCATGTCACGCAGGGGGAAATGTTGGGACAACGCAGTGACTGAAAGCTTCTTTCATACATTGAAAGGTCACGTAGTCCATGGTAGTGTGTTTGCCACTCGAAAAGAGGCAAATACTATCTTGTTTGACTATATCGAGATTTATTACAATCGGATCAGAAGGTATTCTGCAAATGGCTGGTTAAACCCTGAAGCCTTTGAACAGAAATATTTCAAAAATTTAGAGGGATCGGTTGTCCACGATACTGTCTAGGATCAGAATGCTATTAAAGGGCATTAAGAAGAAAGAAGAAGGATATCAAGAGCGGAAATAGGAGCCTATAGCCCCATCTTTATTCTTTGATGTTGTTTGTTAGCGAGAGGCGAATGGAGACTGTAAATTAAATCACGTAATGGCTAACTCTGATCAGTACGTTCCAGTTTGAATCCTGGTTCAAATTCATTAATTGCTTCTAACATAATATCCCAAGGATTATCGATAGGGAGCAATAAGACACCATGACCAAACTTTTTAATTGCAACTTCATTACCTTTAAAACGAAATGCTTTGGGTAATCTAACAATCTGACTTTGACCAATTTGAAAAACTTTAGCAACTTCCATTTTGTTCTCCAGATGGCATGTGCTTTTAGTTTATATCGTAGCATTAAAAGCCCTTGCATATATCTATCCAATAAAGCCTATTTGGGAAAAATGATTAGCCGTAAAATCAATAAAACTACTTGGACATCTATTCTTGTTTCATCTGGACATTTTTTTCTGCTTTAGATTTAAATGAGACTACATAAATTCGTGAAACATTGCTCACTTAATGACTGTGGAACATGAAAAATCCATAAAGAAGCCCAATCGGTGTTGTTTGGGCTTCTTTATGTGTATTAAGTTTTTGATTTATATGCAATATAATGAATAATTTCTTATAACGTGTATTACGTTAATTTTAGGAAATCTAAAGACTCTTTTGATTTACACGTTTTGAGAGTTCCTCAGCACTTTCTACCCGTTCAGAGTAACGGTCAGTGAGGTATGAAGCCTGTCCTCTGGTTAAGAGAGTAAACTTGTATAACTCTTCCATTACATCCACGATCCTAGTGTAGTAAGAAGAGAGCTTCATACGACCATCCTCTTCAAACTCTAGGAATGCTTTAGGTACTGATGATTGATTTGGAATCGTGATCATCCGCATCCAGCGCCCTAAAATACGTAATTGATTGACCACATTAAAAGATTGAGAACCTCCACAAACTTGCATTACAGCTAAGGTTTTACCTTGAGTTGCACGTATTGCACCTGCGGCAAGTGGAATCCAGTCGATTTGAGCTTTCAAGATGGAACTCATTGAGCCATGACGTTCAGGAGAGCACCACACCATACCTTCTGACCATGCTAAGAGTTCATGAAGCTCTTTCACTTTAGGATGTTCCATATCCCCATCTTCAGGGAGAGGCAGACCTTTAGGATGGAAAATTTTAACCTCGGCACCGAAATACTCTAGGATTCGGCCAGCTTCTTGAACAGCTAAACGGCTATATGATCTATCACGGTTTGAACCATACAGAAGCAGTATTCTTGGTGGATGATCCAGCTCTTTGGCTTGAACCTTTTCTAAAGTAGGCTTGTCTAAAAGACTTAAATCAATATTCGGTAAATTCATCAGATTTATACCTCTTTAAAAACTTTTGTTCTCAGCCATAAAGACACTGATACCAGCATAATGAGCACCGGTACTTCAACTAATGGACCTATCACCGTAGTAAATGCAACAGGCGAAGCCAGTCCAAAAGTGGCAATAGCGACAGCAAGCGCCAATTCAAAATTGTTGCCTGCAGCAGTAAAGGAAATAGCGGTAGTTTTAGGGTAGTCATTGCCCATCCATTTGCTCATAAAGAAGCTAATGAAGAACATTACAATGAAGTAGAAGGTTAAAGGGATTGCGATTCTCAGCACGTCTAGAGGTAAATGAACGACTTCACCACCTTTTAGACTAAACATGGCTACAATCGTAAATAAGAGCGCAATCAGGCTAAGTGGACTGATCTTAGGAATAAACTTGGTTTGATACCATAGCAACCCTTTTTGTTTTACTAAAATCAGTCGGGTTAAGAAACCAAGCAGAAATGGAATGCCGAGATAAACGAGGACAGCATGAGTAATTGTCCAAAAGCTCACATCAATAACCTGTGCTTCCACACCAAAATAAGGCGGTAAGAAGGTCAGGAAAAGCCAAGCATAGGTACTAAAGAACAGAATTTGGAAAATACTGTTAAAAGCCACCAATGCCGCTACGTACTGATTGTCGCCACAAGCTAATCCATTCCATACCAACACCATAGCGATGCATCGAGCTAATCCAATCAGAATTAACCCTGTCATATATTCAGGATAGGAATGCAGGAAAACTATTGCCAGGATAAACATCAGACATGGTGCAATCAGCCAGTTTTGAACTAGGGATAAGGTCAGAGTGCGTTTATCCTCGAACACTTTTGGCAAAGTTGCATAATCGACTTTAGCGAGTGGTGGATACATCATCAGAATGAGTCCTATTGCGATAGGAATATTCACTGAGTCCACGCTTAACCTATCCAGTGCAACAGAGGCTTGAGGAAAGAACACGCCAATGCCTACCCCTAATGCCATGGCAATAAAAATCCATAGGGTCAGGTTTCGGTCTAGAAATGAAAGTCTTGAGTTAGACATGGCTTACTCGATATTAGAAATCTTGTTGATTTCATTGATGAGATCAGAACGAGAAAGGCTATTTACATCAAGTGCAAATAAAGCGTCTAAGCGTCTATTAATGTGATCAACAGTCCTTAAGAATGCTTGAAGTTTTTCTTCTTCAGGAAGGTCTAAATGTGATGGGTCGGCTAATCCCCAATGAGCCTTAATTGCATCATTCAAATATAGGGGACATGATTCTTGAGCAGCCGAATCACATACTGTAATCACAACATCCGGTTGATACTGTTCACAGTCATCCATTATTTTGCTTGATAAGCCTTCTGTAGATAGCCCTAAGTTTTTTAGAGTCTTAATCGTTAAGGGGTGGACTTTGCCTGTAGGTTTACTACCCGCACTATAAGCTTTCCATCCTTCAGGAGCACGACTGTTAAATAACACTTCTGAGAGGATGCTACGGCAACTATTGCCTGTACATAAGAAAAGGAATTTCATAGTTATTAATCACAATGAATAGAGATAGAGGTATCAGTAGAGGTGCTGTTGATCATGTCTTCGTTCTGATTCGAGATGATATTTAGTACAGCTTTAGCCCATTCAGGAAGATTTGGGTTCAGACGGTAATAGACCCATTGTCCTTGTCGCTGATCTAGCAAAATCGAAAGGTTTCTAAGTAATGCCAGGTGTCTGGAAATCTTAGGCTGACTAAGCTGCAAACGTTCAGTAAGTTCACAGACACAGATATTCTGCTTAGCTATAACAAGCTTTAAGATATCCAAGCGAGTTGGGTCAGATAGACATTTAAAGAAATCAGTTTGATCCATTAAGTTGACTCAATTTATACTCTTATTCAAATATACGTATATCCATATATTAAGGCAATTTATATTTGTTTAATATAATGGCAGTTATACGAACCTAAACAGGCTAGGTTCTAGGCTTTAAAGCTTAGAAATACATCGTAAACCTATGCTTTTTTATTAATTTCTTTTCTACGATGATTGTAGATAAGATAAGGAAAATAAGTAGCGCATTGTCAAGTAAACTGCCTGTCAAATTGTTGGGTAGCATTACTGTTTTAAATAAAATCAAATAAATAATCAAAGCAGGGGTGATAAGCAAATATGATGTTATGAAGTTTCTAGGTTTTTTTACTGTTTCAATATATTTGTTTGTTGCTGTAAATACTCCAATGAGACACCCTGCTACAATACAAATCGCAAAAAAAAACAGTTAAAGATCCGAAAGCTGGCGGTTTGTTTTCCATCCATCTAGTTGCAGATATTAATATCCAAAATGGAATCCCCAGAGAAACCCCATTACTACTATTTTTTTCAGTTTAGTCTTCATTCTACTTCTTTAATTAAAGATTAAAATTATGGAAAT
>ERZ1032009.77-NODE-77-length-21698-cov-7.377120_pt1 | contig 21698 bp, 17 predicted proteins | sample MGYA00516700_ERZ1032009 | MGnify/ENA primary metagenome ERZ1032009 (study PRJEB33719, sample SAMN04261292) | wastewater metagenome | biome: rural village; feature: human; material: feces | host: Homo sapiens | place: El Salvador | collected 2013-01-14 ...
TTTCCCTACACGACGCTCTTCCGATCTGTATGGTTGTGCCTGTCGGCGCTGCGGCTTCACGTCGGCGGGAGCGTTCTTCGGTCGCCAGTCGTAGAGGTCGTAGCGGTCGCGGGGCCGGATGTCCGCGTACCACTGGAAGACGTCGAGCTTGAACCGGTTGGGCGGTATCTGCGTCATCGGATAGATCGTGCCCTCCGCCTTCGGCATCCAGATGCGCTGCAGCTTCCGCTCGGCGGTGATGAACATCCGCATGGTGTCCGTCTCGGTGTAGTTCAGTCCGATGAGCGTGGAGTCCTTGTCGTCGACGGGAAAGTAGATCGACCGTACGTTGCTCACGGCGTCGTTGCGGCGTATGGCACCATCGATGAAGTAAGCATACATCTCCGAGCACGACACCTGGTTGTAGTGGGTGCTGTCCGGCATGAGTTCCACGGAGAGCGCGTTGCCGAGGACGTTCGCCTGCCGGACGGTGGAGTCGTTCATATAGACGAGGATCGAGTCGCCAAGGAGCTGTCGCGAGGCATTCCAGACGATGGGATCGCGGTACATCCGCATGCAGCTGTCGAGGGAGCAGAACACCAGCGAGTCACAGATCGCCTGCGCATCAACACGATAGGCGCGCACATGGGGATAGAGGTGCACCTTGCGCCAGACGGAGTCGGTGTTGATGAAGTGCGTCTCGATGCGTGCGCGCTCCGCATTGGCGAAGAGCGTGTCCTTCTGCGAATAGTCGATGATGAACGGATCCTGGAACTGCTTGTTGTCGCCCCGGATGGCCATGCCCCGACCCGTCTTCTCGTTATAGTCCAGCCGGGAGCAGTTGAGGATGTTCTTGTGCTGCTTGTCGACAAAGAGCACCTTGCCACGAGCGTGGTCGTCGCCGGTCTTACTATTATATAATAAGGTGTCGGCGGTGATCGTCTTCTGCTTGTCGACGACGGTGGAGCGTCCGTAGAGGTCCGCCTTGCTCGTCCGCGTGTTGAAGTATCCGTTGAGCGTCGTCACCGTGGTGCCCTTGCTGACGATGCGCGACAGCGTCGTCGTGCCGTTGCCCTTGTTGGGCGTGTAGAGTCCGACGATGTGTGCCCGTGACGTCCGCGTGTCATAGTAGAGCGTGTCCGTGGAGATGCGGTCGGTGCCGGAGATGACCTGCACGTCGTAGTTGAACTTCGCCTCCTTCGTCGCCATGTGGTACTCGCCCCAGTCGGAGCTGAGCTTCGTCTTTCCGTCGACGAGACGTCCACCGTTGAAGAAGTAGGCATACTCGTAGAGGCGGTCGTAGTTGAGCGAGTCGGTGTAGAGCACCTGACGGCGATGATGGAGGACGACATTCTTCCGTGCCTGCATGAGCTGGTTCTCGCCGTCGTACCACGCATGGTCGCAGACGAGCGACAGCGTGTCGCCCTGCCGGAAGCGCACATGTCCGAAGGCCTTCACCGAGTTCGTGCCCTGATAGAAGTAGGCACTGTCGCACGAGAGGTGCGCGCCCTGGTGGCGAAATGACACATGCCCCTTGACGATCTGCGCGTCAGGGTTCGGGCCATACTGGTCGTAGCGCAGCTCGTCGGCATGGATGAGGTAGACCCGGTCGTCGACCGCCTTTTTCTTCGTCTTCTTCCGCGGTGCGGCGAAGACGGTGAGGCTGGCTATGGCCATGACGAAGAGGCACAGGACCATCGTGAAGATGACCCTATGCCCACCGGTGAATGCCTTGTTATCGTCCATGAACATCATCTAATCCAACCCGAATATTCAAACTTACAGTCCTTATAACGGTCGCCCATACGAACGTAGGTGTGCTTGATCTTGTTCTCCACCCACTCCTTGAGCGCCTTCTCACGTTCCTTGGCGAGCACGACATCCTTCATCACCTGGAAGTCCTCCGTGATCGTCGCGCGGTGGCCTGGCGTGCGGCTCTTGAGCTTGATGATCGCCACGACGGTCTTGCCCTTGCTGTTCACCATCTGGAACGGCGCGGAGATCTCGCCCACCTTGATGGTGTCGGCGACACGCGCCACCTCTGTGGGCAGTTCCTTCATCTCGAAGCGCGACGTCAGGCCGTCAGCGGTCTGGTTGGCCATGAGGCCACGGTTGTTCTTCGTGTCCTTATCGTCGGAGAGGAATGTTGCTGCCTCCTCAAAGGTGAACTTCTTTGCCCGGATGTCGTTGGCGATGGAGTCGATCTGCAGACTGGCAGCATCGATCTCCTCCTGCGACACACGCGGCTTGAGAAGGATATGACGGACATTGATCTTGTCACCACGCTTGTCGATGAGCTGGATGATGTGGTAGCCGAACTCCGACTCGACGATCTTCGAGATCTTCTTCGGGTCGGTGAGGTTGAACGCCACATTGGCAAAGGCGGGGTCGAGGAGTCCACGACCCGTATAGCCGAGCTCACCACCCTGGCGTGCGGTGCCCGGATCCTCGGAGTAGAGACGTGCGAGAGCAGAGAACGACGTCTCGCCCTTCGTCACACGGTCGGTAAACTCACGGAGCTTGTCCTTGACGCGGTTGATCTCCTCCTGCTTGATCTTCGGCTGCCGCTGGATGATCTCCACCTCTACGGCCAGTGGCACGTAGGGCAGCGAGTCCTCAGGCATGTTGCGGAAGTAGCTGCGCACGTCGGCCGGCGACACCTTGATGTCCTTCACGAGCTCCTGGCGCTCCTGCTGGATGAGCTGCTGATCGCGGAACTCATCGCGCATCTCCGCGCGCATCTCGTTGAGCGTCTGCTTGCGGTACTCCTCGAGTTTCTCCTGCGAGCCGGCGACCTGTATCCATCGCTGGATCTGCTGTTCGACGCCGGAGGAGATCTCGCTCTCGGTGACCTCCAGCGAGTCGAGCTCTGCCTGATGGAGGAAGAGCTTCTGCACGGCGATCTGCTCGGGGATGGAGCAGTCCGGGTTGCCACCAAAGGTGATGCCCTCAGCGAGGCCCTGCATGCGCATCGCCTCGATGTCCGACTTCAGGATGGGCTCGTCGCCGACGACCCACACCACCTCGTCGATGATGCTGTTCTCCGGTGCGGCGGGCTCCTCCTCGACGGCGGCGCTGTCCTTCGCCACGGAGTCAACGGTGGCGCTGTCCTTTGCGGCGGAGTCAACGGTGATGGCCAGCGCGGGGGAAAATGACCTCGCTGCCTTAGCGACGAGACGGGACGAGGCAGCCCATGAGGCGGTCACGGCCAAGAAGGCGATACCTATTATGATATATAAGGGTTTCTTCATATTCGTTGTTGTTTTGTTCTAGGGGGGCTAGGGAGATTAGGGAGGCTAGGGGGACTAGGGGGCTAGTGGTGGTTGACGGTGCGGAGGACGGGCTCGTTGATCTCTACGGGATAGCGACGGCGGAGCTGCTCCACCCACTGCTGCTCGAGAGCCTCCTGATAGTCGGTGATGACGAGCTGGCGGACATCGTCGACCTCCCGAGGCGCCTTGATCTTACGGCCATAGACGGCAGCATGGGGATAGTCCTTCATCGGCTTGGCGACGGTGTCGACTCCGAAGATGTCGTGGTCGACAAGTGCGTTGTCTCCCTTGCGGAAGATGCCCTTCTCCACGCGGATGCGCAGTACGCTGTCAGCGTTGAATGTCCGGCGGAGCACGTCGGCCCACTGGCTGAACGGCACACCCTTCACGGCGCGCTTCACCGCAGCGATGTCCGCAGCGTCACGGGTGTGGTAGGCGATGCCCTTGAAGCGCGGGGCGTCCCAGCGGTAGCGCTTCTTGTTCTTCTTGAAGAACCGCTCCTGCCCGAGGGAGTCACGCTGTGCCTTGTCCCAGACGGTGCGGTTGCTGATCTCGTAGAGGAGCAGACCGTCGTGGTACTCCTGGATGAGGTATTTCAGGTTCGGGTCCTGCTGCTCCATGGCGAGCTTCTTTGCCTCGAGGACCTTGGCCGGTGTGGTGTGCTGCTGGTGGGCAAGCGTGTCAATCTTGTTGTTGATGAGACGGTCGCGGAGACTGGCCTGGTCGATGAAGCGCAGGATGTCCGCTCGCTGACTCTCGTAGGAGAAGAACGGCTGTCGGTCCTTGAGGACGACGATGTGCCATCCTGCCGGCGACGTGAACGGGCGACTCATCTCGCCCTTCTTCAGTGCCCACACCTGCTTCTCGAAGTCGGGGAACGTCATGTCCTTCGCGATCCAGTCGAGTTCCCCACCCTGCTGTGCGGAGCCCGGGTCCTGGGAGTACTTTCGTGCCAGCGTGGCAAAGTCGGCGCCATGCTGCAGGGCGTCGTAGATGGAGTCGATGCGCAGCTTCGCGGTGCGCATCTCGTCGGGCGTCGCCTTCTGTCGCATGCGGATGAGGATGTGCGCCACCTTCGCCATGCCGCCGTTGCCATCGATGCGCAGCTGCGTCTCGGTGTAGATACGGCGAGCCTCTGCCTCGATGTCGGTGCTGTCGATCATCGCGGGGCGTATCTGCTCGTCGCGGTAGCCCGCAAACTCGTTCTGGAACGAGGCGAGCGTGTCGAGATGTGCCGACAGGGCGGCCTCAACCTTGAGCTTATAGTTGACGAAGAGCGGCACATAGTCCATGACGCCCTTCTTGTCGATGACGCCATCGGTGTTGTTCTTATTGTAGGAGTACTCGAACTCCGAGCGCAGCACGGGCTTCCCGTTGATGGTCATCACCACGGGATCACTGGGGGCCTGAGCAAAAGAGAGGGTGCCACACAGCAGCATGGCGCCCAGGAGGAGGATTTTCTTCATTTCTTTCTTTTTAGGGGCCGGGCTTGGTAAGCCCGGTTTGTCCAACAGCGAACAACAGCTCACTGCGCTAGTCCGGACGGCTGTAGTTCGGTGCCTCGCTGGTGATCTGGATGTCGTGCGGATGGCTCTCGAGGACGCCGGCATTGGTGATGCGGGTGAACTTCGCGTTGTGGAGCGTCTCGATGTCCTTGGCACCGCAGTAGCCCATACCCGAGCGGAGACCGCCGATGAGCTGATAGATCACCTCCTGCACGGTGCCCTTGTAAGGTACACGACCGGCGATGCCCTCCGGCACGAGCTTCTTCGCATCCTTGATGTCGCCCTGGAAGTAACGGTCCGAGGAGCCGTTCTTCTGCTCCATGGCCTCGAGGGAACCCATGCCACGGTAGCTCTTGTACTTACGACCGTTGTAGATGATGGTCTCACCAGGACTCTCCTCCGTACCGGCGACGAGCGAGCCGATCATCACGCTGCTGCCACCGGCGGCGAGTGCCTTGACGATGTCGCCCGAGTAGCGGAGGCCACCGTCGGCGATCAATGGCACGCCCGTACCCTTCAGTGCGTCGTAGACACTGTAGACGGCCGACAGTTGCGGCACGCCGACACCTGCCACGACACGTGTGGTGCAGATGGAGCCCGGGCCGATGCCGACCTTCACGGCGTCGGCGCCATTCTCGACGAGATAGCGTGCAGCCTCGCCCGTGGCGATGTTACCCACGATGACGTCCACATCGGGGAAGGCCGCCTTCACATCATGGAGCACGCCGACGACACCCTTCGAGTGTCCATGGGCGGTGTCGATGACGAGGGCGTCAACACCTGCGTCGACGAGCGCCTGTGCACGCTGCATGCTGTCCTTCGTCACGCCGACGCCGGCAGCGACACGCAGACGACCCTTGTCGTCCTTGCAAGCCTGGGGCTTGTCCTTGGCCTTGGTGATATCTTTATAGGTGATGAGTCCCACGAGGTGGTTGTCAGAATCGACCACGGGGAGCTTCTCGATCTTGTTCTCCTGCAGGATCTGCGCAGCAGCAGCGAGGTTCGTCTGCTGATGCGTCGTCACCAGATGTTCAGAGGTCATCACCTCGTCGATGAGGCGGTCGAGGTGGCGCTCGAAGCGGAGGTCACGGTTGGTGACGATGCCCACGAGATGATTGTCGTCGTCGACGACGGGTATGCCGCCGATGTGATAGTCGTGCATCATAGCAAGCGCATCGCGCACGGTCTTGCCGCGACGGATGGTCACGGGGTCGTAGATCATACCGTTCTCCGCACGCTTGACGATGGCGACCTGCCGAGCCTGCTCGTCGATGGACATATTCTTATGGATGACACCAATACCACCCTCGCGTGCAATGGCAATGGCCATTGACGACTCGGTGACGGTGTCCATGGCAGCTGTGACATACGGCACGTTCAGCTGGATGTGACGCGTGAACATGGTTTTCAACTCTACCTCTTTGGGCAGCACCTCTGAATAAGCCGGGATGAGAAGGACGTCATCGAAGGTCAGACCGTCCATTACAATCTTATCTGCAACAAATGATGACATAAATGTAACTTTAGGAATTTATTGCGTGCAAATTTACCAATAAATTTCCACATACGACATCATTTCGAGGTTTTTCTTTAAGGTTTAATGCAAATTAACAAGGAGAGGAGGGGCTTGGCAAGCCCCTCCGGTCCGACAGCGAACAGCATCAAAAGAGATGCCGACTACTTCGCACGGTCGACGAGCTCGGCGGGGAGCTTCGGCAAGAGCCCCTGCCAAAGATGGCAGGGTACAGTAAACAGCGCGAGGACGTGAGCAAGGGAATGGCTCAGTTTGCCTCGTCGGAGAGGAACTTGATGAGGACGAGGCGCACCTTCTCCTCAGCGGTGAGACCACCATCGTCGTCGTAGATGTCGGCCTCATCGATGGCCTTGTCGATGTCGTCGGTCTCGCTGTTGCGGAAATAATCGAAGATGTCACTGACCTCGTCGGGGTCGATGATGTCCTCGTTGTCGAGGTAATAGCCTAGGTTCACCTTCATGCCCGAGCGTACGATGGAGTCGATCTCATCGATGAGGTCGTCGAAGTCGTAGCCCTGCGACCGTGCAATCTCACTGAGGTCGATACGCTTGTCGATGAGTTCGATGATCTTCAACTTTTTTGCCGACTTGTTTGGCAGGCTGATGACGCGCATCATGTCCTCGCGCTGGATGTCGTTCTCGTCGCAGTAGCGCTTGATGAGTTCTATGAACGGTTTGCCAAACTTCCGTGCCTTTCCCTGTCCGACGCCCTGTATCTGCTGCAGCTCTTCAAGCGTGACAGGATAGGCTGTCGCCATCTGCGAGATGGAGATATCCTGGAAGATGACGTATGGTGGAAGGTTATGCTTCGCCGCCTCATCGCGCCGGAGGCCCTTAAGAAGATTATAGAGGTTCTCATCGAGGGCACTCGTGCTGCCCTCGCTGCCTTCGTCTGTCTCCACAAACTCACGGTCGGAGACGATGGTGAACGGCACGGGGTTCTTCAGGTAGGCCCGCCCCTGGGCAGTGAGCTTCAGGAGTCCATAGTTCTCCACATCCTTCCGAATGTAATGGGAGATCATCGCCTGCCGGATGACCGGGTTCCAGATGTTGGAGTCCTCCTCATTGATCTTCTCACCATTGCCAAACTCCGTCAACGTGTCGTGGCCGTGGCGGACAATGTTGTCCGTCTTCCGTCCGCGTACGAAGTCGATGATGTACGGTTGGTCGAAGTTCTCCTTCACCGCCTTGATGGCCGCGAGGACACAGAGGAGTGCCTCCACAGCATCCTTCGGCTTCCGAGGATTGCGGCAGTTGTCGCAGTTGCCACAGTTGTCCTGCGGATACTCCTCACCAAAGTAGTTGAGCAGGATCTTCCGCCGGCACATTGACGACTCGGCGTACGCCTTCGTCTCCTGAAGCAGTTGACGGCCGATCTCCTTCTCGTTCTCGCCCTTGTTCTCCATGAACTTCTCCAGCTTCTTCAGGTCCTTCGGCGAATAGAACGCGATGCAGAGGCCCTCGCCACCGTCGCGGCCGGCGCGTCCCGTCTCCTGATAGTAGCCCTCAAGGCTCTTCGGGATGTCATAGTGTATGACGAAGCGCACGTCCGGCTTGTCGATGCCCATGCCGAAGGCGATGGTGGCAACGATGATGTCCACGCGTTCCTTCTGGAAGTCCTCCTGTGTCTGCGTGCGCACATCCGTGTCGAGGCCAGCATGATAGGGTGCGGCATTGAAGCCGTTGAGCTGCAGCTTCCGTGCGAGCTCCTCTACTTTCTTCCGTGAGAGACAATAGATGATGCCACTCTTTCCCTGATGCTGTTTGAGGAAACGTATGATCTGGCTGTCGGTGTCCTCCTCGTTCACCTTCTGCCGCACCTCATAGTAGAGGTTCGGGCGGTTGAACGAACTCTTGAACTCCTTGGCGTCGACGATGCCCAGGCTCTTCTTGATGTCCGTGCGCACCTTGTCCGTTGCCGTTGCCGTGAGCGCGATGATTGGCACCCGTCGTCCGCTAGCCTTGGCAATCTTGTCCACCGTCGGCCGGATGTTTCGGTACTCCGGACGGAAGTCGTGGCCCCACTCGGAGATGCAATGCGCCTCATCGATGGCAAAGAACGAGATGGGGAACGACTCGAAGAACGGAAGGTTGTCCTCCTTGTTGAGCGACTCCGGTGCCACATAGAGCAACTTCGTGCGCCCCGCCTTGAGGTCATTGGCCACACGCGTCACTGCCGCCTTGTTGAGTGAGGAGTTGAGGAAGTGAGCCACGCCATCGTCCTCGGACAGTCCGTTGATGACATCGACCTGATCCTTCATCAGCGCGATGAGCGGCGAGATGACCACTGCCGTGCCGTCCATGATGAGTGACGGCAACTGATAGCAGAGGCTTTTGCCGCCACCAGTCGGCATAAGCACGAAGGTGTCGTTGCCATCCAAGAGGTTGCGGATGATGGCTTCCTGGTCGCCTTTGAATTTGTCAAATCCAAAGAACTCCTTCAGTTTCTTCGTCAGATTTACATTCTTTGTCATATCAGGTTTAGGGATTAAGGGGGTAGGGGTGTAGAGAGACTGACGTCAAGCCGGCGCCAGCCTCTGTAAGGGTGTCAGGCATGCTCCTGTCATTGCAGGAGCATTATGCCGACTCCAGCTTCTGCAGGTGCGCCTTGTCGATCTGTGCCTTGGCATAGTCGAGCGTCACCTCAAACTTCCTGATGCGACGCGATGGCACGTCGAACATCGCGTCCATCATCACTGCCTCAACGATGGAGCGCAAGCCACGAGCACCCAGCTTATATTCCATGGCCTTGTCGACAATGAAGTCGAGCACCTCATCGGTAAACGTCAGCGTGATCTTGTCCATCTCGAAGAGCTTTTGGTACTGCTTGATGATGGAGTTCTTCGGCTCGACGAGGATGCGCCGCAATGCCTCGCGGTCAAGGGGGTTGAGATAGGTGAGCACCGGCAGACGACCGATGAGCTCAGGAATGAGCCCGAACGACTTCAGGTCCTGCGGGAGGATGTATTTCATCAGGTCGCCCTTGTCGATGTGGCGCGTGTTCTGCACGGAGTTGTAGCCCACCACATGCGTGTTCAGCCGCTGGGCAATCTTCCGCTCGATGCCGTCGAAGGCACCACCGCAGATGAAGAGGATATTCTTCGTGTCGACATGGATATATTCCTGGTCGGGATGCTTACGTCCGCCCTGTGGCGGCACGTTGACCATCGTCCCCTCGAGGAGCTTGAGCATCGACTGCTGTACGCCCTCGCCACTGACGTCGCGCGTGATACTGGGGTTGTCACTCTTACGGGCAATCTTGTCGATCTCGTCGATGAACACGATACCACGCTCGGCAGCCTTCACGTCATAGTTGGCTACTTGCAGCAGTCGGCTGAGGATGCTCTCCACGTCCTCGCCCACATAGCCAGCCTCGGTGAACACCGTGGCGTCGACAATGGTGAATGGCACGTCAAGAAGCTTGGCGATGGTGCGCGCCAGGAGCGTCTTACCCGTACCGGTTGAGCCCACCATGATGATGTTGCTCTTCTCGATCTCCACGCCCTCGTTGCTGACGGGCTGCTGGAGACGCTTGTAGTGGTTGTATACAGATACCGACAGATAGCGCTTTGCCTCGTCCTGTCCGATGACATACTGATCAAGATACTCCTTGATCTCCTTCGGCTTCGGCACTCGCTTCATCGAGCGATAGTTGCTGACAGGAGCCATATCGGTATTGCTGTCAGTGTCTGAGAGTATTCCTGTCTGTTGGACGATGCGGTAGGCCTGCTGTGCGCAGTCCTCACAGATGTATCCGTTGAGGCCCGTGATGAGCAGACGCACCTGCGTCTCGTCCCTTCCACAGAAGTTACAAACTTTCTTCTTTGTAGGCATGCTGTTGTTTCTCCTTATTCTTATCGTTTTATTTCTTCGTCAGCACAGCATCGATCATGCCATACTCCTTGGCCTCCTCGGCCGTCATCCAGTAGTTGCGGTCGCTGTCCTTCCACACCTTCTCATAGGGCTGGTGGCTATGGTTGGAGATGATGGTGTAGAGTTCCTTCTTGAACTTCTGGATCTCACGAGCCTCAATCTCGATGTCCGATGCCTGACCCTGGACACCACCGAGCGGCTGGTGAATCATCACACGGCTGTGGGGCAGCGCCGAGCGTTTGCCCTCCTGTCCGCTGACGAGGAGCACAGCCGCCATCGACGCAGCCATACCGGTGCAGATCGTTGCCACATCACTGGAGATGAACTGCATCGTATCGTAGATGCCAAGGCCGGCGGTGACGCTGCCACCGGGGGAGTTGACGTAGATGGAGATGTCCTTCGCGTTGTCGACAGAGTCCAGATAGAGCAGCTGTGCCTGCAGCGTGTTGGCAGTATAGTCGTCAATCTCCGTTCCGAGAAAGATGATGCGGTCCATCATCAGTCGGGAGAAGACGTCCATCTGTGTGACGTTCAGCTGGCGTTCCTCGAGGATATAGGGGTTGAGGTACTGCTGCTGTGCCTTGACGACATCGTCGAGTACCAAACCATTCATTCCAAGCTTCTTGGTAGCAAACTTTCTAAAATCGTTGTTCATATATTTCTTTCTGATTAGATAAGAAAAAGAGGTTACCGACCCTTTCTCTCGTGAAACTATCACAAAGATACAAAAAAAGTCGGTAACCTCTTTACTTCAAAGCGGTTTTTTATCAAAATGAGGGTAAATTTCCCTCACCTTTACTATTCGTCCATCATCTTGTTGAAGTCATCGAGGCTGATAGCCTTCTTGTTCAGCTTCACGGTGCCCTTGAGTGCGGCGGTGAGCTTCACGTCGATGGCACGCTCGGCAAACTGGTTCACAGTCTCGCGCTTCTTCAGCAGTTCGTCAGCATAGTTGTTGACATACTCCTCAGGAACACTGCTCATGCCATACTGTGCAAACTGGATGCGGGCTGTCTCGCGGGCAGCGTTCTTCACGTCCTCGTCCTCGATCTTCACCTGTGCCTGCTCAGCGAGGCGGTTGCGAATGAGGCTCCACGTGAGCTCCTTGAGGCTGGGCTCATAGTTCTTCTCGATGAAGGCATCATCCTTGTCCTTGTTGTTCTGCTTGAGGATGCGCTTCATCAGTGTGTCGGGATAGGTCAGCTGGCCGACCTTGTCCTCAGCATACTTACGCACATCCTTGAGGAACTTGAAGTCCTCGTCAGTAGTGAGCTGCTGCTTCAGGCCCTCAGCGATCTTCTGACGGAACTCCTTCTCGTCCTTCACGGCGTCCTTGCCAAAGGTGAGGTCGAAGAGTTCCTGGTCGACAGCGTGCTTCTCGAAGTGGCTCACCTCCGTGATCTGATAGCTGAAGTCGCCCGTATGCTCAGCCACCTGATCCTTCTCGATGTGCAGCAGGGAGGCAATCTCCGTGTCGTTCTCAGGATAGGCCTTGCGGGGGTTGAAGGTGATGATGTCGCCGGGCTTGCAGCCGTCGAAGAGCTTCTTCTGGTCGTCGGCCTTGATGAAGCTGGGGGAGATCATTGCGCCCTCAGCGGTGAGGCCACCCTCGAGGGTGTTGCCGTCGGCGTCGAGCTCGCGCAGGTCACCCTTCAGTGTGTCGCCATCGGTGTAGACCTCAGCCTGAGCATAGTTGCCATTGCGGCTGGCGAACATCTCCACCTGACGGTCGATGAGTGCGTCATCAACGGTGATGTCGTAGTAGTCGATGGTATCGTTCTCGTCGAGCTTGATATCAAACTCCGGCTCGCAGGCGATATCGAACATGAACGTATAGGGAGCACCCTTCTCCAGGTCCTGCGGCTCCTGCTTCTCGGAGGCGAGGGGCTCGCCGAGCATCTTGATATTGTTGTCCTTGATGGCCTTGTCGAGCTGCTCACCGAGCACCTTGTTGATGGCATCAGCCTTCACAGACATGCCAAACTGACGCTTGATGAGGCCCATGGAAGCCATGCCGGGGCGGAAGCCGGGGATATTAGCCTTCTTACGATAGTCCTTCAGTGTTTTCTCAACATCTGCCTTGTAATCGTCTTCTTCGACGGTAATGGTCAGCAGACCATTGATCTTGTCGGGGTTTTCAAATGAAACTTTCATCTCTTGGTTTTACTATTATATATTTATTGTTTATTGACGTATTATTGCCGTAATGGAGTGCAAAGTTACTGATAAATCGTGAATTCACCTAATAAGTAAAAGGAAAATTGTCTTTTTTAACCTTCAATCTCCCTCAGCAGCTCCCGGCGGGCCTCGGCAGCGAACGCACGGTCTTCCTCGTTCGACTGGAACTTCCGGTAGACGAAGTTCTCCGAGAGGTAGTTCTTGCGGACAACCTTGTTGGCAGCGAGCTCCTCGGGCAGCCCCTGGAAGAGGATGCGTCCCTCAAAGAGCAGATAGGCGCGGTCGGTGATGGACAGCGTCTCCTGCACGTTATGGTCGGTGATGAGGATGCCGATGTTGCGGTACTTCAGTCGCCAGACGATGTGCTGGATGTCCTCCACAGCGATGGGGTCGACGCCGGCGAAGGGTTCGTCGAGCATGATGAACTTCGGGTCGATGGCCAGACAGCGCGCAATCTCCGTACGGCGGCGCTCACCACCGGAGAGACGGTCGCCCTTGTTCTTCCGCACCTTGTCGAGACGGAACTCATGAATGAGGCTGTCGAGCTTGTCGAGCTGCTGCTGATGGGTGAGTTTCGTCATCTCCAGCACGGCCATGATGTTGTCTTCCACGGAGAGTTTGCGGAAGACGCTCGCCTCCTGCGGCAGGTAGCCGATACCGGCGCGAGCACGTTTGTAGACGGGGAACTCCGTGATCTCCGTGTCGTCGATGTAGACATGTCCCTCATTGGGGATCACCAGACCGGTCGTCATATAGAACGATGTCGTCTTGCCCGCACCATTCGGTCCGAGCAGTCCGACGATCTCGCCCTGCTTGACATTGAACGTCACATGGTCGGCGACGGTGCGCTTGCCATAGCGTTTGACGAGGTCCGTCGTGTGCAATTCCTTATGCTTCAGCCGTCCCTCCAGTCGTTGCTCCACCTCCTCGGGTGTGAGGTCGTCGATGGCGGGTTTCTCAGGGGCGATGGGCACCACCGTAGGCTGCTCCTGATCTATCGTTGTATCACTCATAACTTTTCGTTTTGCGTGCAAAAATACTAAAAAAACGCCTAATAACGTTGGCAAAAGCAAAAACTATTAGGTTTATAGTAGTTTTTAAGAGGAATTTGGTTACTTTTGCAATCAAAAGGTTGAAGACATGCTCATTATCCGATTACTCAATAAATGGCTCACCACCTTCGGCAGCTATCTCATCATCATGGGCCGCACCTTCTCCCGTCCGGAGCGGATGCGGATGTTCATGAAGCGATACATCAAAGAGATGTCGCAGCTCGGCGTCGACTCCATCGGCATCGTGCTGCTCATCAGCTTCTTCATCGGCGCCGTGATCTGCATCCAGATGAAGGTGAACATCGAGAGTCCGTGGATGCCACGATGGGTGGCAGGCTACACCACACGTGAGATCATGCTCCTGGAGTTCTCCAGTTCCATCATGTGCTTGATCCTCTCCGGCAAGGTGGGTTCGAACATCGCCTCCGAGCTTGGCACGATGCGCGTCACGCAGCAGATTGATGCCCTCGACATTATGGGCGTGAACTCAGCCAGCTACCTCATCTTGCCGAAGATCGTCGGACTGATCACCATCATGCCGTTCCTCGTCATTTTCTCCTCGGCAATGGGCATCGTCGGCGCCTACGCCACAGCCTATATCGGCCACATGATGTCGCCAGAGGATCTCACCGCGGGTATGCACCATGCCTTCAACGAATGGTTCATGTGGATGAGCATCATCAAGAGTCTCTTCTTTGCCTTCATCATCTCCAGCGTGTCATCCTATTTCGGCTACACCGTTGAGGGCGGATCGGTGGAGGTCGGCAAGGCATCGACGGACGCCGTGGTGTGCAGCTCGGTGCTCATCCTGTTCTCTGATGTGTTCCTCACGCAATTACTATCATGATAGAAGTTAAGAATCTTACGAAGAGCTTTGAGGACAAAACGGTCCTCTACAACATAGATGCCTGCTTCGAGACGGGCAAGACCAATCTCATCATCGGACAGTCGGGCTCTGGCAAGACGGTGCTGATGAAGAACATCGTCGGCCTCCTCGAGCCCACGGAGGGCGAGATCCTCTATGACGGCCGCGACTTCGTACAGATGACGAAGCGCGAGAAGGTCGCCATGCGTCGCGAGATGGGCATGATCTTCCAGAGCGCGGCACTCTTCGACTCGCTCTCGGTGCTGGAGAACGTGCAGTTCCCGCTGGATATGTTCTCCAACATGAACCTCCGCGAGCGCACCCATCACGCACAGGAGTGCCTCGACCGCGTGAATCTCCTCGAGGCACAAAACAAGTTTCCCGACGAGATCTCCGGCGGCATGCAAAAGCGTGTGGCTATCGCTAGGGCCATCGTGATGAACCCGAAGTATCTCTTCTGCGATGAGCCAAACTCCGGCCTCGACCCAAAGACGTCGCTCGTTATCGACAAGCTCCTCTCCGGTATCACGAAGGAATATGGCATGACGACGATCATTAACACCCATGACATGAACTCCGTCATGGGTATCGGTGAGAACATCATCTTCATCTACAATGGTCACAAAGAGTGGCAGGGCAACAAGGATGAGGTGATGCAGTCGACGAACAAGCGACTGAACGACCTCGTCTTTGCCTCCGACCTGTTCAAGAAGGTGAAGGAGGTAGAGGAGGATGAGTTAGGAGTTAGGAGTTAGGAGTTAGGAGTTAAAAATTAATTTAAAGACAAAGTGGATAATTTCAGGCAGTTTCTTTACGAAAAGAGTTTAGCCTTTGCTGTTCGCATTTCTAAATTAGCTCATTATCTACAGAAGAACCATAAAGAATATGTACTCTCTGACCAAATTGGGAGAAGCGGTACAAGTATAGGGGCAAACCTAACAGAAGCTCAATATGGGTCAAGCAGGAAGGACTTTCTTGCAAAATGCTATATTGCCCTACGAGAGGCAACAGAAACATTATATTGGCTTGACGTTCTGGTTAGAGCCGGGTTTATCACTGAGGAGCAATATACATCTTTATATAATGACGCGTTAGAGTTGAAGAAATTATTAGTTTCCATAACCAACACAACCAAGAAGTCTATGGACAAATAACTCCTAACTCCTAACTCATCTTAGGTACCAAACACCTTTTTCTTCCACCATCGGCACAACGATCTGTTCCTTCGTGCTGTCGCCATAGACGAGCGTGAGGTAGACGTCGGCGACATGCTTCACCGTGTCCGCCTTCGCGTCAGTGATGCGCACTGCCGTGATGCCGCGGTGCTCCTCCTGCTGCTGGCCGACGAACATCTTTGCGTTCGTGATGAGCTGATCGCGGTAGCCCTGCGGGATGCTGTCCGGCTGATAGCGCCCATCGACAAACTGGTCATAGTGGCCCTGCAGCAGCGCGTCATAGTAGACCTTTGCCGCATGCGCCGCCACCTGCTCGGGGTGCGGGCCATCAGTTTCGCCACAGCCAACGAAGACTAGACTGCAGAACAAAAGGACATAAAAAAAATGTTTCATCATTCAGTTTTTTGGTAACACCGAACATTCTTACTCCCCCCCTTCCCCTAGCGAAGTGGAGGGGGAAAGGGGGCTGGGGGGATAGAGGCGTTCTATTTTTGTCTGATAAAGATGTTGATCGGACATCCGTGCAGCTCCCAGTTCTCGCGCATCTTGTTTTCCAGGAAGCGTTTATACTGTTCCTTGATATACTGCGGCAGGTTGGCGTAGAACACGAACGACGGAATCTGCGTATTTGGCAACTGCGAGCAGTACTTGATCTTGATGAACTTGCCCTTCACCGACTGTGGCGGCGTAGCCTCGATGATGGGGAGCATCACCTCGTTGAGCTTCGTCGTGCCGATGCGTGTCTCGCGGTTGAGGTACACCTGCTTCGCGGTCTCGAGCACCTTGAAGATGCGCTGCTTCGTTAGCGCCGAGGCGAAGATGATGGGGAAGTCGGTGAACGGAGCCATACGTTCATAGATGGCGTTCTTGAACGTGTCGATCGACTTCTGGCTCTTGTCCTGCACGAGATCCCACTTGTTTACCACGACGACGAGGCTCTTGTTGTTCTTCTGGATGAGCTGGAAAATCTTCATGTCCTGCGCCTCAATGCCGCGTGTGCCGTCGATCATCAGGATGCAGACGTCACTGTTCTCTATCGAGCGGATAGAGCGCATGACACTGTAGAACTCCAGGTCCTCGGTGACCTTGTTCTTCCGGCGGATGCCGGCGGTGTCGACGAGGTAGAAGTCGAAGCCGAACTTCGTATAGCGCGTGTAGATGCTGTCGCGTGTGGTGCCAGCAATCTCCGTGACGATGTTACGGTCCTCGCCGATGAAGGCATTGATGATGCTCGACTTGCCGACGTTCGGGCGGCCGACGACGGCAAAGCGCGGGATGTCCTCCTCGATGTCCTCCTTCGTCTCGGCGGGCAGCTTGCTGATGACGAGGTCGAGCAGGTCACCCGTGCCACCACCTGTGGCAGCACTGATGCACTGCGGGTCACCGAGGCCGAGCTTATAGAACTCCGCAGCGACATACGACTCACCACTGTTGTCGACCTTGTTCGCCACAAGAATCACCGGGAGCTTTGTGCGCCGAAGGATGGCCGCCACATCCTCGTCCCAGTCGGTCATACCGGTCTCCACGTCGACAAGGAACAACACGAGGTCGGCCTCGTCGCAGGCAACCATCACCTGCTGGCGGATGGCGTCCTCGAAGATGTCGTCACTGTTCACCACCCAGCCACCGGTGTCGACGACACTGAACTCACGACCATTCCACTGGCACTTGCCATACTGCCGGTCGCGTGTGGTGCCGGCGGTGTCGCTGACGATGGCGTGGCGCGTCTGCGTCAGACGATTAAATAAGGTGGACTTGCCCACGTTCGGGCGTCCAACGATTGCTACTAAATTTGCCATGTTTGTTTGATTTCTGAAGTTTAACATTCTTCGGCCCTCACGGGGAACAGCTTCCTCCTGAGAGTGGGTCCTCTGTCTAGTCAGGACGAATATATATAATGTTGAGTGTTGAATGTTGAGTGTTGAGCGTGTGCTACGCATGATTAATGAACAATTATTAATTCTTCAATAATCATCGCATTGCGACTCATTCAACACGCAACATTCAACATTTATTCTGGGTTGTACCCAAAATTGTTCAGCTCGCGGTCGGAGTTGCGCCAGTCCTTATCGACCTTGACAAAGGTCTCCAGATAGATGGCTTTGCCAAAGAACTTCTCCAAACTGCGACGCGCCTCCATGGACACCTTCTTCAGTGCCGTGCCCTGATGGCCGATGATGATGCCCTTCTGCGAGTCGCGTTCCACATAGATGACGGCGTTGATGTGGATGTGGTGCTCGTCCTCCTTGAAGCGCTCGACGACGACCTCCACGGAGTAGGGTATCTCCTTGTCGTAGTAGCGAAGGATCTTCTCGCGGATGATCTCCGAGACGAAGAACTTCGCTGGCTTGTCCGTCAGCTGGTCTTTGTCGAAGTAGGCAGGGCTCTCCGGCAGCAACTCGTGGATGCGTTTCATCAGCTCCTTGACGCCGAAGTTGTTGGATGCTGAGATAGGCAGGATCTCCGCGTTGGGCAGCAGAGCGTGCCACTTCTCCACCAAGGCACCCAGGCGTTCTGTGGGGTTACCCTCATCCTTGCCCAGTTCGTCAATCTTGTTGATGAGCAGCAGCACGGGGATCTTCATCTCCTTCACCTTGTCGAGAAAATCCTGGTTCTTCTCTGGGTCCTCCACCACGTCGGTGACATAGAGCAGGATGTCCGCGTCGGCCAGTGCCGACTCTGAGAAGGCGAGCATCATCTCCTGCATCTTGTAGTTCGGCTTCAGCACACCGGGGGTGTCACTGAACACGATCTGGCAGTCGGGCTCGTTGACGATGCCCATGATGCGGTGGCGCGTCGTCTGTGCCTTGAAGGTGGCGATGCTGATCTTCTCGCCCACGAGGCGGTTCATCAGCGTCGACTTTCCCACATTGGGGTTGCCCACAATGTTTACGAATCCTGCTTTATGCATATTGTAGCGGCTTAATGATAAGGGACAAAAAAACGCATTCTCCTCATTTTGCAAACGGAAGGATGCGTCTCTTATATAATGATGTAGTTGTCTATTTCTTCTCAGCAGCAGCGACGCCATCGTAGGTCCAACGGAGGTAGGCTGCACAGTTGACGAAGCCCGCGCCAAAGGCGGTGAGCAGGATCTTGTCGCCCTTCTTCAGCTCCTTCTCGTGGTCCCACATCACCAAGGGAATGCAGGCGGCACTGGTGTTACCAAACTTCGCAATGCTCAGCAGAAGCTTCTCCTCAGGAACGCCGAGCCGCTTAGCCACGGCCTCGATGATGCGGAGGTTCGCCTGGTGGGTGATGACGTAGTCGACATCGTCGATGGTCAGTTGGTTGCGCTGCATGATCAGCTCGCAGTCCTCGCTCATGGCGTTGACGGCATAGCGGAACACATAGCGGCCATCCTGATAGGTGTAGTGCAGACGATGGTCAACCGTAAACCGTGACGGCGGGCAGACAGAGCCACCAGCCTTCATGTGCAGGAACGGCAGGCCCTTGCCATCGGTGCGCAGGTAGCTGTCCTGAAGGCCTACACCTTCCTCCTCAGTGCCCTCGACGAGCACAGCGCCGGCGCCATCGCCAAAGAGGATGCACGTCTGGCGGTCCTCATAGTCGGTGATGGCCGACATCTTGTCCGCGCCGATGACGATGACCTTGTGGTAGCGACCACTCTCGACCATGCTTGCCGCCATGTCCAGAGCATAGACGAAGCCACAGCAGGCAGCGGAGAGGTCGAAGGCGAAGGCGTTCTTCAGGCCGAGCTTGCCAAGGACGATGGACGAGGTGGAAGGATGCACATAGTCCGGTGTCGTCGTGGCGACGATGACGGCATCGATCGTATCCGGATCGGTGTCTGTCTTCTTCAGCAGCTGTTTTGCTGCCTTCCGCGCCATGTAGGACGTGCCGAGACCCTCCTCGGTGAGGATGCGGCGCTCCTTGATACCTGTGCGGGTAACTATCCACTCATCATTGGTGTCGACCATGCGCGAGAGCTCGTCATTGGTCAGCACGTAGTCGGGCACATATCCTCCGACACCAGTGATGATGGCGTTAATCTTGCCAGACATTACTCAGCGGCTTCCTTAACGATAGCGACCTTACCACGATAATAGCCACAGGTAGGACATACCGTGTGGTATACATAATAGGAACCGCAGTTGGGGCATACGGCCAGTGTGGGAGCTACTGCTCCGTCATGAGTTCTACGCTTGAGTGTACGAGTCTTTGACTGTCTTCTTTTAGGATGTGCCATTGTTTTTTAATCTTTTAATTTTTGTAATCTTTTAATTGTCAAGGTGAAGGTCTTTCAGTGCCGACCAACGCGAGTCCGTCTCGTGCTCCCCATCACCGTCACCGCTTCGGGCGGCCGAATGTTCCTTAAGGATATTCATCATGGCAGGGTTGCATTTTCCAGGTGCATGCACATGCCTGAGCGGAATGTTAAGCTCGATAAACTCATAGATGAACCACGACACGTCGAGAACGCCTTCGTTCTCCGGAATGGTGACAGTGTCGTCGTCCTCAGCGTAGGCATCACCAAACTGAGCCACCAGATGGTCATCCGTGAGGATGGGCTGATCCATGTCGTCCAGACACAGGTCGCACGCCACGATGACTGAGCCTTCGGTGTGGAACAGCAGGTCGAAGCTTTCGCCTAACCTGCGGATAGTCAGCGTCGTTGTGAGATGGCCGTGCTGCACTGCCGGGGCCTTGATGGCCTCGAAAAATGCGTCGGTGATGTCGAAAGTGAGCGTTTGCTCATCCTTCTCCATACCTTTCAAGTCGATCTTAAATGACTCTAAACTAAACATATCCACGCTTTGGACTGCAAAGTTACTACTTTTTTCGGGAAAATGCCAAGGATTGACGGGAAAATCTTTTCAATAACGGGAAATATCTCTTTTTTAAACGTCAATAACGTCAATAACTCGTCAATCTTCGAAAATATTATTATTGATGACATTGACGTAACATTGACGAGATTGACGTCGAAAAAAAATCATTTGCGTAATTCGATGCGGAACGTCGTCCCCTTCCCCACCTCCGAGCTCTTGACGTAGATGCGACCATGGTGGTACTCCTCCACGATGCGCTTGGCGAGGCTTAGGCCGAGGCCCCAACCACGCTGCTTCGTCGTGAAGCCGGGACGGAAGACGTTGCCAAGGTCCTTCTTCCGGATGCCCTTGCCGGTGTCCGTGACCTCGATGATGGCCTTCTGCGGCGTCTCCTCCACGTGGAGCGTGATGGTGCCGGGGCCGCCACCCATGGCGTCGACGGCATTCTTCGAGAGGTTCTCGATGACCCACTCGAAGAGCGAGCCGTTGAGCGGCACGATGATGTCGTGGGCTGGCAGGTCCTTCACCATCAGGACCTTCTTGCTCGTCCGCCGGTCCATATAGTCGATGACGTGGTCGAGGACCTCGTTGAGGCTCGTCGGCACGGGCTCTGGCAGCGACCCGATCTTTGAGAAGCGGTCGGCGATGAGCTGCAGCCGCTTCACGTCCTTGTCCATCTCAGGGATAAGGTCGTCGTCCGGATACTGCTCCCTAAGGATCTCCACCCATGCCATCAGCGAGGAGATCGGCGTGCCGAGCTGATGAGCGGTCTCCTTCGACAGACCCACCCACACCTTGTTCTGCTCCGCGCGCTTCGACGTCAGCAGGGCGAAGATCGCCACGACGACAAAGAGCAACACGATGCCGAGCTGCACGTAGGGGTAGAGCTGCAGCCGCTTGAGCATCAACGACTCGTCGTAGCAGACGTCGATATAGTCGCGGGTGCGGTCGTCGAGGGTGATGCGGATGTTGCGGTGCTGGGCCAGCAGCTGCTGGGCGATGACCTTTGCGTGCGCCAGACTGTCGGCATAGTCCGCGCCCTTCAACCTGACGTTGCGGAACTCCGTCACCTCGCCGCGGGCGTCGAGGACGATGACGGGGATGGTATTGTTCTCGTTGAGCACCTTCAGCACCAGTCCAAGGTCGGTGTTCTCATCGGCAGTGTTCAGCGTGCGCATGGCGGCGGACCACACCTCCATCTTGTTGCGCTCCTCCTGCTCCAGGTCGCGCGTGAGGTAATGGGACACGACGAGTGAGCCCACGGCTATCACGATAGCTGAGAGCACCAAGATAATCTTCACCTGAAGGATGCGATCTGTCCACTGCATAGTTACACCTTATTATATATTATATAGTTTCAAGTTTATCAAGAAGTTGTAAAGTTTATCAAGGCGTTGTTAGTTATATAACGTTTTGATTCCCACTTTCTTTATCTTTTAACATTTTTTACGCTCATCTATCGGGGGAAAGGAC
>ERZ1032009.82-NODE-82-length-21404-cov-6.057286_pt1 | contig 21404 bp, 16 predicted proteins | sample MGYA00516700_ERZ1032009 | MGnify/ENA primary metagenome ERZ1032009 (study PRJEB33719, sample SAMN04261292) | wastewater metagenome | biome: rural village; feature: human; material: feces | host: Homo sapiens | place: El Salvador | collected 2013-01-14 ...
GGTGCACAAATACACCACGCTGTAATGTGTAATTAATCTGAAATTCGGTCCGATTGGCGAATAAATGTTAATATTACATTTTGTACCTATTTCATTAACAAGACGTAGCAGGGATAATGCGGTATTTTTCGTAATTTTGCAGCAAATCAACAATCGTATTAACTTTTGATTATGAACATTACGCGCTTATTATCCCTGCTGCTTTTGTGCCTTACCGTGAGCGTCCCGTCGTGGGCGGCTAGCAATGGCAAGGCGGGGGTACCCGTCACCGTGAAGGTGCGCCACCAGCAGGCCAACGGCCCGAAGCTGGTCACGCTGCAAGTTATCAACGAGAACATCATCCGCGTCCGCGCCACGGCGGAGGCTGCCTTCCCCGAGAAGCAGAGCCTGATCATCGTGAAGCAGACGCCGTTCACCAACTATCAGGTAACGAAGAAGAAAGGCATCGTCACCGTCGCGACGGCAAAGGTCACGGCGAAGGTCGACGAGCAGACCGGCCGTGTGCAGTTCTTCGACGCCCGGGGCAACCTCCTCACGCAGGAGACCGCCGATGGCGCGAAGCAGTTCACGCCGTTCACCGTCCCCGAGCGGGAGATCGGCGTGGGCACGCTCACCGACGCCCAGCGCCATGGCTGGACGTGGCACCTGCGCTTCGACAGTCCGAAGGACGAGGCGTTCTATGGCCTCGGACAGCACCAGTCGAACGAGCTGAACATGAAGGGCCGCAACGAGGACCTGTTCCAGTACAACACGAAGATCAGCATCCCCTTCGTGGTGAGCAACCGCCACTACGGCATCCTCTGGGACTCGTACAGCTACTGCCGCTTTGGCAATCCCAACGACTACCAGCAGCTCAACCATGCCTTCACCTTATTTAATAAGGAGGGTCAGCAGGGCTCGCTGACGGGTACCTATACCGACAAGGACGGGAAGGTCGTCACCCGTGCGGAGGACAGCCTCTACTTTGAGAACTCCGAGACCATCACGAACCTCCCGAAGGGCTTCCAGCTCAATGGCTCGAAGGTGACCTACGAGGGTTTCGTGCAGGCTCCTGTCGACAACCTCTACCGTTTCATCATGTACTATGCTGGCTATATGAAGATCTACCTCGACGGCAAGCTCGTCGTCCCGGAGCGTTGGCGCACGGCCTGGAACCCGAACTCCTATAAGTTTGAATACCCGCTGCAGGCCGGTCGGAAGACCGCCCTCCGCATCGAATGGGAGCCCGACGGCGACGTGAGCTACTGCGGCCTGCGGGCCGCCGTGCCGCAGAGCGAGGACGAGCAGGGCAAGCTCTCCATCTGGAGCGAGATGAGCCGCGACCTTGACTATTACTTCATCGCTGGCCAGAACCTCGACCAGGTCATCAGCGGATACCGCACCCTCACCGGCAAGGCACAGGTGATGCCGCGCTGGGCCATGGGCTTCTGGCAGAGCCGCGAGCGCTATAAGAGCTCCGCGGACCTCGAGTCGACGATGAAGGAGTTCCGCGACCGTCACATCCCCGTGGACAACATCGTGCAGGACTGGAACTACTGGCCCATCGACAGCTGGGGCTGCCATCAGTTTGAGCCCGCGCGCTACCCCAACCCGCAGGCGATGCTCGACAGCATCCACGCGATGCACGGCCGCTTCATGATCTCCGTTTGGCCGAAGTACTATAGCTCTACCGCGAACTATAAGGAACTCGACAAGAACGGCTGGATGTACCAGCAGGCCGTCAAGGACGACATCCACGACTGGCTCGGCTATGTCGGCTCGTTCTATGATGCCTACGCTCCCGGTGCCCGTAAGATGTTCTGGCGCCAGATGGACGAGAACCTCTACAGCAAATATAAGTTTGGCGTCGATGCCTGGTGGATGGACGCCTCCGAGCCGAACGTGCGCGACTGCACGCCGATGTGGTATCGTAAGGCCCTCAGTGGTCCTACCTATCTCGGTTCGAGCACGGAGTATTTCAATGCCTACTCCATCGTCAACGCCGACGCGATCTATAATGGTCAGCGCTCGGTGAACCCCAACCAGCGTGTGTTCCTCCTCACACGTAGCGGCTTCGCCGGTGAGCAGCGCTTCTCCACCGCATCGTGGAGCGGCGACATCGGCACACGCTGGGAGGACCTCCGTGCACAGATGACCGCCGGCATGAACTACTCCCTCGCGGGCATCCCGTTCTGGGGTATGGACCAGGGTGGCTTCTGCGTGGAGAACCGCTATGTGAAGGCACAGCAGATCTTTGACCAGACCGGCCACGAGAATGCTGACCTGAAGGAGTGGCGCGAGCTGCAGACACGCTGGAACGAGTTCGGATGCTTCGTGCCCCTCTATCGTGCACACGGCCAGTGGCCGCTGCGTGAGGTGTGGAACATCGCACCCGAGGAGCATCCGGCCTATCAGGCCATCGTGTACTATGACAAGCTGCGCTACCGTATGATGCCGTACCTCTATAGTCTCGCGGGCGCTGCCCACTTCAACGACTACACGCTGATGCGTGCCCTCGTGATGGACTATACCAACGACGCGAACGTCAACGACATCCGCGACCAGTGGATGTTCGGCCCCGCGTTCATGGCATGCCCCGTGGGTACCTATCAGACCTACCAGCGCAACGTCTATCTGCCGAAGGGCAACGCATGGTACGACCTCTATACGAACCAGTCGTACGACGGCGGTCAGACCATCGCTGCGGAGGCACCGTATAGCCGCATCCCCGTCTATGTGCCCGCTGGCGCGATCATCCCCTTCGGCCCCGCCATGGAGTGGAGCGACGAGAAGCCAGCCGACGTGATCAACCTCTATGTCTATGCAGGCAAGGACGGCCAGTTCACGCTCTACGAGGACGAGAACACGAACTACAACTACGAGAAGGGTGCCTACGCCACCATCCCGTTCACCTATAACGATGTTGACGGCACACTCACGATCGGCCAGCGCAAGGGCGCGTTCAAGGGCATGCTCCAGCAGCGCACGTTCAACGTGGTGTACATCACGCCGGGCCACACCGTCGCCGACGCCCTCGCCTTCGACACCGTCAAGGGCAAGGTCGTGAAGTACAACGGCAAGGCCGTGAAGGTCAGCCTGAAGTAAACTCACAACCGCCCCAGCATGGGGCGGTCTTTTCTTTCCATTTATGCGCAGAGCTTTCTTCCTTTCTTTCTTCCTCCTGTTGGCCCTCGTTGCCTCCGCCTCTCCGCGCCAGCGGGTGAACTTCGACCGCAACTGGCTGTTCACCCTTGGCGATGACAAGGCGATGGCGACTGTCGGCTATGACGACCGCGCGTGGCGCCGTCTGAACCTCCCGCACGACTGGGCCATCGAAGGTGACTTCTCCGTCACGAACCCCTCCGGCGCCAGCGGTGGCGCCCTGCCCGGCGGCATCGGCTGGTACCGGAAGCACTTCACCCTCACCTCGGCCCTCAAAGGACAGACACAAGACCGGGTGTTCGTGGACTTCGACGGCGTCTACATGAACGCCACGGTGTACATCAACGGCCACGAACTCGGCACACGCCCCTACGGCTACAGCTCGTTCCGCTACGATATCACACCGTACGTGAACCGCAACGGTGACAACGTCGTCGCCGTACGCGTGGACAACAGCGACCAGCCGAACAGCCGCTGGTACAGCGGCTGCGGCATCTACCGCCACGTCTGGCTCGTCAGCACCGCCTCACTCCACGTCGACCACTGGGGCCTGCACGTCATCACAAAGCCGAAGAAGGCAAACAACTCCTCTTTTAAGACAGCTATGAAGGCGCCCGCAAAAACCTGGTCTGTCACGACATCGGTGACGCTGAAGGACGAGGCGCAGAAAGGCCAGCACCCGATGGTGCGCACCGTGCTCGTTGACGGCGATGGCCACACGGTAGCACAAGCCGAGAGCGGACGGCCACAGCTGTCGATGACGGTGAAGAGTCCCCACCTCTGGTCGCCTGAGGACCCATATATATATAAGGTACGCGCGCAAGTGCTCGTCGATGGCAACGTCGTCGACGAGGTGACGACGACCACCGCCTTCCGCGACTTCTGCTTCGACGCGAAGACCGGCTTCTGGCTCAACGGCAAGAACACGAAGCTGAAGGGCGTCTGTCAGCACCATGACATGGGCTGCCTCGGCGCCGCCCTCAACGAGGACGCCCTCCATCGTCAGCTCACGATGCTCAAGGACATGGGCGTCAACGCGCTACGCTGCTCGCATAACCCTCCCGCGCCGGAGCTCCTCGACATGTGCGACTCCATGGGTCTGATGGTCATGGACGAGTCGTTCGACATGTGGCACCGCCGGAAGTCGCAGAACGACTATGCCCGTTTTTTCGACCAGTGGCACGTGCGTGATCTCACCGACCTTGTCGTCCGCGACCGTAACCACCCATCGATCATCCTCTGGAGCATCGGCAACGAGGTCCTCGAGCAGTGGTCCTCCGCCGACGCGGACACGCTGACGCTCGAACAGGCGAACCTCCTGCTGAACGCGAGGCACGACGCCTCGCAACTCGCCTCGGGTAAGGAGCTGTCGCCGAACAGCATCCTCACGCAGCACCTCGTGGACATCGTGAAGGACCTCGACCCCACACGCCCCGTCACCGCCGGCTGCAACGAACCCGACCCGAACAACCACCTCTTCCGCTCCGGCGCGCTGGACATCATCGGCTTCAACTACCACCACCAGTGGGTGAAGGACGTACCCCGGAACTTCCCCGGCAAGCCATTCATCTTCACCGAGAGCGAGTCGTCACTGCACACCCGCGGGTTCTATATGATGCCATCGAACTCTCTATACCTCGCGCCAAAGCGGTGGGACATCCCCTACACCGACCCGTCGATGAAGTGCTCGTCCTACGACAACATGTGCGCCTCATGGGGCAGCACCCACGAGCAGACGTGGGACGTCGTGAAGCATAACGCCTTCGTCGGAGGACAGTTCATCTGGACTGGCTGGGACTATATCGGTGAGCCGACGCCCTACGGCTATCCTGCCCGCAGCAGCTACTTCGGACTCATCGACCTCGCCGGCTTCAAGAAAGATCCGTATTACATGTATCAGAGTGAGTGGTCGGACAAGGATGTGCTCCACCTGTTCCCGCATTGGAACTGGCTGGAGGGGCAGACCGTCGACCTCTGGTGCTACTATAACCATGCCGACTCCGTGGAGCTCTTCGTGAACAATGTGTCGAAGGGCGTGCGGAGGAAGGCGGACAGTCATCAGTATCATGTCGCATGGCGTGTGCCGTTTGAGAAAGGTGCCGTGTGCGTCGTGGCCTACCAGAAGGGCAAACCTGTGCGCGTGCATGCCATCCGCACCGCCGGAACGCCGAGTCAGATCCGTCTCACACCGGACCGCACGGTGATGGCTGCCGATGGCCGTGCGCTGACATTCGTCACCGTGGAGGTCACCGACAAGGACGGCATCGTCTGTCCGTGGGCGGAGGACGACCTCTTCTTCACCGTCGACGGTCCTGCGACCATCGCGGGTGTCGACAATGGGTGCCCCTACTCCACCGAGCGTTTCCAGGGCAACCACCGCAAGGCGTACTTTGGCAAGTGTCTCGTCGTCCTGCGCAGTGGCGAGAACGCCGGCACCGTGACGCTGAAGGTCCAGGGCTACAACCTGCAGCAGGCACAGACGCAGGTCAGCGTGAAATAAACGGCCGTCCTGAAAGCGCGGCCATCCGGATACCATAAACCCCGTAGAGGTGGTTGAATTCAGCCACCCCTACGGGGTTACTTTGCTACGAACTTTTGACCACAAATTACTTGGCGGCCTCTTTGGCCACGGGCTTCTTCGCTGCGGCAGGCTTCTTCGCTGCGGGCTTCTTTGCTGCGGCAGGCTTCTTTGCTGCTGCGGCCTTGCCCTCATACTTCTCGCGGAGTTTGTCGTTGGCAGCCTCGATCTTCTCGATCTTGGCCTGCAGACGGGCGATCTCCTTGTCCTTCGCCTCAATCTCCTCACCCTCGTTGCGGATGGTGGTGAGCAGCGAGTTCAGCTCGTCGTTGTCCACATCCGACGGATAGAGGGCGTTGACGCGGTTGATGAAGTCACCGAGGATATTCATATAGTTGGTGAAGGCGTCGAAGGGACTGCCGTAGATGCCACGGTCGAGGCCGACGTTGCTGGGCTTCGTCGTCATGAAGCGGAAGTTGTTGCTGGCCTGCAGATAGTCCCAGTCCTGGTTGATGCGCGGGTCGTTGGCGATGCGCACACGCTCGGCGACGCTGTAGAGCTTCTCGAAGGCCTCACGCTGCATCGGGTTGCCGAGCCAGCTGCTGACGTCGCGCTCCTCGTCGACCCACGACAGGGTGTCGGGCACGTCGAGATTGCCGACGCTCTTCGTCTTGTCGAAGATCTCCGACGGTGTGGCGAAGCCGATACCACGCTGCTTGGCGCAGGCTGGCAGTGCCTTCAGGAATTCGAGGATGTTGCTCGACAGCGGCTGTGCGATGCCGAGGGCGGAGAGCTCCATGAAGATGTTGACGACCTTCTCCTCCTCGGGGAAGGCAGCGATGCGGTCCATATACGAGTCGGCGAAGAGTGGATAGCCATCCCAGTCCTTGTTGTTGAAGCGCAGGCAGATGTCGTCGCTCAGCGTGACGTCGCGGAGCAGGAGCTTGAGGCTCGGCGCGAGGGCACAGTCGTAGACATAGTGGGGCGACTTCCATCCGAGGACGTGCTTGGCACCCTCGGTGAGCATACCCTTGAAGCCCATCTGTGCAGCCTGCAGGCCGATGTCGTCGCTATAGATGAGTGACGAGTTGCGGAGCACCGTCGGCTTCTTGCCGAAGTAGTCCACCATCTTCTCGCACTGCTTCTTCACGTCGGCGGCGAAGGCCTCCTCATCCTTCAGCGAGGAGAGGCCATGGGAGTACGGCTCGGCGAGGAACTCCACGCAGCCGGTCTTGTTCAGGTCCTGCAACTTCTCCAGCACCTGCGGGGCGTGCATCTCCAGCTGCTCGATGCCGACGCCAGAGAGGGAGAACGCTACCTTGAAGGCGCCGTTGCTCTCCTTGATCATCTCCTCCAGGGCATCGAGGGCAGGCATGTAGGAGCGCTCGGCGATGTCGTTGATGGAGCTCTCATTCTCGTAGTCATCGTAGTAGTAGTGGTCCGTACCGATGTCGAAGAAACGGTAGCGCTTCAGATGGATGATCTGATGTATCTCGAAATATAAACAGATTGTTTTCATTGTCTTGTTGTTTTGTTTTTGTTTTTGTTTTTTGGTGTCCGGCTTGGTAAGCCGGACGGTCCGACAGCGAACTTCCGACAGCGGGGGAACGGCAAATACCGAGCTAGACCCAGCCGAGGGTGCGCATGTACAGCTCACGGATCCAGCGGCCCACCTTCTCCCAGGTGATCTGTGCCACCTCGTTGCGGCCCTTATCCTGCAGATAGTGGAAGAGGCAGTCGTTGTTGCAGATGCTGTAGATCGAGTCGGCGAGGGCGTGGATGTCCCAGTAGTCGACCTTGATGCAGTTGTGGAGGATCTCCGCACAGCCACTCTGCTTCGAGATGATCGTCGGCGTGCCACACTGCATAGCCTCCAGTGGCGAGATGCCGAACGGCTCAGAGACTGACGGCATGACATAGACGTCGGAGTCCTTCAGACACTCGTAGACCTGCTTGCCGCGCATGAAGCCCGGGAAGTGGAACCGGTCGGCGATGCCGCGCTCGGCAGCGAGGTAGATCATCTGGTCCATCATATCGCCGGAGCCTGCCATGCAGAACCGGATGTTGCGCGTGCGGTGCAGCACCATGTTCGCCGCCTCGACGAAATACTCCGGACCCTTCTGCATCGTGATACGTCCGAGGAACGTCACCACCTTCTCCTTGCCCTGATGGTCCGGGCGCGGGATGGCGTCGTTCTCCGCAGACAGCGGGTACACCGCGTTGTGGACGGTGAAGACCTTGCGCGGATCCTGATGGTACTGGTTGATGACCGTCTGTCGTGTGAGCTCGGAGACGCACATGATGCAGTCGGCATTGTCCATACCGTCCTTCTCAATGGAGTACACCGTCGGGTTCACATGTCCGCGTGAGCGGTCGTAGTCGGTGGCATGCACGTGGATGCACAGAGGCTTGCCGCTGACCTGCTTGGCATGGATGCCGGCGGGATAGGTCAGCCAGTCGTGAGCGTGGATGATGTCGAACTGCTCCGCACGGGCTACGACGCCGGCGATGATGGAGTAGTTGTTGATCTCCTCGTGGAGGTTGGCGGGATAGCCCCCCGCAAACTCCATGCAGCCGAGGTCGTTGACGTGCATGTAGTTGAAGTCGGAATAAATATGATCGCGGTAGCGATAGTACTCGTTCGGGTCCATGAGGTTGCCGATGCGGCTCTTGACATAGTCATAGTTGACGTCGCGGTAGGCGATGGGCACACAGTTCATGGCCACGATGTGTGCAAAGGTGTGGTCCTCATCGCCCCAGGGACGCGGCAGACAGAGAATCGTCTCGATGTCGCCCTGAGCGTGCAGACCTTCAGAAATACCAAAATTGGCAGTGGCAAGTCCACCATATACATGAGGAGGATACTCCCAACCAAACATTAAAACTTTCATTGCTGTTCCTCCCAGGTTTAATATTTATATTTCTCGAGTTGTTCAAAGGTACGCAGGATCTCACCGACGTTCATGGCGAACGAGATGGCGCCACGGCCGTGGAACGGTGGGTTACCGTCGAAGAGCTCAGGCAGCGTGCCGATGCAGTGGTAGTAGATCTCCTCCTCGTAGCCCGCCATCTGTCGCTCGATGAAGCTCAGACGGGTGCGCTTGTAGAGCTTCAGCGACGCCTCCATATAGAATCCGCCGAGCCATGGCCATGCAGTGCCCTGATGGTAGGCGTAGTCGCGCTGTGCCTGCGGGCCGACGTACATCGGGTTGTAGCCGTTGCTCTTCGGCGACAGCGAGCGGAGGCCTTTCGGCGTGAGGAGCTCGCGTGTGCACATGTCGATGATGTGCTTCTTCTGGTCCTGCGTCAGTGGTGAATAGTCGAAGGCGCAGGGGAAGATCATGTTCGGGCGTACGCTCCAGTCGGGCTGGTCGCCATCGACGAAGTCGAAGAGGTAGCCATACTGGTTGACGAACGTGCGCTGGAACGACACACGGCACTTGTCGGCCATCTCTGTCAGATGGGCTGCGGTGTCCTTGTTGCCATCGAGCTCTGCGAGGCTCTGTGCGAACATCAGTGCGTTGTACCACAGTGCGTTAAACTCGACGATGTAGCCCGTGCGCGGTACGACGGGTCGGCCGTTGGCGGTAGAGTTCATCCATGTCACGGCATGGTCCTTACCTTCCGTGGAGAGCAGTCCGTTCTCCTCAAGGACGAGGTTCGGGTGCTTCTGGTCCTCGATGTACTGGATGATGTCCCACACGAGCTTGCCGTAGTGCTTGAGGCACTTCTCCAGCGTTCGCTCCTTGGCATACTGCTGGATGCACCACACCGCCCACAGCAGGACGTCGGGCTGCTTAATCTCATAGATGTGTACGCTGAGCGGCTTCTCCTCCATGAACTCGCGGAGGCCCGTCTCGGCGGTCTTCATCGCAGCCTCGAAGTATTCGTACTCCTCGATGGAGAGCGTCAGACCCGGTAGGGCGATGAACGTGTCGCGGGCACGTGCCTTGAACCAGGGGTAGCCGGCGAGGATGTATTTATGGTCTTTCACGCGGCCCTCCACATGGAACTGATGGGCAGCGTTGACGAGGCAGTGGAAGAAGTTGTCGCGTGGCGCGCGCTCGTTGACCTCCTCCTCGAAGAGCGTCTTCAACGTGCGCGTCTTGCTCTCCGTTGTGGAGGCAGCGAAGACGACGCTCTCGCCCTTCTTGATGTTCATCTCGAAATAGCCGGGGACATAGAGGTCCTCATTGGAGGCATAGCCGCGTTCCTGCTCCTTCGGGTACTCGATGCCACGGTACCAGTCGGGCCGGAATACGAAGTTGACCTTCTTGGAGAACTGCATGAAGAGCTCGGGGTAGCCGGCATACATACAGGTCTTGATGCCGTTGTCCACCTCCTGATAGTTGCGGTTGGCGACGCTGTTCTCGTGCGTAAACTGTCGCACGCTGCGGAAGGCGAGGAATGGACTGAAGCGCAGTGTCGTTGCCGAATGGGCATCGACGAGGGTGTAACGGATGAGGATGCGGTCCTCATAGTGCTGGAAGACGACCTCCTTCTTCAGGATGACGCCGCCGACACGATAGACGGTTGTCGGCACTTTGTCACAATCAAACTCCCGGATGTACTTGTGTCCCTTCGGACTGAAGTTGTTGCCCTGGTACTTATGGAGCCCCAGGTTGAAGGCAGCGCCATGCTGGATTACGGTGCAATCCAATGACGACAGCAGGACATGGTTCTCGTCATCGAGCCCCGGCACGGGTACCACCAGCAAACCATGGTACTTACGCGTGTTGCAATCGACGATTGTGGAGCATGAGTAAGCGCCAGAACGATTTGTTCGTAGGATCTCTTTGCCCAAGGTCTCCTGCAAATTCGTCATCATAGCTTTTTCAAATCTAAGATAACTCATTGTTCTTAATTAAGGCTTTATTTTATTAGTTACGATTGTTCTGACTTCAAAGGTACGAAAAAAAAATGTGGAAACAAAGTAAACGCTTACTTTTTTCCACATTTTTCTTATGCCGGTATTAAAAAGTTGATGACCTCCTGTTCCACCGTCACCGTGAACGGTCCGTGCGGCGTGCGCATCAGGCGGCCGTCGACGCCGACGAGGGTACGGTCGGAGAGCTGCACGTCGACCTGCCGCGTGCGGTAGGGATGGACGCTGCGGTGGTTGAGGATCTTGCCGCGCGTGAAGAGGTAGATGCCCTCGAAGAGCTGTGTCATGCCGGGATGGTAGACAACGGAGACATCGAGCAGGCCGTTGTAGGGCACGGCATTCGGTGTCTGCCCATAGCCGGCGGCGTTGCCGATGCACATCGTCATGATGTTGCGGTCGAGGTGGTCGTTGTTGATGCGGATCTTCATCTTGTACTCCATGCGCTGGAAGATGAGCAGGATGAACGAGCAGATGAACGACAGCGAGCGCGAGCCGAAGTAGTGGCGCGTCTTCCGTCGGAGGTTCATGATGGCCGCGATGAGTCCGATGTTGATGCAGTTGAGGAAGTAGCGGTGGCACGCCTCGCCGTGTTTGTTCGTGTAGCGGATGACGCCGAGGTCGATCTTCCGGACGCGGCGCCGCTTGAGCCACTTGATGGTCTGCTGGTAGTTGTCCTCATCAAACTCCCAGAAGTGGGCGAAGTCGTTCATCACGCCGTTGGGGATGACGCCGAGGCTGATCTGGTCCCGCGTCTCCTTCTCCGTCTGCATGAGGCAGTTGACGGCATCGTTGAGGGCGCTGTCGCCGCTGACGATGACGATGGTGTGGTAGCCGTTGTTGATGAGCATCTTCACCAACCGGTCCACGCTGCCCGTGTCCTCGCTCTGCACGAAGTCGTAGTCGATGCCCTCATCCTTGAGGCACTGTTGTATCCGCTGCCATTTCTTGGCGGAGTTGCCCAGGAGTCCGGACTTCGGGCAATAGATGATTCCCCAGCAATTATCTTTCATATTCGTGTGTCCTTTATGTCTAATAATCCCATGATGTCCGCCAGCTTCTCCTCCATCGGTTGGAGGGCGTCGATCCAGTGGATCGTCATGCCACGGCGCTCCATACCTCGGAACCACGTCATCTGGCGTTTGGCAAACTGATGGATGGCAATCTCCAACTGGTGGAACATCTCGTCGTAGGAGAGGCGGCCGATGGCGTACTCCGTGACGTAGCGGTATTCCAAGCCGTAGTAGATGAGGTCCTCAGCGGGGATGCCGCGGTCGAGGAGGCCGCGGATCTCGTCCACCATACCGTGGTCGAGACGGTCGTGGAGACGTGCGGTGATCTTCCGACGGCGCTCGTCGCGGTCGATGCTGACGCCGATGATGAGCGAGTCCTGCGGGGGCATCTGTCGCTCCGGCGCGGGGTGCTCGAGGTTGTAGGTCTCGATCTCGATGGCGCGCACGGCGCGTGACGGCGAGTCGACGTCGGTCTTGTTGTGCATCACTGAGCCCGTCTGTGCCTTGAGGTCGATGAGGATCTGCTTCAGCTCGTCGATGTCTTTCCCCTCGAGCGATGCCCGCAGCGCAGGGTTCTGTGGCACCGTCGACAACGCATAGCCCTTAAGCACCGCCTCAATATACAGTCCTGTGCCGCCACAGAGTATCGGCCACGCGTCACGGCGCCGGATGTCGTCGAGGGCGGTGAGGCAGTCCTGCTGGTATTGGTAGAGGTTGTACTTCGTCCCCGGCTCGGCGATGTCGATGAGGTGATAGGGTATCGGCGTGCTGTCGACGGTATAGTCGTCGAGGTCCTTGCCCGTGCCGATGTCCATGCCGCGGTAGACCTGCCGCGAGTCCGCGGAGATGATCTCCCCGCCGATGCGGTGGGCGAGGTGCGCGGCGAGCGTCGTCTTGCCGCTTGCCGTTGGTCCGAGGATGGTGATCAATCGTTTCACTGTGCCAATAAGCTCTGTTGTTTCACTTTGCAAAGATAGCAGAATTCAGCTAGATTTGCAAATGATTGGGAAACAAAATGTCGGCGACGGCACCATTAGGGCACAAAAAATCCGGCTACCCCGAAGGATAGCCGGCCTGCTTATTGTAAAGTGATGCGTATGCGTCGTATTACTTCAGCTCAGCGAAGTGCTTGATGGTGCGAACCATCTGAGAAACGTAAGAGTTCTCATTGTCGTACCAAGAAACGACCTGAACCTCATACTTGTCACCACCGAGCGGAAGAACCATGGTCTGCGTAGCGTCGAACAGTGAGCCGTAGCGCATGCCGATGACGTCGCTGGAAACGATCTCGTCGGTGTTGTAGCCGAAGCTCTCAGTCTCCTCAGCCTTCATAGCTGCGTTGACAGACTCAACGGTCACGTCCTTGCCGCTGACAACAGCGTAGAGCAGCGTGGTAGAACCTGTGGGAACAGGCACGCGCTGTGCAGCACCGATCAGCTTACCGTTCAGCTCGGGGAGCACGAGGCCGATGGCCTTAGCAGCACCAGAGGAAGCGGGAGTGATGTTCTGAGCACCTGCGCGGCTACGGCGGAGGTTACCCTTACGCTGCGGGCCGTCGAGAATCATCTGGTCGCCGGTGTAGGCGTGGATGGTCTGCATGATACCGCTCTCGATGGGGAATGCATCGTTCAGCGCCTTTGCCATAGGAGCGAGGCAGTTCGTGGTGCAGGAAGCAGCGGAGATGATCTTGTCCTCCGGAGTCAGGGTGTTATGATTCACATTGTAAACGATAGTGGGCAGGTCGTTGCCAGCAGGAGCAGAGATGACAACCTTCTTTGCACCAGCCTTCAGGTGTGCAGAAGCCTTCTCCTTCGATGTGTAGAAACCGGTGCACTCGAGCACAACGTCCACGTTGTACTGAGCCCAGGGGCAGTTAGCAGCATCCTTCTCAGCGTAGATCTTGATCTCCTTGCCGTCGACGATGATAGAGTCCTCAGTGGCCTCTACAGTGTGCTTGTTCTCACCGATCTTGCCAGCGAAACCACCCTGAGCAGTGTCATACTTCAGGAGGTGAGCCAGCATCTTAGGACTTGTCAGGTCGTTGATGGCAACAACCTCATAACCCTCAGCCTCAAACATCTGACGGAAAGCGAGACGGCCGATACGACCGAAACCGTTAATAGCTACATTTACCATTTTGATAACTTATTTAATATTAGAATTAAAAATAATCAATAAATTACTGCTGCTAGAGCAACTATTTCTCATTTGCGATGCAAAGATACAAATTATTTTCTAATTTTGCACGAGAAAGTTGTATTAAATATATTAAAAAGGTGTGACGATTTGAGCTGTTCATCGTCATTCGGCGTGACAACGCTGAGGTCTGCAAAGTCGACATATCAAAATCGGCGAGCCGCCACATTATAAGGTGATTCTACACATTATTTTATTATAGCATTATGAGTAAATTTCTGAATGAGTTCAAAGCGTTTGCCGTCAAAGGCAACGCGGTCGACATGGCTGTCGGTGTGATCATTGGCGGTGCCTTCGGCAAGATTGTCAGTAGTATTGTTGACGACATCATCATGCCGCCTATCGGCTGGCTCATCGGCGGTGTGAACTTCAGCGACCTGAAGGTGACGCTGCCCGCCATCGACGCTGGCATCGAGAAGCTTGCGCCTGCGACAATCAACTACGGTAACTTTCTGCAGACGCTGCTCGACTTCCTCATCATCGCGTTCTGCGTGTTCCTGCTGGTGAAGGGCATCAACAAACTGTCGAAGAAGAAGGAAGAGGAGTCTGCCGCTCCCGCACCCGCTCCCGAGCCCAGCGCTGAGGAGAAGCTGCTGACGGAGATCAGGGACCTGCTGAAGAGCAAGTAAGGCTCTTCCTTATATACGACGATGTTCGCTGATAGGCTTTGTTTGGCTTGATAAGCCAAACGGTCTAACAGCGAACATCTTTTTATTGGGTGAAAAAGTCACCTCTGGATGTAGTCCAAGAGTTACTTCCGGATGTAGTCCTTAGCCACAAGGTCGTAGTAGAGGGCCTCTAGCTCTTTCAGCGAGAGGTGCTCCACGCTATGCTCTATGGTGCGGATGAGGTCGGCCTTCCGGCTTTCCTCATCCCCACCGAATGTTGTGAATACTTTCATCTTCTACTCCCACTCGATTGTCGATGGCGGCTTTGACGAGATGTCGTAGCAGACGCGGTTGACGCCCTTGACCTTACGGATGATCTCGTTGGAGACGTCGGCCATGAAGTCGTAGGGCAGATGGGCCCAGTCCGCCGTCATGGCGTCCATGGATGTCACGGCACGCAGGGCCACGGGATGCTCGTAGGTGCGCTCGTCGCCCATGACGCCGACGGAGCGGATCGTGCTCAGCAGCACCGTGCCGGCCTGCCAGACATGGTCGTAGAGCGACGTGCCGTCGGGCATGGTGTAGTCGTGCATCTTCTCGATATAGATGTCGTCGGCATCCTGCAGGATGCGGACCTTCTCACGAGTGATGTCGCCGAGGATGCGGACGGCGAGGCCGGGGCCGGGGAACGGGTGGCGCTTGATGAGACGCTCGGGCATCTTCAGCTCGTAGCCTACACGGCGCACCTCGTCCTTGAAGAGCCACTTCAGCGGCTCGCAGAGCTGGAGCTTCATGTCCTTCGGCAGTCCGCCGACGTTGTGATGGCTCTTGATGGTCATGCCCGTGATGGACAGGCTCTCGATGCGGTCGGGATAGATCGTGCCCTGCGCAAGCCATTTCGCGTCGGTGATCTTCCGTGCCTCAGCATTGAACACCTTCACGAAGTCGCGGCCGATGATCTTCCGCTTCTGCTCCGGGTCGGTGACGCCCTCAAGGTCCTTGAAGAACTTCTCCGACGCGTCGACGCCGATGACGTTCAGGCCGAGGCCGTTGTAGGCGTCCATGACCTTCTGGAACTCGTTCTTGCGGAGCATGCCGTGGTCGACGAAGATACACGTGAGGTTCTTGCCGATGGCTTTGTTGAGCAGTGTGGCGCAGACGCTGGAGTCGACACCGCCGGAGAGGCCGAGGATGACGCGGTCGTCACCAATCTGCTCCTTGAGCTCCTTTACCGTCGACTCGACGAACGATGCGGGGCTCCACTCCTGGCGGCTGCCGCAGATGTCCACGACGAAGTTCTTCAGGAGCTGCTTGCCCTGCAGGGTGTGGTACACCTCCGGGTGGAACTGTACGCACCACACGGGGTCCTTGTCGCTGGCGAAGGCGGCAAACTGCACGTCGACGGTGGAGCCGATGACATGGTAGTCGGCGGGGATGGCGGTGATGGTGTCGCCGTGGCTCATCCACACCTGCGACGCGTCGTCGAAGCCTTTGAACAGCGGGTTCTGGGCATCAAACTGCTGGAGGTTCGCGCGGCCATACTCGCGTGTGCCGGTCTGCTCGACACGGCCACCGTTGGCATAGCTGATGAACTGTGCGCCATAGCAGATGCCGAGCACCGGCCACCGACCGATGAACTGGCTGAGGTCTACCTTGAACGCCTCCTTGTCGTGCACGGAGTAGGGGCTGCCGCTGAGGATGACGCCGATGATGGATGGGTCGTCCTTAGGGAACTTGTTGTAAGGCAGAATCTCGCAGAAGGTATCGAGCTCACGCACGCGGCGTCCGATGAGCTGCGTGGTCTGCGAGCCGAAATCCAAGATAATGATCTTCTGTTGCATGGTCTTTATTTTAAATGAACGATTGTCTCTTTTTGTCCGGCTTGATAAGCCGGACGGTCCAACGGCGAACTTCCCTAACTGCCCTGCCGGAGGGTCCCTTGACTGCCACGTCCCAGCTCCGTGAGGAACGTCTCCGCCTCGGCGAGGGTGTCGAGCTTGCCGACGTCCATGAGGCGGAGGTCACGCTTCACGACGCCGCGGAACGGCACGTGGTCGCAGTGCTGGAGATAGAAGTCCATGATGGGGAACTTCGCGGGATAGCCCACCATATACGGGAAGGCACGTGGCGCGAAGGAGTGTATGCCGCTGAAGGCGTAGCTGTGCAGGCGATGGCCGTTGATGGTGAACGGTGCCCAGTGGTTGTCGTCGTCGAGGAAGTCGGCCTCCGTCCACTGTGCGTCGCGCTCGAGGGGGAACGGTCCCTTCGTCTCGCCCGTCTCGATGTTCATCCATCCGACGAGGAGCATCTGGTCGTTGAAGAGCAGATAGCGCTTCGTGCGTCGCCAGCTGACGAGGAGCTGCGCGCCGACGAGCTGGTGAGGCACGCCGCAGAACGGGCAGTCGACCTTCTCGTCGAGGGCGTAGAACCCTGCGAGGTCGACATTGCTCAGGATGTCGACGTTATGGATGAGGATCGGCGCGGCGGTGCTGAAGAGCGGTGCCGCCTTGCGCAGTCCGCCACCGGTATCGAGGAGCTGGTCGCTCTCGTCACTGATGCGGATGTCGAGACCGAAGTTATCGTTGTCGTGGAGATAGTCGATGATCTGGTTGGCGAAGTGGTGGACGTTGACGACAATGTGCGTAAAGCCCGCATCGCTGAGGCGCGTGATGACCCGTCGCAGCAGCGGCTCTCCCCCTACCCTCACCATCGCCTTCGGCATCGTGTCGGTGAGCGGCTTGAGGCGTGTGCCCAGTCCTGCTGCAAAGATCATTGCTTGCTTCATAGTTGCAAATTTACAATTATTCTCGGAGATTAAAGAAGGGAACGGCGTTTTTTTCTTTTCGACTTAGAAAGTCGAAATTATATGAACGGTAACAGTAGCTCATTAAACGTTAACAACATCTTCATGCGCTTCTGGGCTTTTCCGCTTCTGCCTATGCCTTCGCGGGGAGGATCTGCTCGATGTTCTGTTCGCGGTGATGGATGTGCACCTCGATGCCGTATTTGTCGTGGAGATACTCGCCGAGATGCTGTGCGCTATAGACCGAGCGGTGCTGTCCGCCCGTGCAGCCGAAGCAGAACATCAGATGCGTGAAGCCGCGCTGGATGTAGCGCTTCACATGACGGTCGGCCAAGGAGTAGACATCCTTGAGAAAGTCGAGGATCTCCCCGTCGTCCTCAAGGAAGCGGATGACGGGCTCGTCGAGCCCCGTGAGCTTCTTGTACGGCTCGTAGTGCCCGGGGTTGTGTGTCGACCGACAGTCGAAGACGTAGCCTCCGCCATTGCCCGACGGGTCCTCGGGGATGCCCTTGCGATAGGAGAAGCTGTAGACCGTCACCACCAGCGGGCCCTTGCCGTCGTACTTCGAGAAGGTAGCCGGTCCGTCCTGCGGATGCGTGGGATAGATGTTGCGGTCGGTGGTGCGGTAGCCGTCCTGCCGCTTGTGCATCGGCTCCTCCTTATGCGCGAAGGCGGGCATCTCCGTCAGTCGTGTGAGGACATCGCGCAGATAGGGGTACGGCAGCGCATCCTCGCGCAGTGCGAGCAGGTCGCGGAGGTTGTCCATGGCGGGCGGAATGCTGTCGATGAAGTGCTGCTTCTTCTCATAGAGTCCGCGGAAGCCGTAGGCGCCGAGGACTTGCAGCAGGCGGAAGAGGATGAAGACGTTCAGCCGTGCGACGAAGTGGTGCTTGTTCGGCACCTCGATATAGTTCTTCAGCGAGTTGTAGTACTCATAGATCAGTTCCCGCCGCAGCTTGAACGAGTAGCGTGCCGACGCCTGCCAGAGGAACGACGCGAGGTCATAGTAGAACGGTCCCTTCCGTCCGCCCTGGAAGTCGATGAAGAACGGGTTGCCGTCCTTGTCGAGCATGATGTTGCGGGCCTGGAAGTCGCGGTACATGAAGCTCTCGCTGGGCTCCGCGGTGAGGTCCTTCGCCAGTCGGCGGAAGCTCGCCTCAAGCTTCATCTCGTTGAAGTCCAGTCCTGTGAGCTTGAGGAAGTCGTACTTGAAATAGTTCAGGTCGAAGCGCACGCTGTCCTCGTCGAAGGCCGGCTGCGGATAGCAGTTCTGCCAGTCGAGATCGATGGCGCCGCGTATCTGGATGTTCGGCAACTCGCGTATGGTGCGCTTCAGCAGCATCTGCTCCGCGAGGTCGTAGCGTCCTCCCGCCTCCCGTCCGCCGCGGATGGCGTCGAAGAGCGACGTCGTGCCGAGGTCCGTCTGCAGGTAGCGCATCTCGTCGTCGCTGACGGCGAGCACCACGGGCACGGGTAGCTTCCGTCGCACGAAGTGCTGGTCGAGGTAGATGAACGCGTGGTTCTCTTCCTGACTGGTGCCGATGGCTCCGATGACCGTCTTCCCGCTGGGTGCGGTGATGCGGTAGTACTGTCGGTTGCTTCCTGCTCCCGGTAGTTTCTTCACGTTGGCTGGCGCTTCGCCTGCCCACTGCTGATATAGGTTGATGAGTTGCTGCATCTTCGATGGAATGATTTGTGTTGTCTAGGGCCTATGGGTGTACCGGTTCAGCGATGTCGCCCTCCTGGGTTTGATGCTCCAGGCGACGACGCCCCAGACGGTGAAGTTGTCGTCGGCGCTGATGCGGATGGGCTTGTATTTTGTGTTCGCCGGCACCAGTTCGATGTATCCCTCCTGTCGGTGTGTGAGGTCGAGGTATTTGATGGTGAACTCCCCGTCGATGAACGCCACGACGATGTCGCCGTCCTCAGGCTCCAGGGCCTTGTCGATGACGATGAGGTCGCCGTCGCTGATGCCTGCGCCGACCATCGAGTCGCCGATGACACGGGCATAGAACGTCGCGTCGGGATGCTCGATGAGGTCGCGGTCGAAGTCGAGGCGCTCGGCCATATAGTCCTGCGCCGGACTGGGAAATCCGGCCTTCACGCCCCCACTGGCGTAGGGCAGTGCCGCTCCGCCGTTGAAGGCTCCCGAGACGATGAGAAGTTCGTTCATAATAGGCCTTTATTGCGGTCGCTGCTCGTCGCGCTGCTGTTCCTCGCGCTTGAGCTTCTGCTCCTGTTCATAGTTGGCAAGAAGGCCGTCGATGACGAAGAGGATCAGCAGGATGCCTGCCGCCAGCCATACGGAGTGGGTGATGAAGACCAGTCCTCCGCAGACGATGAGGAACACCAGTGCCTTCTTCCAGTCTATGTGAATGTTGAGTTTCATACGTGCAAAGGTAATACATTTCATCGAAAACACGCCATAAAACAAAAAAAAATCGGATGTCTCACGACAACCGATTTCCAAAAAACAAACTACTTAAAAACTAATCTACTAAAACAAATCAAAAAATATCCTTAACCTAAATGGTGTATCTTATTATTCTTCTGCTGCAAAGTTACGAAGAAAACGTTTACGTACCAAATCTTTTAGATGCAAAAAACCTGCAAAAAACAAAAAATAATAAAAAATGGGGATGAAACTGTTACATTCATCCCCATTTTGTTATCTGTGTCTGGCAAATTGATAGCTGTGTGTGCTACCAGCATGCATCATGTTACATTGCGGGCTGAGCGGGCATCTCGGGCTTCGGCTCGGGCTTGTCGACGATGAGGCACTCCGTGGTGAGGAACATGCCGGCGATGCTGGCAGCGTTCTCCAGAGCCACGCGGGCCACCTTAGCCGGGTCGATGACACCAGCGGCGCGCAGGTCCTCATACTTGTCGGCGCGGGCATTGTAGCCGTAGTCGCCCTCGCCCTCGCGGACCTTGTTCACCACGACGGCGCCCTCGCCACCAGCGTTGGCGACGATCTGGCGCAGCGGCTCCTCGATGGCGCGGCAGACGATGTTGATACCGGTCTGCTCGTCAGCGTTCTCGCCCTTGAGGTCGGCAAGCTCATGCTGCGCACGGATGTAGGTCGTGCCACCACCGACGACGACACCTTCCTCGATGGCTGCGCGTGTAGCGCAGAGTGCGTCGTCGACGCGGTCCTTCTTCTCCTTCATCTCCACCTCAGAGTTTGCACCGACATAGAGCACAGCGACACCGCCGGCAAGCTTTGCCAGACGCTCCTGCAGCTTCTCCTTGTCGTACGAGCTCTTGGTGTTGGCAATCTCGTTCTTGATCTGTGCCACACGGTCCTGGATGTTCTCCTTCTGTCCGCCACCGTCGACGATGGTGGTGTTGTCCTTCGTGATGGTCACCTTACGGGCGGTGCCGAGCATCTCCAGCGTAGCCTGCTCAAGCTTCAGACCCTTCTCCTCGCTGATGACGACGCCACCGGTCAGGACGGCGATATCCTCGAGCATAGCCTTACGACGGTCGCCGAAGCCCGGAGCCTTCACAGCGCAGATCTTCAGACCGCCACGCAGACGGTTGACGACGAGCGTGGTGAGTGCCTCAGAGTCGACATCCTCAGCGATGACGAGCAGTGGACGACCACTCTCGGCAGCGGGCTGCAGGATCGGGAGGAACTCCTTGAGGTTGGAGATCTTTTTGTCGTAGATGAGGATATACGGGTTCTCCATGACGCACTCCATCTTGTCAGTGTCGGTCACGAAGTAGCCAGAGAGGTAGCCGCGGTCAAACTGCATACCCTCGACGACGCCGATGGAGGTGTCGCGGGTCTTGCTCTCCTCGATGGTGATGACGCCGTCCTTCGATACCTTGCGCATGGCATCAGCGAGCAGCTTACCGATCTCAGGATCGTTGTTGGCAGAGACGGTAGCGACCTGCTCGATCTTGTCGTAGTTGTCACCGACGACCTCGGCGTTAGTCTTGATGTAGTCGACGACCTTACCGACAGCCTTGTCGATGCCGCGCTTGAGGTCCATGGGGTTGGCACCGGCGGTGACATTCTTCAGACCCTCGTTGACGATGGCCTGCGTGAGGATTGTGGCGGTGGTGGTACCGTCGCCGGCATCGTCACCCGTCTTGCTGGCGACGCTCTTCACGAGCTGTGCGCCGGTGTTCTCGAACTTATCCTCGAGCTCAATCTCCTTAGCGACGGTGACACCGTCCTTCGTGATCTGAGGAGCACCAAACTTCTTCTCAATCACGACGTTGCGGCCCTTAGGAC
>ERZ1032009.83-NODE-83-length-21085-cov-6.893533_pt1 | contig 21085 bp, 12 predicted proteins | sample MGYA00516700_ERZ1032009 | MGnify/ENA primary metagenome ERZ1032009 (study PRJEB33719, sample SAMN04261292) | wastewater metagenome | biome: rural village; feature: human; material: feces | host: Homo sapiens | place: El Salvador | collected 2013-01-14 ...
CCGGCATCTCCGGCAACGACGCCGTCTCGAGCACGTCGAGGACAAGCACCGAGTGGTGTGCCGCCAGCGAGCGTCCGCTCTCCGTGATGATATTCGGGTGCGGGAGGTCGTTTCTGTTGGCCGCGTCGGCAAAGGTGTAGACGCAGTCGTTGACATACTCCTGGATGCTGTAGTTGACCGAGCTCTCCGACGATGACGACCGCGTGCCATCATAGTCCACGCCCAGTCCGCCGCCACAGTCCACGAAGTCGATGTTGTAACCCATCTTCCGGAGGCTGATATAGAACTGCGACGCCTCACGCAGTGCGGTCTGTATGCGGCGTATCTTCGTGATCTGTGAGCCGATGTGGAAGTGGATGAGACGCAGGCAGTCGTGCAGTCCCTGCTGGTCAAGACGCTGCAGAGCCTCCAGCAGCTCCGCTGCGGTGAGGCCGAACTTCGATGCGTCGCCACCGCTCTCCTCCCATTTCCCGGAACCTGACGAAGCCAGCTTGATGCGGATGCCAATGTTTGGCTTCACGTGCAGCTTCTTGGCCAACCGTGCGATGATGTCGAGTTCGTTAGGCTTCTCGATGACGATGAACACCTGCTTACCCATCTTCTGTGCCAAGAGCGCCAACTCGATATATCCCTCATCCTTATAGCCATTGCAGATGACGATGGAGTCCCGCTGGCTCTGCATGGCGATGACGGCATGCAACTCCGGCTTTGAGCCCGCCTCGAGTCCGAGGTTGAACTTCTTGCCATGGCTGATGACCTCCTCAACGACAGGCTGCATCTGGTTGACCTTGATGGGATAGATGATGAAGTTCTTTGCCTGGAAGTCGTATTCCTTCTCTGCTTTCTCAAAGCAGCTGGCAATCTTCTCGATGCGGTTGTCAAGGATGTCGGGGAAGCGGAGCAGCACCGGTGGCGTCACGTCGCGCAGTGCCAGCTCGTCCAACACATCACGCAGGTCGATTTGCGTGTTGTCCTTGCAAGGTGTCACATAGACATCACCCTTGTCGTTGATGCCGAAATAGGAAGTACCCCACCCATTGATGTTGTAGAGTTCCTTCGAATCCTCAATCGTCCATTTCTTCATTGTTTAAAACCTCTCCAAGCCTCCCCGATGGGGAGGATGTTAAAATGTTAATGTGTTAGGTGTAATGCTTCTTTAAGTTTGCTGATTGTTATTTTTATTTTCTCGTAGTTGTCCATCAGCGTGACGTCGATGGTGTGCTTTGCTTTTGAATAGTATGGCTCGCGCTGCACCAGTTGCTCGCCGATGAATGTGCGCACCTCCTCCGGCGTTTTGTTGAGAAGCAGCGGCCGCACGGTCTTGCCCATCTTCAGATGCTGATAGAGCACGTCGGGCGTACACTTCAGGTATACCGTCTCTCCCTGCTGATTGATGTAGTCCATGTTGTCGAAGAAGCACGGCGTTCCACCACCACAGCTGATGATGACATTGTCAAACTCTGCCACCTCATGCAGCATGTTATGTTCAATCTTCCGGAAGCCCTCCTCGCCCCGTTCGTCGAAGAGTTGCTTCACAGTGCGTCGCATGCGGCTCTCAATGTACCAGTCGAGGTCGTAGAAAGGCATACCGACGTCCTTCGACAGTGCCTTCCCCACGGTGGTCTTCCCTGAGCCCATGTATCCGATGATGATGATTCGGTTAGGGGTCATTTTCCTTTGTTTTTTTCCCCGCCAAAGATGGCTGGGCACAGTAAATGCTACTTCCGAGAGTGCTTCGCCTTTGGCTCCGGTGCGTTGTTGATGATGTCCATACACTCCGCGTAGGCAAGGTCGCCGGCGAGTGCGCGCTCATGGAGTTTCTTGTCGATATGATAGTTCTTGCCATCGTAAGCGATGTACGGTCCGAAGCGTCCCTTGAGGAGTTCGAGTTTGCTGTCCTCGTCGTAGGTCTTGATGTGACGTTCATTCTCTGCCTGCCGTTTCTGCAGGATCAGCTCGATGGATGTCTCCAGCGTGACCGTCATGGGGTCTACCCCCTTGGGCAGCGACGCATATTTCTTGTTGTGCATGACGTAGGGTCCGAAGCGGCCCGTGCCAATGACGACGGGCTTGCCCTCAAACTCGCCCACCTCACGCGGCAACTTAAAGAGGTCGAGCGCCTCGTCAAGGGTGATGGTCTCAATGCTTTTCTCCTTCGGCACCTGTGCGAAGCGTGGCTTCTCATTGTCGCTGGCTGTACCGATCTGCACCACGGGACCATAACGGCCAATCTTCACGAATACCGGCTTGCCCGTCTTCGGGTCTACGCCGATCTGTCGCTCGCCAGCCTTGTGCTCCGAGCGGGCATCCATGACCTTCTTCACCGTCGGCTCAAACTTCTTGTCGAAGGTCTTCATCATCTTCAGCCAGTCCTCCTTGCCCTCTGCGATGTGGTCGAAGTGATCCTCCACGCGGGCAGTGAAGTTATAGTCGAGGACATCAGGGAAGTTCTGCATCAGGAAGTCGTTCACCACCATACCGATGTCCGTAGGGATGAGCTTGCCTTTCTCCGAGCCAGCCATCTCCTTCTTCACCTTCGGAGTGATGATGTTACCCTGCAGGGTGTCGATGACATACTGCCGTTCCGTGCCCTTGTTGTCACCCTTGAGCACATACTCGCGCTGCTGGATGGTGGAGATCGTCGGCGCGTAGGTCGACGGTCGGCCGATGCCCAGCTCCTCAAGCTTATGCACCAGTGAGGCCTCGGTGTAGCGCAGCGGACCCTGCGAGAAGCGCTCCGTGGAGGCAATCTCGCGGCGCTCCAGACGGTCACCGGCCTTCAGCACAGGCAGGTAGGACGATGTCTCCTCGCTGTTGTTGTCGTCGTCGTCCACCGATTCGCGGTAGACCTTGAGGAATCCGTCGAAGACGACCACCTCGCCATTGGCAACGAACTTCTCTTGCGCGCCGTCGACGTCGATGGTCACCGTCGTCTTCTCGATCTGCGCATCGGCCATCTGGCTGGCTGCGGTGCGTTTCCAGATGAGGTCGTAGAGACGCTTCTCCTGTGCCGTGCCGTCAATCGTCGCGCTGTCCATGTGTGTGGGGCGGATGGCCTCGTGCGCCTCCTGTGCGCCCTTGGAGTGTGTCTGATAGTTGCGTGGCTTGCTATAATTCTCACCATACAGTCGTGTCACCGCCTCCTTGCTTGTGCCAATGGCCAGCGAGGAGAGGTTGACAGAGTCGGTACGCATGTAGGTGATGCGTCCACTCTCGTAGAGCTTCTGTGCCACCATCATCGTCTGCGTGACGGTGAAGCCCAGCTTGCGGGCAGCCTCCTGCTGCAGCGTGGAGGTGGTGAAAGGTGGCGCGGGTGTACGCTTCAGCGGTCGCTTGGCGATGTTCTCCACGGTGAACGTGGCGGTCTTGCACTTGTTCAGGAAGGCCACGGCATCGTCATGGCTGGCGAAGCGCTTGTCGAGTTCAGCCTTCACCTCACTCTTGCCGCCATCGGCATTCGTCACGGCGAAGATGCCATTGACACGATAGTACGGTTCACTCTTGAAAGCCTGTATCTCCCGTTCGCGCTCGACAATGAGGCGCACGGCAACGCTCTGCACACGACCCGCGGAGAGGGCGGGTTTCACCTTCCGCCACAGCACGGGGCTGAGCTTGAAGCCTACCAGACGGTCGAGGACACGGCGTGCCTGCTGCGCTTCGACGAGGTTCATGTCGAGATGGCGCGGATGCTCAATAGCCTCAAGGATGGCAGGCTTGGTGATCTCGTGGAAGACGATGCGCGCTGTCTTCTCCTCATCCAGGCCGAGCACCTCACAGAGATGCCAGCTGATGGCCTCTCCCTCGCGGTCCTCATCGGATGCGAGCCAGACCTTCTTGGCAGCCTTGGCGTTCTTCTTCAGCTCGGCGACCACCTTCTTCTTCTCTTCGGGAATCTCATAGTGGGGCTCAAGCGTCTTCTCGTCTATGCTGAGTTCTTTCTTCTTCAGGTCACGGATGTGTCCATAGGACGACATCACCTTGTAGTCTTTGCCAAGGAACTTCTCAATGGTCTTGGCCTTGGCAGGACTCTCTACGATAACTAAATTGTCTTGCATGTTCACATGTGTTGTTATTACGGCTGACAAAAGTAACTAAACTTTTTGCTTATACCTTATTATATATGTAAGAATTTAGTTTTTTTAATAAAACCGTCCGTTTTATTTTGTCCTTATCCCGAATTGCATTATCTTTGCAGAGATTTTAATCGAAACACTACGACAAAATGAAGATAACCAAGATTCTGGCCTCCGCCGCCATCATCGTCGCTGCCCTGGCCATCACGTCATGCAACGGAAAGCAATTCCGTGTCACAGGAAACATCTCTAACGCCAAGGACTCCCTGCTCTACTTTGAGAACATGGGGCTCAACGGTCCTGTCACCGTCGACTCAGTGAAGCTCGGCGAGGACGGCTCGTTCGACTTCTCCGAGGCCGCCACCGACGCACCGGAGTTCTACCGCCTGCGCATCGCCAACCAGATCATCAACATCGCCGTGGACTCCACGGAGAACATCACCGTCAAGGCCGCCTACCCCACGATGACCAGCCAGTACACCGTCGAGGGATCGGAGGAGTGCTCGAAGATCCGTGACCTCGCCATGATGCAGCTCGGTCTGCAGGCACAGGTCAATGCCATCATCCAGAACCCGAACGTGCCCATCGACATGGAGGACGACAGCATCCAGAAGGTGCTCAACGTCTACAAGCAGAACGTAAAGATGAACTACATCTTCAAGGAGCCAATGAAGGCTTATAGCTACTACGCCCTCTTCCAGACGGTGCTCGTCCCCGGTGCCGGCAACCTCCTCATCTTCGACCCCCGCAGCAAGAAGGAGGACGTGCAGGTCTTCGCCGCCGTCGCCACCAGCTGGGACGCCTACTACCCTGGCTCGGAGCGTGGCAAGAACCTCCACAACATTGCCATCGAGGGTATGAAGAACGTCCGCATCATCCAGGCACAGCAGAATCAGACCATCGACGCCAGCAAGGTCAATGCCGCCGGTGTCATCGAAGTGGCGCTGCCCGACAACCGTGGTGCCGTGCGCCGGCTGACCAGCCTCAAGGGCAAGGTCGTGCTGCTCGACTTCCATGTCTTTGCCGCACAAGGCTCTACGGAGCGCATCATGCGCCTGCGCGCATTATATAATAAGTACCACGCACAAGGCTTGGAAATCTATCAGGTCAGCCTCGATCCCGACGAGAGTTTCTGGAAACAGAGCGTCGCCGCCCTGCCGTGGGTCAGCGTGCGTGATGCCGATGGCGTGAACTCGCAGAACCTGGTCAACTACAACGTGCAGTCCGTGCCGACCTTCTTCCTCATCGACCGCAACAACGTTCTGCAGAAGCGTGATGTGCAGGTCAAAAACTTAGACCAGGAAATACAATCTCTTCTCAAATGAGCCATCCCTTAGATAAGTTCCAGTATTGCCCGGTCTGTGGGTCGCGCCACTTCGTGGTGCAGGACGAGAAGAGCAAACGTTGCGAGAACTGCGGGTTCGAGTACTTTCTGAACCCCAGCAGCGCCAACGTCGCCTTCATCCTGAACGACAAGGACGAGCTGCTCGTCATCACACGAAAGAAGGAACCCGCCAAGGGCACACTCGACCTGCCAGGTGGCTTCGCGGATATCGGCGAGACAGCCGAGGAGGGCGTCATCCGCGAGGTGAAGGAGGAGACCGGCCTCGACGTCACAGAGGTCCGTTACCTCTTCAGCCATCCGAACATCTACCGCTACTCCGGCTTTGATGTGCCGACCCTCGACCTGTTCTTCCGCTGCGAGGTGAAGGACTTCTCCCCGCTTGCCGCTCACGACGATGCCGCCGCCCTGCAGTGGTTGCCGCTGAGCGACATTCACACCGAGCTCTTTGGCTTGCGGTCCGTGCGCCGTGGGCTGATCAAGTTTCTCAATAGTGTCCATTAACGGGCACTATTGTTCGTTTATGGGCTACCCATGCGTTAACTTTTTGAAAATAATTGCCTTATCCTTCTTTCGTCTCAATATAATTAGCTACCTTTGCGGTGTTTTATATTTAGATGTTATCAAAACAATAAGATTTTTTAGATTTAGATGAACGTTATTACGAAGACCGTTCAATTGCCAGATGGAAGAACCATCTCAATTGAGACCGGAAAGGTTGCGAAGCAGGCCGACGGCGCTGCTGTTCTCCGTTTGAACAACACCGTGCTCCTCGCTACTGTTTGCGCAGCCAAAGAGGCAGTTCCGGGTACAGATTTCATGCCTTTGCAGGTTGACTATCGTGAGCAGTACAGTGCTGCTGGCCGTTTCCCCGGCGGCTTCACCAAGCGCGAAGGCAAAGCCAGTGATGAGGAGATCCTCACGTCCCGTCTGGTGGACCGTGCGCTCCGCCCCCTTTTCCCCGCTGATTATCATTGCGAAGTTTATGTGCAGGTGATGCTGCTGTCTGCCGACGGCACCGATCAGCCTGATGCCCTGGCAGGTTTCGCTGCTTCCGCAGCCATGGCTTGCTCGGATATTCCTTTCGACTACACCATCTCCGAGGTGCGCGTGGCCCGCGTCAATGGCGAGTTTGTCATCGACCCGACGTTCCAGCAGATGGCTGACGCCGACATGGACCTCATGGTGGGTGCCACGAAGGACAACATCATGATGGTGGAGGGCGAGATGAAAGAGGTGCAGGAGATCGACCTCATCAACGCCCTGAAGGCTGCCCACGAGGCCATCAAGCCGATGTGCGTGCTGCAGGACGAGCTCGCCAAGGAGCTCGGCACCGACAAGAAGCGCGAGTACGACGACGAGGTGAACGACGAGGAGCTGCGTCAGCAGATCAAGGACGAGCTCTACAAGCCGGCCTACGACATCAACCACCAGGCCCTGCCGAAGCAGGAGCGCAACGATGCGTTCGACAAGCTGCTCGCTGACTTCCTGGAGAAGTACGACGCTGCTCACACCGACCTCTCCGAGGAGGACCTCGAGGAGAAGCACGCTGAGGCACAGCGCTACTATGGCGACGTGATGCGTGACGCTATGCGTCGTTGCATCCTCGACGAGGGTCTGCGTATGGACGGCCGTGCCACGACCGACATCCGCCCCATCTGGTGCGAGGCCTCTCCGCTGCCGATGCCTCACGGATCGGCTATCTTCCAGCGCGGCGAGACGATGAGTCTCTCCACCGTCACCCTCGGTACGAAACTCGATGAGAAGCTCGTCGACGGCGTCCTGAACCGTGGCTACCAGCGCTTCCTGCTCCACTACAACTTCCCACCGTTCTCTACCGGTGAGGCTAAGGCTCAGCGCGGCGTTGGCCGTCGTGAGATTGGCCACGGCCATCTGGCATGGCGCGCCCTGAAGGATCAGATCCCGACGGACTTCCCCTACACCGTGCGTGTGGTGAGCCAGATCCTCGAGTCGAACGGTTCGTCCTCTATGGCTACCGTCTGCGCCGGTACCCTCGCCCTCATGGACGCTGGCGTGCCTTTGAAGAAGCCGGTGGCCGGTATCGCCATGGGCCTCATCAAGAACCCCGGCGAGGACAAGTATGCCATCCTTTCTGATATCCTCGGCGACGAGGACCACCTGGGCGATATGGACTTCAAGACCACCGGTACACGCGACGGTCTGACCGCTACCCAGATGGATATCAAGTGCGACGGTCTGTCGTTCGACATCCTTGAGAAGGCGCTGCTGCAGGCTAAGGCCGGCCGCGAGCACATCATGGACGAGATGATGAAGACCCTCAGCGAGCCTCGCACAGAGATGAAGCCGCAGGTGCCCCGCATCGAGGCCTTCGACATTCCGAAGGAGTTCATCGGTGCTGTCATTGGCCCGGGCGGAAAGATTATCCAGCAGATGCAGGAGGACACCGGTGCTACCATCACCATCGACGAGAGCGACGGCGTGGGCCACGTACAGGTCAGCGCACCGAACAAGGAGTCCATCGACGCTGCCATCGGCAAGATCAAGGCTATCGTCGCTATGCCTGAGGTCGGCGAGACCTACGAGGGTACCGTGAAGAGCATCATGCCTTACGGCTGCTTCGTCGAGATCCTGCCGGGCAAGGAAGGTCTGCTCCACATCTCCGAGATTGCTTGGAAGCGCCTCGAGACCGTCGAGGAGGCAGGCATCAAGGAGGGTGACAAGATCACCGTGAAGCTCCTCGAGATCGACCAGAAGACTGGTAAGTACAAGCTCTCCCACCGTGTGCTCATCGACAAGCCCGAGGGCTACCAGGAGCGCGAGCGCCGTCCGCGCCGTGACCGTGGTGAGCGCCGCGACCGTGGCGAGCGTCGTGGTGGCGACCGCGAGGACCGTGGCAACCGTGGTCCCCGTCGCTATGAGCACCGTGACGGCCAGGAGGCCCCGAAGGACTTCTCCGACCAGCTCGACCACAACATTGATGTAGAATAAAAGCCTCTCCCCGCAAGGCTTTCGGCCTTGCTGCCCCTCCCCTATGCAGGGAGGGGAGGGATTACCGAGACAAGCTATAGAGAGCCACTCATCGCACCACGCGGTGGGTGGCTCTTTTTATTAACAATAGCACCAGTCTACCAACGCTATGGGGCGGTTTTACACAAATTAAGCATAAAAGTGTTGGTTTGTGTTAACAAAGTATTATACCCCACCCACTTATTTTCCTTATCTTTGCACCCGTGAAGTGTACTCTGCTGACTGAGGTGAGGAAGTGCCGTTCCCGATTTCCCTTAATATATTAAGGTGGAACCGTGGTGGAAACATTCCATACATGTTTTGAAAACAAAAAAGCACGCAAAAGAGTTGGCATATTTGCATCTTGTCACAAATCTTTTGTTATCTTTGCACCCGTTAAAGGCTTAAACCAACTTTGCAACTATAACCTTTCGGACATTCCGAATAACTAAAATATAAACACCTAAACTATGGATTTAGAATTCAGAAAGCAAGTCCTGCTGATGGGTCTCACCGCAGCTGTAGGCATGGGATACGTCCCCGCTGTTTACGCTGAGGCTCCCTCGACGGCTTTAGAAGCCGTGCAACAGGCAAAGAAGATCACCGGAACTGTTGTTGACAGCGAAGGCCCGATTATCGGTGCATCCATCATGGAGCAGGGTACCACCAACGGTACTGTGACCGATCTTGACGGTAACTTCACCCTCAACGTGAAGCCCGATGCTACGCTCGAGATTTCCTACATTGGCTACGAGAAGCAGATCGTCAAGGTAGGCAACCAAAACAACCTCCAGATCACCATGCGGTCGAGTGATGCCACCCTCAATGAGGTGGTCGTCGTCGGTTATGGTGTGCAGAAGAAGAAACTCGTCACCGGTGCCACGGTAGAGGTCAAGGGTGACGATATCACCAAGCTGAACACCACGCAGGTGCTCGGCGCTCTGCAGAGCCAGAGCCCTGGTGTTACGATCCAGCAGATTTCCGGTCAGCCGGGTGATGGCTTCAAGGTGGCCGTCCGTGGTGCTGGTACCAATGGTAACACCGCTCCTCTCTACGTCATCGACGGCGTTGCCGGTGGCGACATCAACAACCTCAACCCTGCCGACATCGAGCGTATCGACGTGCTGAAGGATGCTGCTTCCTGCGCCATCTACGGTGCTGCCGGTGCTAACGGTGTCATCCTCGTGACCACCAAGCAGGGTAAGGAAGGCAAGATCCAGGTGACCTACGATGGCAATATCGGTTGGCAGGACATCTATAAGATGCCGGACCTCCTCACCGCTAAGGAGTATATGGATGTGCTCGACCTGACGCACTTCAACTCTGGTATCAATCCTTACACATGGGATACCTATATGGATGCCGACCTGCTTGCTGCTTATCGCAACGGCACCAACAAGGGTACCAACTGGCTGGAGATGATGCGCAACAAGAATGCCGTGACCACAAGCCACGCCATCAACATCAGCGGCGGTTCGGATCGCTCGAAGTTCTCCATCGGTACAGGTTATCAGTATCAGGATGGTGTCTTCGGTGGCATCGTGAAGTCCGACTATCGTCGTTTCACCTTCCGTGTGAACAGCGAGCACGTTATCTACCGTAACGATGCTGGCCGCGACGTAGTGAAGGTTGGTGAGAACATCTATTGGAGCCACAAGCAGAGTCAGGGTATCCAGCAGGGTGACCAGTACTCCAATGCACTGAGCAACATGCTTCGCGCCAACCCGCTGATTCCGTGCTATGACGAAAATGGCAACTATACCGCTTACGACTACTTGCTCAACTCGGGTACCGAGGGATGGTTCAAGTTCTCGTCGTTCGCTACCAACCCCGCTTACGCCTTGCTCAACAGCCAGGATGGTAACAACAAGAGCATCAGCTACAGTCTGAATGCCATTGGCTTTGTGGAGATTCAGCCCATCAAGGGTCTGACCTATCGTGGGCAGCTCAACTACAACCAGAGTTCTTGGAGCTGGCGTTGCTATCTGCCCGCCTTCAAGATCAACGGCCAGAACGGTGGTTTCCGCGATGTGGACCAGGTGACCAACCAGACCGGTCTTGGCTGGGGCTGGAGCACCACCAACACCTTGAACTATAAGTTCGATGTCGCTAAGGATCACCACTTCGATGCACTCTTCGGTACAGAGTATGGCATGAGCAAGCCTGACTACGGCTTCTCAATGGCAGGCACTGCTTCCAACTCTATCTTCATGGATATGAAGCACGCTTACCTGGGCTCTAACTTCGTGAAGAATGGCACGGGCTCGGCTACTGTCAGTGGCTCACCTTATGGTGATGGTCGTTCAATGTCTTACTTCGGCCGTATCAACTACGACTACAACGAGACATACATGTTCTCGGCTATCATGCGTGCCGACGGCGACTCTCGCTTTGCTCCCGGCCATCGTTGGGGCTACTTCCCATCGTTCTCTGCTGGTTGGGTGGTGAGCAACGAGAAGTTCATGCAGCCCGCTGCTTCTTGGCTCGACTTCCTGAAGCTTCGTGCTGGTTGGGGTCAGAACGGTAATAAGAACACTGTCAGCGCCTTCCAGTATCAGGCGACCTTCGCTTACGGCGGCCGCAACAACTACTCCTTTGATAATAATAAGGATTCTTACACCGCTGGTGCCGCTCCTTCTCGTCTGGCCAATGATGAGCTGACGTGGGAGACCTCTGAGCAGCTCGACCTCGGTTTCGACGCTCGCTTCCTCAACAGCCGTCTGGGCGTGACCTTCGACTACTATAACAAAAAGACCAAGGACCTCCTCCTTTCCGTTCCTGTGGATGCATCTACTGGTTTTTCCAGCAAGTGGGCTAACGCTGGTACCGTTGAGAACAAGGGTATCGAGCTCTCTCTCCGTTGGGACGACAAGATTGGCAGCGACTTCCGTTACCACGCTGGCTGGAACATGGCCTGCAACCACAACGAGGTGACGAAGATCAATAGCAATCAGACCTTCACCAATGGTGGTAAGGACCTGCTCTCTAATGGTACGGGCAACATGGCTCGCTTCGAGGTAGGTCATCCTATTGGCTACTTCTGGGGCTACAAGACCGACGGCGTCATCCAGAACGCTCAGGACCTGCAGGCATATGTCAGCAAGCTGAAGGATCAGGATCCCGCCAACTCTCGTCAGGGCACAAACTTGCAGGCTGGTGACCTGAAGTTCGTCGATGTCAATGGTGACGGTGTCATCAACGACGAGGATAAGACCGACCTCGGCGATCCTCATCCCGATGTGACCATGGGTCTGAACCTTGGCTTCGAGTGGAAGGGCCTCGACTTCAACCTTACCGGTTATGCTGCTCTCGGTCAGCAGGTAGCTCGCAGCTATCGCCGCTTCTCTGATAACGACTACGACCAGTACACCACTGAGGTTTACCAGTACTGGAATGGTGAGGGCACCTCTAACAAGTACCCGCGCATCCAGCGTATGCCGGAAGGCGCTAACTGGATGTCTATCTCTGATATCTATATCGAGAACGCCAGCTACTTCCGCCTGCAGAACCTGACCATCGGCTACGACTTCTGCAAGCTGTTCAAGACTCCGTTCCAGCAGCTCCGCCTCTATGTGGCAGCTCAGAACCTCTTCACCATCACCGACTACAAGGGTATGGATCCTGAGAACGGTCGTGCACTCAAAAGCAACGAGCCGTGGGTAACGGGTGTTGACGTTGGTAACTATCCTTCACCTCGTACTTATATGATTGGTGTAAACGTTAAATTCTAATTAGGAGATTACGCAATGAAAAAGATATATTTATTAGCAGCAGCGGTATGCACACTGGGCTTTGCCTCTTGTGATATCGATGATGTAGAGAACGTTGGCGAGCTCTCCACCAGCAACTTCCCGGTGTCGGAGACTGATGGTGTGGCTACTATCGCCGGCGTATACGAGAACCTCAATGAGGTGAATGCCAACCCCCAGGAGTCGTTCTTCTATCTGGCGCAACTCGCAGCCGATGACGCTCTCGGTGGTGGCGGTTCAAACGATAAACTGATGCAGGCCGAGGACCTGATGCTCTCTTCGGGTGCCGACATGACCAACGACTTCTATAAGCAGCGCTATGAAGGCATCAACCGTGCCAACACGCTGATCTCGGCTCTGCCTAACACGAAGATGAGCGACGACCTGAAGACACAGCTCATGGGTGAGGCAAAGTTCCTGCGCGCGTTCTATTATTATGAGCTCTCGTCGATGTACGGCAACGTGCCTTTGAGAACAGAGCCGGGTGGCGAGACCGCCACACAGGGCAACATCGAGGACATCTGGAAACAGATACTCATGGATCTGCGCGACGCCGCTCAGACGATGCCTGCTGTCCGCCGTACCGATGGCCGTATCGACAAGTATCAGGCTGAGGGTATGCTCGCCCGTGCATGGTTGTTCTACACTGGCTTCTTCTGCAACGGTTCGACCATTGCCGACCTGACCAGCACCAACTACGCTCCGCTGACCTCTGTTCAGCTGCCTGACGAGACAACACTGACGAAGGAAGACGTCATCAAGTATGTTGACGATTGTGTGAACAACTCGGGCTATGCGCTCGTTCCCGACTTCCGCAACCTCTGGGCTTACACCAACCGTTGCACGGTGGAGGATTGGGACCAGACCAAGGGCCTTGGCCTGAAGTGGTGCCAGGACGATGAGGCTGGCAAGTGGAACTCTGACGACGTGGAGTACATGTTCTCCATCAAGTTCAACAAGCAGGCTGCCTGGAGCTCAACCTCAACCATCGGCTATGCTAACGGTTATGCCCTGCACTTCGGTGTTCGTGGTAACAGCGACGATGCTAAGCGTACCTTCCCCTTCGGACAGGGTTGGGGTGCCGGCCCTGTGGCTCCGAACCTCCTCTCTGACTGGAAGGCTGCTGAGCCTAACGACATGCGCCGCGCATGGACCATCAAGAACCTCGCCGACTATCCTAACTACAAGTGGAATGGCGACAACTGTATGCAGGAGACCGCTCTCTACAACATGAAGTTAGGACCTATCGTTTGCTGGAACGAGGATAGCACGAAGATCTACAGTAGCTTCGAGACGCTGATGTACGGACCTAATGATGGTTCTTGGGACGTGTCTGGCTTCGACAACTTCCAGCTCGACCACATCCACGACCTCTGCCTCCTCCGCTTCGCTGATGTGCTGCTCATGCAGTCTGAGCTCAAGGAGGATGTAGCTCCGCTGAACAAGGTACGTGCACGTGCCGGTCTGCCCGCACTCTCTTCCTACTCGCTCCGCGCTCTGCAGAACGAGCGTCGCTGGGAGCTCGCTATGGAGGGTATCCGTTGGAATGATATCCGTCGTTGGCACATCGCTGCCGGTGTGCTCTCTCGTCAGGAGAACCAGCCCATCAAGACACAGGGCAACGACGACGTCAACAAGCCCCACAATGGTGGCTATGCTGCACGCTACAATGCAACGGCCGGCTTTGCCAAGATGCCTGAGACGCAGGTGGCTATCGGTGCCGTGAAGCAGAACGAGGGCTGGACAGGCTCCGATTCTGACTACGGTGCATGGTAAACGAGGTTTATAGTTCTAAAGCATCAAGTAAAAAGAAACAAATTATGAAAAAGATATTATTATGTGGCATTGCCGTCATGGCATTGCTGACAGCCTGCGATCCTTCGAAGGATGAGATCAGCAACCCCGGTGCTGGTATCACCTCTGAGGAGCTCGGTGCAGGGTTCACCGCTACGCAGTATAGCGATGATACTTACGCCACGGAGCAGGCCGACGGTAACTATTTCAAATATTCTACTAATCCCGTCCGTGTCGTAGAGATCTATCAGCTCAATGAGGATAGCAGCAAGAATGTTCTGTCGAAGGGCGCCTCTTCTGGTACCTTCAAGCTCGCTCCGAAGCGTGGTGGTAGCCCCGATCAGACCTACTACATCCGTACGAAGGGCTTCGACGGCTCCGACGTCATTGCTGAGAAGAAGGTCACTGTGTTCGTCCCGACCGACCTTGAGCCCGCTGTGCGTATCATCGCCAGCGATGCCTATGGCTACAAGATTTGGAAGTGGGATACTTCTTGGCGTGCCGACGGTGGTGCCTGGGGTAACATGGGTTATGCACCTGGCGACGGTGAGAGCTTCGTCAATGGCGGTAACGGCATCTGGTGGGCTTGTGCACCTGCCGACCTGACAGGACAGATGAAGCATTCCGACACAGGTAATGCTACTGGTGAGGAGGACCCGAACGCTTACATGGAAATCCACGACGACGGAACCATCATCACACGTGATGCCAACGGCGCTCAGATCCGCAAGGGTAAGTACTCGATCACTGATTACAAGAATGGTGAGCGTAACGTGCCTTCTGTTGATGGCTCACAGGCCAACTGGGCTGTGGGTAACCTCCACACTGATGCTGGTACCATTCTCTGGCCGTTCAAGATGAATGGTGGTGGCGAGAAGCCGACCGACTTCGCCATCATGCAGCTCACACCGAACAAGCTGAAGCTCGTCTATGCTGCTCCCGGTACTGGTAGCTGGAAAGAGGCTACATGGTGGGCCTTCACCAGCGAGAGTGATGCTGAGGGTGCCCTGACCGACTTCGGCGAGAAGTCCTGGACATGGGATGTTGACTGGCGTGCCGATGGCGGCGCTTGGGGCGACATGGGTTACGCTCCTGGTGACGGACAGAGCTTCGTGGATACCTACAACGGCATCTGGTGGGGCTCCACTCCGGCAGGTCTGACGGAACAGCTAAAGCACTCCGACACGCATGTGGCTACCGGCGAGGAAGATCCGGGCGCTTACATGACCTTCAACTGGAAGAAGGGCATTGTGACGTGTTACGATGCTGCAGGTAAGGAGATTCGTCATGGAGCTTGGTCTATCGCCGCTTGGGATATGGGCAAGCGTAGCTTCGCTTCTGCCGACGGTTCACAGGCTAGCTGGTCGCTGGGTACACTCCATACCGATGCAGGCTCTATCCTCTTTCCGTTCCAGATCAATGCTGGTGGCGTGAAACTGAGCGACTTCGAGATCATGCAGCTTGATGGCGACCATCTGAAGCTCATCTATCCTTACAAGTCTGACGGTTCTGTCGGTTCTTGGAACGAGGCCACCTGGTGGGCATTCAAGAAGAAGAAGTAACACTTCGCTTCTAACATAAGTGCAAGGCCCCTTGGCAACATCATGCCGAGGGGTCTTTTTAATTGCCTGGCCACACAGATTGAAGTTGTTCAAAGGCCTTGCACAACTTGTTCAACGCCTCTGCACAACTTGTTCAACGCCTTTGCACAACTTGTTCAACGCCTTTGCACAACTTGTTCAGCGCCGCTGCACAACTTGTTCAACGCCGCTGCACAACTAGTGACTGACACGGGAGAACAAGACATTGAATAAAAAAGGTGGTAAGACTTCCGTTGTTTCTGATAATTTTCGTACCTTTGCCTTACCTTTATTGACACACCAACATGATGTAACAATCACCCCAAAGAATAACTAAACCATTGCCTAAGCAGAATGAAAATAAAGCAACTTAACGCTCAATGCTCGTCCTACGGCAGGATAGTGGTCCCGGTGCTCGTCGGCATCCTCGTGTTCCTGTTCTGGTGGCTTTGGCATCCGGAGCTGCTCAACTTTCACGAGCAGAACCAACTGTTCCTCCTCTCGGGCGCCTACCTCACAGAGCGCCTCAGCGTCGCTGGCGGCCTTGCCGACTGGCTCTCCGAGGCTATCGTGGCGTGCTACGCCCTGCCGTGGCTCGGCGCACTGCTTCTGGCCCTGCTGTTCGTGGCTATCGTAGCGACAGTGACGGGGGCGCTCTGCTCCTCCGTGATGCTCGTAGGGCTGGTGCCCGCAGCCTTGCTCCTCTGGCTCTTGGGCGACATCAACGTGCTCCTTTCTTACCCCGTGGCGCTGCTCCTGGTGCTCGTCGCCTTCAACGTCCTGCGCCGCGCGCATCTCCTTTGGGACCTCCTCGCCCTCCCCTTGCTCTATTGGGCCGTCGGCCCGTTGGCGTGGCTCTATGTTGCCCTCCGCTTCGTCAGCATGTTCCTTGCCCGCCACCATCAAACTGACAAAACAACAAACCAGCAAACCACCCAACCGGCAAGCCAACAAACCAACAAACCAACAAACCAACAAACCAACAAACCAACAAATCAACAAACCAAGCGTTGGCCTGTCCTTCTCGAGCCGCTCTTCCTCCTGGCCCTCCAGCTCCTTGCCTACCGCTTCATCCTCACGCAGTGGCCGCTGCAGGAGGTGCTCCTTGGCCTGAACTACTACCGCATCCCCTTGCAGGGCAACTGGCTGATGGTCGTCATCCCCGCCGTCATCGTGCTGATGGCCGCGGTGTGTGGCGTTGATAACGCCACACGTCCAACAGCGAACGCAGCCCCCATGAACGCGGCACCCATGGGTATGAAGTTCGCTGTTGGACACAGCCGTCTTACCAAGACGGCTGCCGCTTCTCGCCCCGCTGCCGTCCACCGCCCGGCGACAGTCGCGGCCTCCGCAGCACGCTCCCTTGCTGCCGCCCTCCTCGCCCTCGTTCTCACTGTCTGCGCCGTTCACTTCGGCTACGACCGCGACATCTGCGAAACGCTGCGGCAGGACATGCTCGTCCGCCAGCAGCAGTGGCAGAAGGTCATCCAGCGTGCCGAGCACTACCAGCCGCACACCGCCTTCAGCTCCAACTGTGTCAACCTCGCCCTGGCGATGACGCGTCAGCTCGCCGACCGACAGTTCACGTTCTGGCAGAGTGGCGACGACGCCCTCCTCTCCCCCAGCATCCGCGACAATGTCAGCGACCTGCCGACGATGGAGGCGTTCTACCAGCTCGGACTGGTGAACAGCGCCCTGCGCTATGCCCACGACATCGAGGAGTCCATCCTCAACTACCGCAAGAGCGGACGCTTGGAGCAGCGCATCGTGGAGTGCAACGTCATCGACGGCCGCTACGACCTCGCCCGCAAACACCTCGACCTGCTCAAGCAGAGCCCGTTCTATCGTTCATGGGCCCTCGACATGGAGCAGACCATGCAGAAGGAGGCGTTCATCATGGCCTCCCCGCTCGGCGACATCCGCCAGCGACGGTTCAAGCACGACTTCCTCTTCAGCTACGATGAGGTCGACAAGGTCCTCGGACAGCTCTTCGTCAACAACCCGCAGAACAAGATGGCGCTCGACTATTTCATGGGCGCGATGCTCCTCCGTGGCAACATCCAGGGCTTCGTGCAGTACATGTCGTGGGTCCAGCAGTATGGCGGCTACACGCAGATGCCCATCGGCTATCAGGACGCCATGCGCGCCATACAGAGCCATGGCGAGGCACCCGGCAGTTATAGTAACTACGTCAAACAAATGATGAACCATCATGAAGAAAACTAGCCTCATCATATTCCTCTTTGCCCTTCTCCTGGCCTCATGCCACGACACGCCGAAGAATGCCACGAAGGTGAACCAGCAGCCGCAGATCTGGCCGGACTACATCGGCGTGACCATCCCTGCGGACATCGCGCCGATGAACTTCAACGTCGTCGGGGGCGACTTCGACGAGCTCTACGTCGAGGTGAAGGGCAGCAAAGGCGGCGCGATGACCGCCTCCGGCGACTATGCCGACTTCGACATCGACGACTGGCATGCGCTCACCGAGCAGAACATCGGCGGCACGCTGTCGTTCACCGTCTACGTCAAGTCCGACGGTCAGTGGCGACAATATCAGGACTTCTCGATGCCGGTGAGCCGCTATCGTCTCGACGACTATGGCCTGACCTACCGCCGCATCCCGCCTGGCTACGAGGTCGGTGGCAACATCGGCATCTACCAGCGCGATCTCCACTCCTTCCGCGAGGACCCGATACTCACCGAGACCGCTGTCCCCGGCCGCTGCATGAACTGCCATACACCAAACCGTGCCAACCCCGACTGCTTCACGCTGCAGGTGCGCGGCGAGGGTGGCGCGACCATCATCCAGAAGAACGGCCATCAGGAATGGTGGAACACGAAGACCGACTCCACGAAGGCAGCCGGTGGCTATGCCTCCTGGCACCCCGACGGGCGCTATGTGGCCTACACGACGTTCTCCGTCCACCAGAGCTTCTTCGTGGGTAAGGACAAACCCTTGGAGGTCTACCATCGTTTCAGCAACATCGTCGTCATGGACACCCAGACGGGACAACTCATCTGCGACCAGCGACTGATGTCGCCCGACTGGCAGGAGATCTTCCCCGCGTTCTCCGCCGACGGCCGCACCTTATACTATAGCACCTCTCGGCAGGTCGACGTGCCACGTGACTATCTGAAGGTGAAGTGCTCGCTCTGCGCCATCCCCTTCGACGCCCGCACGGGCCGCTTCGGCGCGAAGGTCGACACGCTGCTCAACGGCGAGCGCGACGACTGCACCTACCTCCACGCCCAGCCATCCTTCGACGGACGCTGGCTGATGTACACCCGTGCCGAGCGGTCCAACTTCACCATCGCACAGCCCTCCGCCGACCTCTGGCTCATGGACCTCCGCACACGGCAGACACGACGCCTGGACGAGGTGAACAGTCCCGTGACGGAGAGCTACCACAACTGGAGCACGCAGAGCCACTGGTTCGTCTTTTCCAGCAAGCGCGGCACGGAGGGCACCTACACGAAGCTCTACCTCTCCTGCCTCGACGACCACGGCCGCGCCACGAAGCCGTTCCTCCTGCCGCAGCGCAATCCGTGGGCGTACTACCACGCGCTCTACGACGCCTTCAACACTCCCGCCTTCACTGCCCGCAAGGTCGACTTCGACATCCGTGAGGCCAAGCGGCAAGTGAACTCCAAAGAACGAAAACAAGTAACCATAAGACCCTAAGAAAACGAATAAAGTTTTAGTAAGATGAAAAAGATACTCTTTTATTTTCTCCTCGCCCTGCTGCCCCTGGCCACGACGAGTTGCAACTCGGCCACGGCCAATGGCGGCAAGTGCCACATCACAGGCTCCATAAGCACACGGTGGAACGGCATCAAGATCTTCCTCGTGCCTCTGGAGGGTCCGCAGGATGCCGCGCATGTCGACTCCGTCGTCATCAAGGACGGAAAGTTCGAGTTCACCAAGGACAGCACCGCCCTGGAGATCATCCGTGTGGACTACCACTATCGTGACGGCATCCAGGAGCTCCTCGTCTGCACAGAGCCCGGTGAGGTGAATGTCCACATCGGCGAGAACAGCACCACCGCCGGCACGCCACAGAACGACTCGCTGCAGGTCTTCAAGGACCTGATGATTGGCGGCAACAACGCCTTCGCCGGCATGCGTCAGCAGGGTGCCAGCGAGGCAGACCTGAAGGCGTTCCAGCAGACGTTCCAGGCGAAGCTGAAGGCGTTTGCCGCACGGCAGCCCGAGGGTGTGCTCCGTGACTACCTGCAGCGGGCCTACAGCAAGTGAGCGCCCAGTCCCCAAGAGCCCTGCTCCGATGGCTCCTTGCTCCGGCTTGACAGCCGGAGAACGGTTACTGCCCTTCAATGAGGCCCCCTTGTTCCAGCTTTTACCGTTCCCCGGCTGTCAAGCCGGGGCATCAACGTAACAACACCGCCACCCATGGTCACCCTTCACTACCCCACCGACCCCGCCCGTGCCCGCTTCTACCAGGACCGGAACCCGAAGATAGCCATGCTTCGCCGTGCCCCATGGCACGACTACTCCCGGCCGAGCACTTACCTGGTCACTATCGTCACCAAGGACAGGCACCGCTGTCTGGGGAAGCTGGAACGGAACGCTGACGGGACTGTCCACATCGCCCTGTCTATGCTTGGCACGCTAATCCTCAACCAGCAGTTGACAACCATCACTGAGCACTACCCCATGGTTGTTGTCTGGTATGTCTGCATCATGCCCGATCACATACACCTCATCCTGCGAGTTAACGCGCCACTGCCAGAGGGTAAGGATCTGGGAGCAGTCATCCGAGGCTTCAAGGGCGGGTGCACCGTTCTGTGGCGCCAGCTTACTGGTGATGCCACCGCCCAGCTTTTCGCCGACGGCTTCAACGACAAGATCCTTCTTCGAGAAGGACAACTCGACAACTGGGCACGCTACCTGGCCGACAACCCTCGTCGCCTGGCTGAGAAGACAAGCCATCCCGACTGGTTTCACGCCCTGCAGCACCAAGTAGTTGCCGGCCGTGACTGTCAGGTCATTGGCAATCGGTTTCTCCTTGACGTCCCCGACAAGCGGGCGGTGATCATCCACCGAAGGTACACCCAAGAGGAGCGTAAACGACTGTTTGAGGAGTGGATGCGCGCCGGAAGGGCAGGGGCTGTGCTGGTCAGCGCAGGCATCGCAAAAGACGAGCAACGTGTCATCAACGAAGCGTTCCTGCGTGGCATCGCCGTCATCAAGCTTTGTCAGTACGGCTTTGGCCCTCTGTACAAGCCGAAGGGGAGGCTTTTCGATGCTTGCAGGGAGGGACGTTATCTGGAGGTCAGCCCTTGGCCGGCGTCAACACTGAAGGAGACCATCACGCGGGAACAGTGCCTGGCGCTCAACGCCATGGCGGAAAGGCTGGAAGCTGAGAGCCGGGACAGGCTGTAGCTCCTGAAGCTCCGGCTTGACAGCCGGAGAACGGCAAGCCCTCACCGCAAATGAGTGAACCCTCACCACAAATCGGTGCACCCCCCACCGCGGAACGGTAACACCCACCACGGAACGGTAACACCCACCACGAACAAAAACAAGAAACAAAAACA
>ERZ1032009.84-NODE-84-length-20953-cov-6.154991_pt1 | contig 20953 bp, 14 predicted proteins | sample MGYA00516700_ERZ1032009 | MGnify/ENA primary metagenome ERZ1032009 (study PRJEB33719, sample SAMN04261292) | wastewater metagenome | biome: rural village; feature: human; material: feces | host: Homo sapiens | place: El Salvador | collected 2013-01-14 ...
AGCGCCTGCACTATGTCGGCATACCCCTCGGCGTGAGCTATACGCTCTACCAGAAAGGGCGCTTCCGCGCCTACGCCTCTGCCGGTGGTGAGGTGCAGAAGCTCGTCAGCGGACGCCTCACGGTGAAGGACCCCGCAGGCAACATGACCGGCAGGAGCAGCCATGGCGGAAGGACCACCACGGGTGACGCAACCACGGGCACGACGGCGACGGTCACGACCACCGTCAAGGAGGACCGTCCACAGTTCTCCGTCGGCGCGGCCGTCGGTGCGGAGCTGCGGCTCGTGCCGCACGTGAACGCGTATGTCGAGCCCGCCGTCGTCCACTACATCGACAACGGCAGCAACGTGCGCAACAGCTATAAGGACAAGAAGACGCAGGCCGGCATCAGCGTGGGGCTGAGGCTGGGGTTCTGAGAAAACGACGGACAGGGGGCGGCTGGATCAGCCGCCCCCTGTCTGGTGGATGGAGCGGCTTGTTCAGCCGCCCCCTGTTTGGTGGATGGAGCGGCTTGTTCAGCCGCTTTTTGGCGGGGCGGCTTGGTAAGCCGCCCTTGTCTAACAGCGAACAGTATACCTCCCTCAGTGAGAGAGGCTTCCCTTAATGATTGCGGGGTCGTGGGTGATGACGACGATGTTGCCTTGCGGGTCGATGAGGACGAGACGGGGGATGGAGTTGATCTGGTAGGCCTGACAGACCTTGTCCATGACGTCCTTCGTCAGGATGAGCTGTGCCCACGGCATCTTCTCCTCAGCCATCGCCTTGCGCCAGGCGGCCTCATGCTCGTCGGCAGAGCAGCTGATGACGGTGAGGTTTGCGGCATGCTCCTTTGCCATCGCCTTCACCCTCGGGATGGCGGCACGGCATGGTCCGCACCAGCTGGCCCAGAAGTCGATGAGGGTGTAGGTGCCGGGGCGCATCAGCGAGGAGAGGGTGGCCGTCTTGTTGTCGGGCTGCTTCGCGGTGAAGTCCGTGTAGCGGTTGCCGAGGGCGTAGCACTTCGCGATGTCGAGGTTACTGCGTAGGAAGTTGACGTGCGCCGTGTCGGGGTTGTCTTTGATGACGTCGAGGTAACGGTCGAAGTCGCTGGCGGTATGCTGGAATGTCTCGTGGACACGTCCGGCGAGGATCGCTGCCGTGCAGGCGTCGTTGGGGTGGGCAAAGAGCCAGCGGTCCTCGGCTTCGCGGCAGGCTTTCTTTGCCGCCTCCTTACGTGCTTTGTATTCCTTGATTTTGTCGTCGTCACCTTCGTTGGCAAGCCATGCCTCCGCCTCGGCAAGGCTGGCGCTGTCCGCCGTCCATCGCTCGGCGGTGGTGGTGGTGAGGTACTGCTGGAAGGCCTTGTTGGCCGCGCTGCCCTCCCAGTGGAGATGTGGCGGCAGTTGCGTGTCGTAGAGGTCGTGGCAGAAGAGTGTGGCGGTGTCGCTGACGAGCGTTATCGGCTCGGCATCAACATAGATGTTCACCTTGCGGCGTGCATAGCGGTGGCTGTCGTCCCCCGGCAGATAGAACGCCAGGCTGCAGAGCTGTTGCCGCTTTATCGTGCCAGCGATGGTGAACGTGCCGTCAGTGACGGTTGCAGAGTCGACGCGTTGTGTGTCGTTGCCTTCCTGCTTGATGAGGAAGACGCGCGAGGCGGTGGGCAGTCCGCTGATGCGGCCATGCAGGGTGTAGGTCACCTGAGCCGGCGCGGGTAGGACAGCGGCCAGGAGGAGGAGCGGGGTGAGGAATGGTTTCTTTTTCATTTTGGTTCTTCTTTTCTTTGTGGGGGCGGCTTGCCAGCCGCCCTTTTTGGCGGGGGCGGCTTCCTTTATTTTGCGTCGCGGACGTAGCGGACGCTGAGCCAGACGTTATGGGTGGGGATGGTGAAACGCTCCACCTTATTTATATTAGGCATTACCTTACGGTAGTAGGCGAGCTCCTCGTCGGAGGTGACGGTGTCCTTCGTGGCTGTCCAGTAGACGCCCTGCTCGCCGACGTTGTGGTCGGAGCATACCCCATAGTCATTGTTGCCATGATAGACCTTACCGCCGAAGACGAGGTGGAGGCCTGCCGCCGAGGCCATGGCGAGACCGCCGCCGTCGGCCCATCCGAAGCGGTCGACGTTCTTCACGCCGAGTGCGCGCTCGAGAGCTTTCCAGTCGTCGTCGGTGGGCAGTCGCCAGCCGTCGGGGCAATATTTGACGGCATCCTCGTAGAGATAGAAGTTGCCATACTTCGCGAGGTTCGCTTCACCATCATAGTGGTTGACCATCGTGAGCGGGTTGTTGTACCAGGGGTCAGCGCATCGGAGGTTCTCCGCCATCCACTCGAGGTCGCCGATGCGCACCCAGGGATAGGTGTTACCCTCGCGGTCGGTCATCGTGCCGGTTGCCGAGGGCTCCGTCACGTCATCGTTGTGGTCGCCGCAGCTGACGGTGGTGAGCGCCAGGGCACAGAGCAGCATCAGCGGGAGGAATATTCTTTTCATCATTCTGTCGGTTTTAATCGTTAAACTTCACACCCTTTGCCTCGAGGATCTGTCGGAGGGTGTTGTACTTGCTCATCATCACGGGATAGGCACCATACTCCTCGGCAAACTGCGCGGGGGTATAGGTTGCCATGGCCTTGGCCCACAGCTTCACGTCATCCTCCTGTGAGGGGAAGATGTCGTTCCAGCCATCCATGAAGAACCCGTAGGGATGCATCAGCTTCGGGTCATCGATCTGGTCGGTGAGTCCGGGGTACTGCAACTCGTTGCCCATATAGTAGTCCTTTGTGTAGGCGAGGAACGGCTTCATGTCCTCGGCGGAGAGATGCTTGACGATGTTCTCGATGATGGACGTGACGATGTCGTCGAAGTAAGCATCGTTGGTGAACGCCTCGCCACCGTTGATGCTGATGGCATAGCATCGGTCGCCGAGGAGCAGCGTGGGATGTGGCGTGATGCCCGACCATGAGTTCTCTGTCACCAGTGACCATGAACCGTATCCGTTGCGCTCCCACCACGAGATGGAGTCTACGACGAGGAACGAGTAAGGCACAGCCTTGCCCAGCCGGTTGCAGAGCTTCTGTCGCACGAGGTCGGCGGCGCGTCGCTGCGTGTCGATGTCGGTGAGGTACTTATAGGTGTATTTATAATTGGAATAGTAGTCGGAGCTGATGAAGCTGAAGTTCATGTCTACGACCTGCACCTTGCCATTGTCGCCCACGTTGAGCGTGTCGTTGAAGAGGAGGTACGACGTGGTCTTGCTGAAGAAGTCGCGCTGGAGCTGCGCCAGCGCACTGTTGTCGTCGGCCGCCGGCTCATAGTAGTTCTGGTCGGCATGGCTCGGCGTGAGGTCGTCCTTGGAAGAGCAGGAAGGTGCCAACAACAGGACGGCCAGCGACAGGAGGGGAAATATCTTTTTCATTGCTTTTGTTTAGTTGTTATCAATTGTCGACATTATAGTCGATGGTGGACGACGGCTGGCGATTGGGGCGCTCGTTGGTGCCGATGGACGGCTGGAAGTTCTTCACGTTGCGCGGGAAGTCGAGTGTGTAGGCAGGGTCGTTCGCCTTCAGGGTGTAGAAGAGCACCTGCTGCGGCACGTTTATCCAGTTGCGGCTGACGTAGACCGTGTAGGTGTGCTTGATCTCCTTCGTATAGGGATACTGAGAGTCGACCATGTACCGTCGCAGGTCGAACCATCGGTGCCCCTCGAAGCAGAGCTCACGCTCGCGCTCCTCGCGGATGAAGGTGATGAGGTCGCTGCCGGAGAGGCTGAGGGCCTCCGCGTTCTCCACGCGGTTGGCGCGCAGCGTGGTGAGCATCTGGCAGGCTTCGCCATCCTGCCCCAGATGGGCATCGGCCTCAGCGAGGTTCAGGTAAGCCTCTGCCGTGCGCATGGAGAACACGTCGCTGACGGTCTTGTAGACGCCCCACGAGGCAACGCTGTTGTCGATCTTGTGATAGGTGGGCAGACCGGTGATCTTGTCGTCCTTCGTGGTGACATAGCTCACGCGGCGGGCATCGTTGTCCGGGAAGAGACCATAGAGATGCTCGGAGACGCGGTAGCCCGGACCGAAGTCGTTGTACTCCGTGCGCTGGGGCCGCGTGTAGACCACGCTGCCGAAGCACGAGGCGCCATTGCTGTAGATGACCTCCGGGTTGGAGGAGCTGATGGGGTACTGACTCTCGTCCCATCCGATGAGGTTCTGCAAAGTGCTGTTCTGCTGGAGTGATCGCTGCGCATAGTCGTGTGCCGTCTGCCAGTCCTGCATGTAGAGCGCCACGCGCGAGCGGAGGAGGTAGACACAGTTGAGGTCAGCATGATAGATGCTCTGCTGCTTGCCTGTGGTGCTGAGGATTTCCTCGGCGGTGGCGAGGTCGCTGACGATCTGGTCGTAGACCTTCTGGACGCTGTTGCGGGTGTACTCCTTGTCCTCGATATACTCCGTGGTCTTCACCGGCACGCCTGGCGTGGTCGCTGCCGTGGCTGGTGCATACGGCTGTGCGTAGAGGTTGACGAGCGTGAGATAGTAGAACGCGCGGAGGAAGAGGGCCTCGCCCTTTGCGCGCTGCAGCTTCAGCTGGTCGTCGGCCTTCGTGGCGGTGACGTCGTCGGTGGCCTTGATGACCATGTTGCAGTTGCCGATGAGCTCATAGAGTTTGTCGAAGTAGTACTCCTCCTGAGAGCTGAAGGTGTTAGAGCCCTTGAAGTTCAGGTAGGCGTTCTTCTGCCAGCAGAAGTAAGGGAAGATATTTCCTCGCTGGGAACTGACATCGGGGTCCGCGGAGGCCTTATAGTTCTCCTCGAGCTCGTCGCTCATGAAGTGGAGAATGTCGTAGTTGCGGTTGTTGAGACTATAGGTGTAGCCCGAATACTTGAAGATTCCGAGCGGCAGGTTGCAGCTGCCGGTGAGGAGCTCCTGCACGTCGTCGGCGGTGGAGACACGGGAGAGGTCCTGCGAGTACTCATCAAGGAAGCCGGAGGTGCAGGCCGTCATCGTGACGAGGACGAGAGTGGCGGCGATGACCCGGCCAAAGATGGCAGGGAGCAGGAGGGTGGCCCGGCCAAAGGTGGCCGGGAGCAGTGACTGCTTGGTATGGGTTGTTTTCATTGTTGTTTTGCTTTGATGTGGCACCAGCGTGAACGCCGGAGCACACTATATTAGAAGATGACGTTGAGACCGAAGGAGAATGAAGGCCGGTCGGAGAGCTGGATGGTCGTGAAGCCCCCCTGCGTCGGTGTCTGTCCCTTGAGCTTCGAGTCGCAGATGGTGAAGAGGTTATAGGCCGATGCCGTCAGCGCCAGGCGGTTCAGGCCCAGCGGTGTGATGAGGCTGTTGGCAAACTCGTAGGTCAGCGAGAGGCTCTGCATCTTCAGGTAGTCCGCTGAGACGACACGGATGTTGGAATAGTCGTACATGTCCCAGTAGCTGTCTGCAATCTGCAGGATATCATCCATCGTGTCGCGGCTCCAGTGGAACCGGTACTTATAGTTGGAGTCGTTTGCCGTGGAGATGATGGCGGGAATGTTTGTCGTCAGCTCGTCTCCGGGCTTCTGCCAGCGCTTCATGTAGTCGCGGCTGTAGTTCTTCTCCGAGTAGATGTTTGCACCGTAGGTGCCCCCCGATGCGGCACTGCCATACATCGCGAAGAGACGCGTCTTTGCGCCGAGGCTATAGGCGAACGACGCGTTGAGTCGCCACTGCTTATAGCGCAGCGAGGTGGAGAGTCCGCCGGTGATGTCCGGGTCACGCTTGCCACTGGCCTCGAGGACCGTGGTGAACGTGTCGTACTTCGACAGGCCCTTGAGCAGTGCGGGGTTGTCCTCATAGTCATCGAACATCGGTCCGCCGTCGACGGGGCTTAGTCCGAGGAAGCGATAGCTATAGAACGTGTTCACCGCCTTACCCTTGACGACGGCCGTACCGTTGAGGAAGTTGTAGAGGTCGTAGGTCTGTGCCGACGGCCGCGAGTCGATGGTGTTGATGATCTTTGAGAACGACGTTGTCACTGACCAGCGCAGGTCACGGTTGCGAATCGGCGTGATGGTGAGGTCCACGCTGTAGCCCTTGTTTGTGATGTCTCCGCCGTTGATGATGTAGCTCTGCACACCGTTGACCGAGGATACCACCTTGTCCATGAAGGCGTCGTTGGTCTTCTTGTAGTAGGCATCGATGTTACCCTCAAGACGATGGTCGAAGAGGCTGAAGTCGAGGCCGATGTTCACGCTGTTGGTCTTCTCCCACTTCAGGTTCGGGTTCGGGCGTGTGTTCACGCGTGCGGTGTACTCATTATAATAGGTGCTCAGCGGGTCCTTCTTGATGGTGATGACCGGCGTCTCCGTGCTGAGCATGTTACCCTGGAAGCCGTAGGAGGCCTTGAAGGTGACATAGTCCACCCACTTCTCTTTGATCCAATGGCCGACGTTGTAGGAACCAGATAGCGACCAGATAGGCAGGAACTTGTCGTTGGTCTGGTCACCAAACTTATTCGATCCGTCGACACGTCCGTTGAGGTTCAGTCGCCAGAGGTCGCGGTAGGCGTAGGTCACGGCGAGATAGGTGGAGATGGTGTTTGTGAGGTTGTCGGTGATGACGGGCACGTTCTTCGACAGCCATCGTCCATAGGCGGTATAGACCGTCGGGTCGATGTCGGCCACGAAGGTCCGTCCGCGGTCGGGATAGTAGCCTCGTGTCTCGTTGACGTAGCCGCTATACTTGTCGGAGTTATACTCCAGACCGAGCGTGGCATAGACGTTGTGCTGGCCGTCGTCACCAAAGACCCGGTTGGCGTCGAGCTGCAGACGTCCCGTGTAGGTACGGTCGTTGACGGCGTTCTTCGTGAAGTCGCCGCCCTGTGGCAGGAGACTCTCGTTCTTGAACTTGATGACCTCGCCAAAATCCGCTCCCCGCAGTGCGGCGGCATAGTTGGTCCGCTCGCCCCAGAGGCTCTCGATGTCGGTGCTGGAATGCGAATAGCTGAAGATGGTGCTCATGTCGAGCCAGCTGGCCAGCGTGAACTTCAGGTTCGCTGTGATGGTTCCCGCTGTGACGTTCTGCTTGTTGCCACTGTTGGCGAGCTCGTTGAGGATGTTGTAGTTGTACTCATGAGACTTGTCGACCTTCCGCTTATAGTAATAATAGTCGTCGCCGGCATAGGCCGGGAAGACGCGCGAGGTGGTGTAGGCATACTGTATGGGCGAGAGGCTCGACTGGTAGTAGTGGCGCTTGTAGTTGTAGCCCGTATAGGAGAACGACGCCTTCAGCCATCGCGTGAGCTCTGTGTCGAGCTTCAGCGCTGCGGTGTAGCGCTCGTTGTTGTTCACCTTCACCACGTCGTTATCCTTGTTGTAGCCCACGGAGGCATAGTAGCGTGTCCGTTGGCTGCCGCCGCTGATGCTGGCGTTGTGGCTCTGGCTCCATGCGTCGCGCATGAGCAGGTCGAACCAGTCGGTGTTCTGCGTCTCGCAGTCGGCCACGGCGGCGTTGAACTCTTCGTTGGAGATGTCGTGGTTGTAGAGCTTCTGCAGCAACGCCTCATAGCCGACGACGGTGTCGTAGGGACTGTAGGCATAGCGGTCGTTGGCGAGCTCGCGGGAGAACTGGATACGCTCCTTCGAGTTCATCACGTCGACGCTATGGTCGGTGTAGCGTGGGCGGACCTTGAAGTTGATGTTCGTGGTGTAGCTCACCTGTGGCTTGCCCTCAAAGCCCCGCTTCGTGGTGACGACGATGACGCCGTTGGCGGCCTTCGTACCATAGATGGCCGTGGCGGCGGCATCCTTCAGGACGTCGATGCGCTCGATGTCCTGCGGGTTGATGCCCGCGATGGCGTTACCGATGCGGTTGACATAGTCCGGGTCGTTGAGCTCCTCGGGTGCGATGTCCACGGGGTCTCGGACGATGATGCCGTCGACGACCCACAGCGGCTCACGGTTTCCGACGATGGTCGACGTACCGCGAATGCGGATCTTCGGTGCCACGCCGATCTCGCCAGAGTTGTTGCCCACGACGAGGTCAGGGATCTTGCCCTCGAGCATCTGGTCCAGCGAGCTGACGTCTGTGCGCTCGAGGTCCTCCATCTTCACGGAGGTGACGGCGCTGGTGAGCGACCGCTTGTCGAGCACCTGATAGCCTGTGACGACAACCTCTCGCAGACTGCCCTGATCCTCGTGCAGTGTGACACGGATGTCGAGGTCACGGCCCGGCGTGAGCGTCCGCTTGACGGTGTTGAAGCCGATGTAGGAGAACTCCAGCGTTACCTTCGGCTGTGTGCTGCGCACGGTGAACCGACCGTTAAGGTCGGTGACAGTGCCCGTATTCGAGCCTTTGATCTTCACCGTTGCGCCCGGTAGCGGTATTCCATTCTCTTCGACGAGCGTGCCGCTGACGACGTGTGGTGCTCCGCCTGACGGCTGCGCATGGTGCTGCTGTCGTTTGACGACGATGGTGCGTCCCGCCACCTGATAGCTCAGGCCCGCCTCTTCGACGAGGATGCGGTCGAGGAGCTCGTGGAGCGTGACGCCGTGACATTGTGCAGTGACCGTCCGGGCCTGCTGCACCTCCTGTTTCTGGTAGACGACGTCGTAGCCTGTGATGTGGCGCAGGTCCTTGAGAACGGTCTCGATGTTCTCGTTACGGAACGATGCGTTGTAGGTCTGGGCAGACAGCGCCAGCGGCAGCACGATGGCTGCCAGGAGCAGGATGATTTTCTTCAATCTCTCTTCCATGTTTGTTGATCTGCTTGATGTTTATTTGTTGTTGGTGAATATCTTGGAGTCGGCTTGTGAAAAAAGCCGGAGCGGTGGCTGCAATACCGCTACTTGCGATAGATGTCGACCTGGGTGCCGTGGACCTCGAAGCGGATGTTGCCGCTCAGCTCGAGGATGCGGAGCACCTCGTCGAAGGAGCCGTAGCGTGGCACCGAGCCCATGAAGGCGGTGCGCTGGATCTTCCGGTCGTGGAACTTATAGGTGAAGTTGTACCATCGTGAGAGGGTGCGCATGATCTGCGCGAGGTTCTGGTCCTCGAAGACGAACTTCCCCTGTCGCCATGAGGTCACGACGTCGGTGTCGACGGTCTTCACGCGGGCCTTGCCATTGGCGAAGACGGCCTGATGACCCGGCGTGAGGACAAGCTCGCCGCCCTCGCCCGTCGTCGGCCGCAGGGCGATCTTTCCCGTGATGAGCGTCGTGAGGATCTCCCCCGCGTCGCCAAAGGTGTTGATGTTGAACTCCGTGCCATAGACGCGTACCTCCTGTCCGCCGCAGGTGACGTAGAACGGTCGCTCCTGGTCCTTCGCGACCTTGAAGTAGGCCTCACCCGCGACCTCTACGCGTCGCTCGTTGCCGGCGAACGTCTGCGGGTAGACCAGTCGGCTGTCGGCGTTGAGCCATACCTCCGTGCCGTCCTCGAGGGTGACCTTGAACTCTCCACCCGCTGGCGTCGTCAGTCGGAGCTGCTGCGCGGCGGCCATCGTCGCGGCATGCTGCTCCGCATCGACGAGGAGGCGGTTGTTCTGCAGGGTGTCTGTGCCGAGGTCGACGGTTTCGCCCGAGGCGAGGGTGAGGCTGGCCTTCATCTCGCCGTGGTGGATGGCGGCAGCCTTCGTGGTGGTGGCGTTGGCGACGGCTTGCTCCTGGCGGGTGGCCTGGTTGAGGCGGTAGTAGGTGATGCCGATGCCAACGACGACAAGCAGCGAGGCGGCGACGAGGAGCGTCGTGGCGTTGCGTCGCAGCCAACCGTCGTGGATGCCGAGGTCGTCGATGGCCTGAAGGTCGCGGACGATGCGTGCCTGCATGTCGGCGAGCGGGCGACGGATGTCGATGGCGGCGCGCTGGTCGCGGTCGTCATGACGGGCGTCGTCGGAGAGCAGGCGGTCGAGGTATCGCTGTCGGGCGGGACTCCCGGCGGCCCACTGGCGTAGCTCCTGCTCCTCCGCGTCGTTGGCGGCGTGGGTGATGGCGAGAGCCAGGAGGCGTGCGATGTGGTTGTTCCTCTTCATATTTGTTCTTTTATTACCTTATGTAACGTCAAATCGATAGAAAAGGGACACTAAAAACAGAGAAAAAACAACGAATATGCAGGATTTTTTCTAATTTTGCAAGCAGAATGATAAAGAAGCAGGCTTAAAGATGGCATTGCACGACGACATATTGAAGCATTTCCGCGCAGGGCACCTTGATGATTTCTACAAGGCGCTCTACCCTTCGTTGCTGCTCTTTGCGTCACGGACGCTGGGCACACGCTATGGCTACCTCAGCGAGGACTGCGTGCAGGAGAGCATCTACAAGACGTGGCAGCAGCGGGAGCAGATTACGGACTATGCGGAGCTGCGGGCGTATGTCTTTGCCGCGGTGCACAACCAGGCCGTGAGCTATGTGCGGCGGAGCACGTCGAAGGAGCAGCATGCCACGGCGGAGGCGGCGCAGAGCGATACGTCGACGGAGAGTCTGGAGCTGGAGCTCATCGCCCAGGAGACGCTCGACCTGGTGTATGCCGCCATCGAAAAGCTGCCGGAGGACCTGCACCAGCTCTACGACCTGCTCTACCTCGACGGGAAGAAACTCGCCGAGGCGGCGGAGGAGATGGGTATCTCCGTCAGCGGCATCAAAAAGAAAAAGGCCAAGATGCTCGGGATGCTGCGGGAATATCTGGGGCCGCAGGAGCGGTTCCTGTACCTTATTATTTTATAGAGGGCGGCTTCAAGCCGCCTTTTTTGGCGGGGGCGGCTTGGTAAGCCGCCCTTGTCCAACAGCGAACAGCATACCCAACGGCGAACAGCATACCCCCAAGGACGAACAGCAAACCGAAAGCCTCATAAAAAAAGGGGGGCCTCATAAAAAAAGAGGGCGCAAAAGAAAAAAAGTGGGGGCGGCGAGTACATCCTATTTGTTTTTTTCGTAAATTGCGAAGCGAAATTGGAACATCAAAAACTGAAGCTATGAAAATCGGTATTCCTAAAGAAATCAAGCAGGGCGAGAACCGTGTCGGCATGACGCCCGCTGGTGTCCACGAGATGGTGGACCATGGTCACGAAGTGTTTGTGCAGCACACCGCTGGTGAGGGCAGTGGCTTCGCCGATGCCGCCTATGGGGCTGTCGGTGCGACAATCCTCCCGACCATCGAGGATGTCTATGCCACGGCGGACATGATCGTGAAGGTGAAGGAGCCCATCGAGCCGGAGTATCCGCTCTGCCGCAAGGGTCAGCTGCTGTTCACCTATTTCCATTTCGCCAGTGACCGCGAGCTCACCGTGGCGATGATGAAGAGTGGCGCCACCTGTCTGGCCTACGAGACCGTGCAGAAGGACGACCACTCGCTGCCGTTGCTCATCCCGATGAGCGAGGTCGCCGGTCGCATGGCCGTGATGGCTGGCGCTTACTATCTGCAGAAGACGTACGGCGGCAAGGGCAAGCTCATCTCCGGCGTGCCAGGCGTGAAGCCGACGAAGGTCCTCGTCCTTGGTGGCGGCACCGTCGGTGAGGCTGCCGCACGGATGGCTGCGGGCATGGGTGCCGACGTCACCATCGCCGACATCTCGCTGCCCAGGCTGCGCCAGCTCGGTATGGAACTGCCGGTGAACGTCCACACGCTCTACTCCTCCACGGCAAACATCATCCAGGAGCTCCGGGATGTGGACATCGTCGTGGGCAGCGTCCTCGTACCCGGCGACAAGACGCCGCACCTCATCACGCGCGACATGCTGAAGCTCATGGAGCCCGGCACGGTGCTCGTCGACGTCGCCATCGACCAGGGCGGCTGCTTCGAGACGTCGCATCCGACGACGCATGAGCATCCCGTGTATGTCGTCGACGGCATCGTCCACTACTGTGTGGCGAATATCCCCGGCGCGGTGCCGAACACGTCGACGCTCGCGCTCACCAATGCCACGTTGCGCTATGCCCTCGCGTTGGCCGACAAAGGCTGGCAGAAAGCCTGCGAAGAAGACGTCGCGCTGCAGCGCGGCCTGAACATCGTTGACGGGAAGATCGTGTTCAAGCCCGTCGCCGACGTCTGGGGACTGTGACAATTCCGTCCTCCGACGCTGTGGGGATGTGACGATCATGGCCTTATCAGACTGTCATGATCGCGTTAGATGATAACCCTGACCTTGTGATAGTTGCTGCGAAACTCCGATGGAGCGCAGCCCTTGCGTCGCTTGAAGATCCGGTTGAAGTTGCTGAGGTTGTTGAACCCGCACTTATAGCTGATCTCGGCGACGCTTTCGTTTGTGTCGATGAGCATGCGCGTGGCGTGGCCCAGCCGGATGTCGGCGATGTAGTCTGTCAGCGTTCGTCCCGTGTGCATCTTGAAGAAGCGGCTGAATGCCGACCGCGACATGTGCGCGAGGTCGGCGAGCCTCTCCAGCTTCAGTTCGCCGTCGAAGTTCTGGGTGATGTAGTTCTTCACCTTCAGGATTCGTCGGCTGTCGTCCTCGACGTTCACCTTCGCGAAGCTCGTCGACGCCAGCGTTCGGTAGCCGGGTGTGACGGACAGCGTCTTGAGGATGCCGAGGAACGTGAGGAGCGACTGGAAGCCGTCCTTGATCTCGCTGAGATGGTCGAGGCGGTCGTAGACGAGCATGATGGCCTCCATGGGGAAGGCGACGCCCTTGCGTGCGGCGATGAGGAGGTCGCGGATGCTCTGCAGTGGTGTCTTGCTGAAGAGCGTGTCTATGTCCGTGCCGAAGTCGAACTGCACGGTGACCTCGCGGATGTCCGTACTGTGGCAGTCGGCCTGCTCCCATACGTGCTCAAGGTTCGGGCTGGTGATGAGGACGAGGTCGTAGTCGCCGATGACCTCGCTGTGGTCTCCGACGATGCGGCGCACGCCGCTGGCGTTCTGCACGAAGTTCAGTTCCATGACGTCGTGGTCGTGGATGGGATAGGTGAACTCCTTCTTATGCCGGTCGGCGATGTAGAGTACATCCTTGTCCATCAGGGGCGTGATCTCGTGAATGACGTTGTCCATGATTCTTTGTTTGTGGGCGGCTTGGTAAGCCGCCCGGTCTAACAGTGAACTTCCCTTTTTGTGCGGCGAATCGCGCTTCTGTGCGGTGCTCTAGATGTCGTAGAGCAGTTCGATGCACATGCGGGCGTTGTGGTAGGGGCACTTCCAGAAGCCGGCCTTGTCGTCGTCGAGGTTCAAGGAGCCGTCGTCGCGGCGTGCCCAGTGCCACTCGCCATGATCCCAGTCGACGAGCTGCGTGTCGATGTAGTGGAGCGTGCGCTCCATCGTGGCGAGGGCGTCACGGTCGCCGAAGTGGCGGTAGAGGTTCCAGTGGCCGATGGCGCACTCGCACATCACCCACCACTGGCGCTGGCGGTCGTAGGCCCCCGTGTCCTTCCAGTGCTCGTAGATCATCGAGCCGTCGGGCTGGAGACCCTCGTCGGCAGCCTTGGCAATCTTCTTCACCAATGGCTCCGTGCGGGCAAGGATGTCGGGGTCGCCGAGGACGAGTGCCGTCTCGTGAAGGAGCCATGAGGCCTCGATGTCGTGGCCATAGCTCTCGACGTTGCGGCGTCCCTGCCAGTTGTCGTCGAAGAAGAGGTCGAGATGGTAGGTGTCGTGGTTGAGGATGGTCTGCGTGAAGATGTCCATCAGGCGGACAATGGCGGCGCGGAGCTGTTCGTCGGGCCAGACACGATAGAGGTTTGTGTAGGGCTCGATGATGTGGAGGTGGCTGTTCATCGTTCGGGAGCCGTTCTCGTCCTTGTCCGAGAGGCGCATGTCGGCGATGGGCTGCCAGTCACGTGTCAGGGCCTCGATATAGCCGGCGGGTTTGGGGCAGAACGCGTGGGCCTCGATGTCGTGGAAGAGGCGAATGGCCGTCTGGAGGGCGACGTTGTCGCCTGTGGCGCGGGCATACTCGCTCATGCCATAGATCGTGAAGCCGATGGCATAGGTCTGCTTCTTTGCGTCGATGACGTTGCCGTGGGGGTCAAGGCTCCAGTAGACGCCGCCGTAGACGGGGTCGATGAAATGGTCGAGGATGTAGTCGCGGGCACGCGTGGCCGCGGCGAGGTACTCCGGCCGGTGGAGGACACGGTAGGCGGCAGAGAACGCCCAGAGGATGCGCGCGTTGAGGATGGCGCCCTTCTCAGCGTCTGGGTGCGGGACGTCGTTGCCGTCGACACGGCCGAGATAGCCGCCGTTGGCGGTGTCGGTGACGTTCTCCAACCAGTAGGGGAGGATGTTGTCTGTAAGGAGGCGCACGAGGAGCCCCCGGTTTTCTTCGTTCATAGCGGAATGGGTTGTGGGCGGCTTGGTAAGCCGCCCGGTCTAACAGCGAACTTCTCTGTGCCCGGCTTGATAAGCCGGGCGGTCCGGCAGCGAACTTCCTTTCGGTGCGGCGGGGTGCGCTTTTGGAGGAAGGCTACTCCACCTGCTTGATCTTTGCGTGGATGTCGTCCATGCGCTCCTTCGTCAGGGGATAGAAATAGAGGAGGATGAGCATGATGACTGCGATGGCGGCGGGGATGAGTGAGAACAGTGCCCAGACCATGTTCTTCACCGAGTCGGTGAGGGTGACGGGGTCGATGATGTTGGCGCCGTCGACGGTGATCATCTTCGCGCCGGCGAGGCCGAGGAACAGGGCTACGAGAGAGCCACTGATGGCCGTGCCGAACTTCTGCGCCATCGTACCCGAGGAAAAGATGAGGCCCGTGGATGACGTGCCGTTCTTCACCGTGGCATAGTCAGCGACATCCGAGTACATCGACCAGAGCAACGGCGAATAGATGCCGATGCCCATCGACGTGAGGATGACGATGGCAACCATCACCCAGATATACGCCTTGTCCATCGGGACGAAGAAGAAGGCGACGGATGTCACGAGACAGAAGATGGCCGCCCAGACGAATGCCTTCTGCTTGCTGCCGCCGACGAGCCGCGTGAACCATGGCGACACACCACCGAAGATCATACACGTCACTTCGCCGAAGGCCATGAACGACGTGTAGTTGATGATGAACGATCCCACGGTGACGTCGCCGTCGAGACAGTAGTCGAACATATACGCTGCCACGGCATAGCGGAAGCCGTTGAAGAAGTTGGTGCAGATACCGATGGAGGTCAGGAACAGCCACGGCCCGTTCTTCGCCAGGTCGACGAACTGCTTGCCGGAGAACTTCTCCGCACGGACGGGCTTCAGACGCTCACGTGTGAGGAGTCCGCAGCCCAGTGTGCCGAGTGCGGCTATGGTGCCGAAGATGACGCCGATCATCGCATACTGATGGGCGGGCGTGCCACCGATGGCCTTCTGCACATACGGGAAGGCGAAGAGCGTGACGAAGCCCATGAAGTAGGCGCCGACCATGCGGAAGGCGGAGAACTGGTTCTTCGCGTCGTCATCGTCGGTCATCACGCCGAGGAGCGAGCCGTAGGGCACGTTGACGGCGGTGTAGACAGCCATCATCAGCAGGTAGAACAGATAGGCCCAGATGCGCTTGCCGATGGGACCCATGTCGGGCGTGTAGAGCAGGAGCGCAAAGATGAGGCCGAAGGGCACGGCGCCGAAGATGAGGAACGGACGGTAGGTGCCCCATCGCGACTGCATGCGGTCGGCCAGCGAGCCCATGAGCGGGTCGGTGACGACGTCGAACATTCGCGCGATGAGCATCAGCGCTGCGGCATCGGCGAGCGAGAGGCCGAAGACATTGGTGAAGAAGAAGGGGAAGGCGATGGACATGATCTTCCATGTGATGCCGCCGGCTGCCGCGTCACCAAGGGCGTAGCCGATCTTTTCCCTCAAGGGTATCTTTTGTTGTGACATTGTTGGTTTTGTTTTGCCCGGCTTGGTAAGCCGGGCGGTCTGACAGCGAACTGCCTTAGCAAGCAAGTGACTATTTAGCGTTGGCGCGGTTCTTCGCGACGAGAGTCTTGATGGTCTCCACAGAGGCAGAGGTGGTGAAGCCGTCCTGCGGGGTGTGCATGCAGTAGTCGACGAGGCGGTCGATGGTCGAGACGGCGACATGCATGCGCGTGTCGGAGGACGCATAGTAGATGAGGACGCGGCCGTCGGGGTCGGCGATCCAACCGTTGGCGAAGACGACGTTCATCACGTCACCGATGTACTCCTGTCCCTGCGGTACGAGGAAGTAGCCGCCGGGCTGCGCGATGACGCGCGTGGGGTCGTCGAGGGCCGTCATGTACATATAGAGCACATAGCGCAGTCCGCTGGCGCATCCGCGCACGCCGTGAGCGAGGTGCAGCCATCCCTGCGGTGTCTTGATGGGGTGGGGGCACTCACCGTTCTTCACCTCCATGATCGTGTGGTAGTGGCGTGCGTTGATGATCTTCTCCTCGGTGACCTCGGCATGCGTGATGTCCGGGACGAGCGCCCAGCCGATGCCGCCGCCGGAGCCCGTGTCGATGAAGCCGTCCTGCGGACGGGTGTAGAACGCGTACTTCCCGTCGACGAACTCCGGATGGAGGACGACGTTGCGCTGCTGGCACTTTGACATCAGATCCGGCAGACGATCCCAGTGGATGAGGTCGTGCGTGCGGGCGATGGCTGCCGTTGCCGTGGCTGCGGAGAGGTCGCCGGGCTGGCTGTCGTCGTGACGCTCCGCGCAGAAGACGCCGTAGATCCAACCGTCCTCATGCTGCGTGAGGCGCATGTCGTAGATGTTTGTTGCGGGGATGACGTCGTCGGGCATGGTGATCGGCTCCGGCCAGAAACGGAAGTTGTCGATGCCGTTGGGGCTCTCCGCCACGGCGAAGAAGCTCTTGCGGTCGGCACCCTCGACACGGACGACAAGGAGGTACTTGCCGTTGAGTTTGATGGCGCCGCTGTTGAGCGTGGCGTTCATCATGATGCGCTGCATGAGGAAGGGGTTGTCATGCTCGTTGAAGTCGTAGCGCCACTCCAGGGGGGTGTGCTCCGCGGTGAGGATCGGGTACTGATAACGGGTGTAGATGCCGTTGCCCCACTCTTCGGGGACGTTCGGGCGGGAGAGCAGCTCCTCGTGATGACGATGGAGAGCGGCGACGCGTTGTGCAAAATCGGTCATGTTGTTTTCTTTTTGGTTTATTCTTTGTTTGGGCCCCGCCAAAGATGGCGGGGAGCAGGAAGCCACACCCTTAGCGTGTGATGTCCTTCAGGAAGAGGGTGCGGGTCAGGCGGGCGAAGGCACGGAAGTCTGAGGCCGTGGCATGGGCGGGCTGAGTATGGGTAGGCTCAGCAGCGTAGGGGACATAGGTCTCCTTCGGCTGGTCCCATGCGTTGCGCCAGAAGAGGACGTAGGTGAGGGGGATGTCCTTGATGACGGGCCAGAGGACGGAGGTGAACCACTTCGGCTCCGGTAGTTGCTGCTGTCCCGTCTCACTGAAGGCGATGAGCTTGCGCTGCTGCTGTCCTGCAGCGGTGAGGACGGCCATGGCGTCACGGACCTGGGCGGTGTAGGCGTCGTTGTCGTGGTTGAAGTCGTAGAGGTCGATGCCGAGGAGGTCGACATAGCCGTCACCGGGGTAGAAGGTGAGGTACTTCTCCAGCGACTCCGGGTTCTCATAGTTGGGAGAGTATGCCCAGAGGATGTTCAGGAAGCCTGCAGCCTGGATGTAGTCGTGCGTGTAACGGTAGAGCGCCTTGTACTCCTCCGGCGTGCAGCTCTTGCTGCCCCACCAGAACCATCCGCCCGACATCTCGTGCCAGGGGCGGAAGATGAACGGGATGGGCTGTCCGTGACTGTCCGTCAGCGTCTTGAAGAACGCGATGAGGCGGTCGAGATACTGCTGCAGGCGGGCGTTGTCCTTACCGCCGGGGAGCAGTGTGCGGACGTTGTCCGGCATCGGATCCCAGGCACTCTTGTCGTTGAGCGGGTTGATCGGGTGCCAGGAGAGGGTGACGATGCCGCCGCGCTTATGCTGCGCGATGGCCTCTCGGCGCAGGCGGTCGAAGGGAACCTTGTCGAGGGAGCGTGTGCTGTCCACCTCGAGCCATCCGAGTTCGAAGCCCATGACGGCGGGGTAGGAGCCCGTGACCTCCTTGACGTCGGAGCGTCCGGTGGTCCATGCCCAGGAGTGGCCGTAGAGCGGGTCGTCCTGGTGGCCGATCATGATGCCGCGCTTCTGGAGGGTTGCCATGCGGGCGACGAGGCGGAGGTGCGGGGTAGAGGGAGGAGTGGGCGTGGCGGCCTGCGTGGAGAGGGAGAGGCAGGCGGCGAGGAGGGTGAGGAGGGTTCTTTTCATTGTTGTTTTTTTATGGGGGCCGGGCTTGGTAAGCCCGGTTTGTCTAACAGCGAACTTCCTTTCACAAGGGCGAAGCGACGGGCCAAGGGAAGGAACGGGACCGGGTTACTTCAGGTGGGCGCGGAGCCAGTCCTGCCACTCGTCCCACTGCTCCTGGAACCAGAAATGGCCCGTGAGCTGATAGACGGAGAGAGACTTCTGGGCGGGATAGATGTTGTAGATGCCGTAGGACGACTGTGGGGGGACCACCTCGTCGTTATAGCCGAAGGAGAACCAGGCCGGGACCGTGCAGTGACGCGCGAAGTTCACGCCATCGTAGTAGCGGAGGGCGCGGATCTTTTGGTCGGAGGGATGCTTGTCGTAGAGATAATAGTGTGGCCATCCGCCGGCAACGCCTTTCAGCTCCGACTCATAGTCGCACATCGCGTCGTGTACGGCAGCGAGACAGGTAACGCGCTTGTCCAGCGCTGCCACGGCGAGGGAGAGGAAGCCACCCTGCGAGGCACCCGTGACGCCGAGCGTGCGGCCGTCCCACTCCGGCAGCGAGGCGATGTAGTCCACGCCGCGCACGGCACCCGTGATGACGCGCTTGTAGTAGTTCTGGTTTGCGTCGTCGAGGTTCGTGAAGCTATACGACGCCAGCGCACCGTTGAGGAGGTTGTCGTAGACCTTCTGCTCCATGGTGACGGGTATGCCGTGGATGCCAATCTCCAAGACGATGAGTGAGTCCGGCCGGGTATACGTGTCGCCAGCATACGGCCGCACGCCCGCACCCGGCACACGGAGCAGGGCGGGATAGCGTCCCGGGCGGACCGGGATGGAGAGGATGCCGTACATCCGCGAGCCCCACTTCTCATTCTGATAGCTGACCTCATAGACGTTCGCCTTGTCCGTGCAACGGTCGGGCAGCAGACGGCGCGTGGGCACAAGGCTCGTGTGACGGGCGTCGGTGAGCGCCTTCTGCCAGAAGTGCATGAAGTCGTCTGGGCACTGGGTCATCGGCCGCACCTTCTCCGGTGAGAACGCGGCGGTGCAGAGACCCTTGTATTCCTTGCCACCGACATGCGCGGTGACGGCGAGACGGTAGAAGCCCGGCTGCTTGAGTGATGCCGTCCATCGCATCATGCCGTCCTTCAGCGTGACCCCCTGCTTCTTCACCGTGGTGAACTCCACGGGACCCGCCTCATAGTCGATGACAGCGCCGGGGATGGGCGTGCCAGAGCGGAGTACGCTGACGACGAACGCAGCCTTCTCGCCTGCACGATAGTTCCAGTCGAGATGGTCGGGAGTGACGGTGACGGTGATGTTGTTGCCACGGATCTGCGCAGCGGCAGGGACGGCGGCTACTAATAATAATAGGTATAAGAGAATCTTTTTCATTTGCCAAAAGTCTTTAGCTCAGGTGCTGCAAAGATAACACAATTCTTTGGAACGATATTGTATTTTTTTATCTAATCCTAATATTTTCTTGCCTTTCGTGCTTTGGCGTGCAAAAAAGACGCTGGCGGGGTGGTGGGATATTCATAAAAAACACTTATCTTTGTGGCAAATAACGCAACCTTGTAGCCCAGCGCTACAACCATTAAACCATCAAGACATGAAGAAACTATTGCTATCCACCTTGACACTCCTACTCACGACGTTCACCACCTGGGCTGCGCCCACGACACCTGCGGGAGGCAGCGGGACGCCGGCGCCGTCACCGTCACCGTTCGTCACCGTCCGCGACGGACACTTCGTGCGCGACGGGAAGCCCTACTATTATGTCGGGACGAACTTCTGGTACGGCGCCATCCTCGGTTCCGAGGGCCAGGGCGGCGACCGCGCGCGCCTGTGCAAGGAGCTCGACGCGATGAAAGCCATGGGCATCGACAACCTGCGCATCCTCGTGGGCAGCGACGGCCTTGACAATGACCCCTCGAAGGCCCGTCCCACGCTGCAGATCGCTCCCGGCGTCTATAACGACACGATCCTTGCGGGTCTGGACTACCTCCTCATGGAGATGGGCAAACGACAGATGGTCGCCGTGCTCTACCTGAACAACTCGTGGGAATGGAGCGGCGGCTATGGCTTCTACCTCTACCATGCCGGCGAGGCCCACGTCCCGTCACCGCAGCGCGACGGCTACTCCGCCTTCATGAACTTCATGGCGAAGTATGCCACGAACGACCTGGCGCACAAGCTGTTCTACAACTATGTGCGGTTCATCCTCAGTCGCACGAACCGCTACACGGGACGGGCGTATAAGGACGACCCCGCGATCATGTCGTGGCAGATCGGCAACGAGCCGCGCGCCTTCGCGAAGGAACAGTTGCCCGCCTTCGAGCGGTGGCTGGCCGAGAGCTCCGCGCTCATCAAGGGCCTCGACACGAACCACCTCGTGTCCATCGGCAGCGAGGGCGCGTGGGGCTGCGAGGGCGACTACGACAGCTATGAAAGGATCTGTGCCGACCGGAATGTGGACTACTGCAATGTGCACCTGTGGCCGTACAACTGGAGCTGGGCGAAGGCCGACAGTCTGCAGGAGCACCTGCCGCGTGCCTGCAAGAACACCAAGGAATACATCGACCACCACCTGCAGATCTGCGACCGTCTGGGCAAACCGCTGGTGATGGAGGAGTTTGGCTATCCCCGCGACGGGTTCTCCTTCGACCTGAAGTCCACGACGAAGGCGCGGGATGGCTATTATAAATATGTGTTTGGCCTCGTCACCGAGAATGCGAAACGAGGCGGGAAGTTTGCCGGCTGCAACTTCTGGGGCTGGGGCGGCTACGGCGTGCCGCAGCATGAG
>ERZ1032009.85-NODE-85-length-20774-cov-5.835755_pt1 | contig 20774 bp, 19 predicted proteins | sample MGYA00516700_ERZ1032009 | MGnify/ENA primary metagenome ERZ1032009 (study PRJEB33719, sample SAMN04261292) | wastewater metagenome | biome: rural village; feature: human; material: feces | host: Homo sapiens | place: El Salvador | collected 2013-01-14 ...
CGAGGTCTATTTCACCACACTTATGGAACTCCTGTGGAGCAAGCAGCGCATCATGGAGTGCTATCTGAACTCCATTGAGATGGGTAACCACATCTATGGTGTCGACGCCTGCGCGGAGTATAACTTTGGCAAGAAGGCCATCGACCTGTCTCGGTCCGACTGTGCCCTCATCGCTGCGACGCTGCCGAACCCCCGGAAGTTCTCGTCGAAGGAGCCGTCGGCCTACATGCGCCTTCGCCAGCGTCAGATTCAGGCCAACATGCGCTTCATCCCGTCGTTCCCGAAGGAGGGCGAGGACTATGATCCCCGCACGGCCAAGGGCGGCACCTACGGACGATAAACCAGCAAACCAATGGACGAACAACAACTCCTCTCCCAACTCAATGACAGCCAGCGTGCTGCCGTCACCTGCTGCGACTGTCCCCAGCTCGTCATCGCCGGTGCCGGCTCGGGCAAGACGCGCGTGCTCACCTTCAAGATAGCCTATCTCCTCCAGCACTACGACATGAAGCCGTGGAACATCCTCGCGCTGACGTTCACCAACAAGGCGGCGCGGGAGATGAAGAACCGCATCGGACGGCTCGCCGGCGAGGAGCGGGCGCGCTATCTGCAGATGGGCACGTTCCACTCCGTCTTCTCCCATATCCTTCGCGTGGAGGCGCAGATGCTCGGCTTCACGTCCAACTTCACCATCTACGACGAGCAGGACTCCCGTTCGCTACTGAAGAACATCCTCAAGCAGATGCTTCTCGACGACAAGACCTACAAGCCGTCGTCGGTGCACAGCGTGATCTCCAATGCGAAGAACCGCCTGTGCCTGCCGGAGCAGTATGCCCAGGATGGTAATGCACTGGCGGTAGACCGGGCCAGGAACATGCCGGAACTCTACAAGATCTACGCCAACTACCAGCTGCGCCTGCGCCAGGCCAACGCGATGGACTTCGACGACCTCCTGGTCTATACCTATCAGCTCTTGCGGCAGCATGAGGACATCAGGAAGAAGTATTCCGAGCGGTTCCAGTATGTGTTGGTCGACGAGTACCAGGACACGAACTACGCCCAGCAGCAGATCGTCACCCTGCTGACAAAGGAGCACAACCACATCTGTGTCGTCGGCGACGACTACCAGAGCATCTACGCCTTCCGAGGGGCGAACATCAACAACATCCTGCACTTCAACCGTACCTATCCCGACGCAAAGCTCTTCAAACTGGAGCAGAACTATCGCTCGACACAGAACATCGTCGCGGCGGCGAACTCGCTGATGAAGAAGAACCGGGGCATGCAGATCGACAAGGACGTCTACAGCAAGAATGCCGAGGGCGAGAAGGTGACGGTGCTCGAGACCATCTCCGACAAGCGCGAGGCGGCCATCGTCTGCCGGGAGATCAAGCGCATCCGGCAGGAGGAACACTGCTCGTGGAAGGACTTCGCCATCCTCTACCGCACGAACGCGCAGAGCCGTCTCTTCGAGGAGGAGATGCGCAAGCCGGAGGTCGGCATGGGCGCCTGCTATCGCATCTATGGCGGGCTGAGCTTCTACCAGCGCAAGGAGGTGAAGGACGTCATTGCCTACTTCCGCCTTGTGGTGAACCCCAACGACGAGGAGGCGTTCCGACGCATCCTGAACTACCCTGCCCGCGGCATCGGCGACACGACGCTGAGCAAGATCATCGCCACGGCACAGACCACGGGACAGAGTCTCTGGCAGGTGATCGCCCAGCCTATGGAGAGCGGACTGCAGGTCAACCGTGGCACGGTGGCGAAGCTCTTTGCGTTTCGCGACCTCATCCAGAGCTTCATCCAGCAGGAGGAGCAGGGCATCGACGCGCTGACGGTGGCGCAGGACATCATCACGCGCAGTGGCATACAGGCGGACCTCGCCGCGGACAAGACGGCGGAGGGCGACAGCCGGCGAGAGAACCTCGACAGTCTGCTCTCAGGCATTGCCGACTTCGTCAACGGACAGCGTGAGGACGACCAGGCGGACCATGTGTCGCTTAACGATTATCTCGCCACAGTCTCGCTGATGACCGATACCGACTCGGGCTCGGACAGTGACGACAAGGTGTCGCTGATGACGATCCACTCCGCGAAGGGTCTGGAGTTTGGGACGGTGTTCGTCGTGGGGTTGGAGGAGAACATCTTTCCCAGTCAGCTGTCGCTGAACTCAGCCGTTGACCTGGCTGAGGAGCGACGGTTGCTCTATGTTGCCATCACGCGGGCGGAGCGCCACTGCTTCCTCTCGTGGGCACATACGCGGTGGCAGTATGGGAAGATGAATGGTTTCGTGCAGCCGAGTAGGTTCATCAACGACATCGATTCGAAGTTTGTCAACCTCCAGGTGGAGGGTGGCCATCAGGGTGGCGCGCCGTGGGAGGAGGACGCGTGGAGCGGTAACTCCCGGGGAGGCCGCAGGTCCTATAATCCGGGCCAGCGTCCGTGGGACCAAGGGCAGCGCCGTCCGTGGGACATCGACTACGAGCCGAACCAGCCCTATACGGGCTATCACGACTGGGGCGAGGGCACACACCGACTGAGCAGCCGGATGCAGAACTCGCGGCCTGTGGCGGGACAGTTTATGGCGGAGCCGAAGGAGAAGATCACCACGCCACACAAGGCCGAGGAGGCTGTGAACCCGTTCTCCGAGTCATTTGCCAACAAGCTCAAGCAGAGCGGGCACTGGAGTAAGGTACAGCGCGCCATCACCAATGGCGGACGGGCTATGGGGGATGCGGGCAGCGGAGCCGTCGGTGGCCGCCCGTTGGGCGGAAGTAGGCCTGCTGGCGCGGGAACGCCTGGTGTTGGTCCGTCCGTTGGTTCTTCTGTTGGCTCTTCTGCTGGCTCCGGTAACGCTCCGCTCAAAGAGGGCGACGTCATTGAGCACCAGCGTTTTGGCAAGGGAACAGTGATCCGCATCGAGGGCTCGGGCGAGAACACGAAGGCGACGGTACGCTTTGAGATGACTGGCGAGAAGCAGCTACTGCTGAAGTTTGCGAAGTACAGGGTGATATAAGTCTCTCCAAGTCTCCAAGTCTCCAAGTCTTCATGTCCTCATCTCCTCATTTCAATGTAGCCATCTAGTGATATTGATGGTTCGCTGATGTCAAGCGGGCTATGATTTGCTTCACGATGCCTGGCTTCTGGCAGGTGGAATAACCGAAGAGCATCAAGTCGCATGCTAGTGAGTCTTGGTTGTAATGGTTATGATCTTTGAAGCACCCGATAATGGTCTGGGCAGCAGCATCGGCAGAGGGATAGCCATTGGCTTGATAATCCTTGACATAGGCATTGAAGATAGCGTCGGCATTGCGGCCTATCTCTATAAAGCCGAGATAGGAACTGTCGCTTTTGACACGCTCTTGATCCACATGGCGCACGATGACATCGTAAGCATCCTGTCGATAGCTGTTGAAGGTATGTGTGCCACTGTCGTATCCCTTGGCATGGCTGCCCACCGCCCCATGAGGCGTATAGCTGTTCAGCACGACCTGTGCGCCCATCGCCTCGGCGGCATCAATATAATAGTTCACGTCTTCTTCAAAGGTGGAATTCATGCCGTTGGTACCATTGTTGCCCAGGATGACCACGTCGCCGGGATAGATGTCGAGCAACGCAGCCGCAAGCCGTCCTCACAGATGGTCTTGCCATCCTTGTCGGTGACGACAAGCGTGAACTTGTTGGGTGATGGAGTGTCGGTTGTCGGGCCAAAAGTCATGACCTCTCCGCCATCGATGCTGACGGTGGCGACGTCTTTTGCGAAGGATGTGGCACTCATAGACGTCATGATTGCCAACACTATATATAATAAGGTGTGCTTCATTTCTTATTGAATTGTAGATGCTTCATCTCGTGTCCGCCCCAGGTGGTGTCGTCGACATATTCGAAACCTAACGAACTGTAGAGGTGCTCGGCCTTGGGGTTGCCTTTGTCGACAAGGAGGCCGACGGGCTGTTCCTTACCGTGGCGGCTGATAAACGCTTTTATTAAAGAAGAGGCGATGCCCTGATGCCGATATTTTGGCGCTACACAGAGCGAGTCGATATAGTACTCGCCCGGTCCGGTCTCGTCAAGCATGCCCGTGAAGTCCTGGCCGAGCTCTCGTTTAGCAGCATCGATGAATGCCTTGCGGAGGCGGCGGAGGTCGCGGCCGTCGTAGCCGACGATGATGCCGGCAAGGCTTTCAGTCTTTTTCCCGTTCCCTTCTGTTGCCAGTCCCTCGGGCACTGTTGCTTGGGCTACGAGGGTGTTACGGTAGCTATACTGGCTGTCGTCGCGTTCCACGAGGCCAGTCATCATGCGGTGAAAGTCGTCGAGCGTGTGGTGAGGGCCAGCAAAGTTCTGGCAGCAGTCGAGGTCCATCGCCGTCATGATCATTCGGGCGATGGTGGGGGCTTGCTCTTTCCGAGCGGGAAGGATGGTTGTTTTCATTTCTTTTGCTTTGTTGTAGAAAACTAAGAGCGGTGGTGGGACATGTCTATTGGTTGATAATCCTGTCAGCGATGCGGCCCTGCGCTTCGTAGAAGGCCTGCTGCTCCTTCTCTGTGACGGGTTCAAAGTCCTGCAGCAGACGGGCTATGCGGTCCACGTCGCCGGCGATGGGCTCCCCGGCTTTGGTGCGTGTAGCGATACGTTTGCGTATCTCGTAGGCGGCACGCCGTGGCTCCGGCATCTGCAGCAGTTGTGCCAGACGGTAACGATAACCGACACGGTAGGCCTCTTTCGGCTGGTGGACGATGGCCTGTGTGAGGAGCGCAATCTTCTCCTGTGGGGTGGGGAGAAGGTCGGCGAGCTCCGCGTAGAGGTAGCTGTCGTGATAGCGTTGGAGCAATCGTTTGTAGAGTTTGGCGGCCTGCGACTTCAGCGCCACGCGGGCATAGAGCTGTGCCAGATGGCGGAGGTTGTCCTTGTTGCTTGGGTTGATCTGCAGTGCCTTGCGGAAGAAGGGCATGATGGCCTTGATGTAGTTGTCCGGCCGCTCCCGCAGGTTGCTCATCAGGCGGTTGGTGATGCGCTGTCCCAATGAGGGCACGATGCGTCCGGCACGCCGCTCGCCCTCCCAGTCGCTGTCGGCCAGCCGCATGGCGTAGGGCACGAAGTAGGCCAGATTGAAGTTGACGATAATGCGGTCTAGTGCCAGTGCACAGTGGATGATGGCCTTGTTGCCCATGAGGTCGTTGTCCGTGATATGAGGATAGAGTTGTGTCATGCGATAGAGCGTGTGGCGTGCGGCATTGGTGTCGCCCGCCTTCATCTCCCGTTTAAACTGCTCGTAGCTGTTCCAGAATTCCGTAGTCTCCATTGGCTCCTTTTCTGCAAATATAGTGAATGTTTTGGTAATCTGCAAGAAAATGTGTATTTTTGCGTAATAAAAAAAACGATAATAAAGATGAAGATACCTAAAGAGATACTCACGGAGCAGGCTGACGAGGTGCAGCAGATGTTCCGCTACTGGATGGACTTTATGGAGCATCGTGTGGAGTTCTGGACCATCCCCGGCGACCTCGATATCCACACACAGGGCCACTGCGAGCGTGTGCTGCTCCATGCGTTGCGGCTGGGCAACCAGCGGGGCGTGAAGCTGCGGCCGATGATTGCGCTGGCCCATGCGTCCATCTTCCATGATACCCGGCGGAAGGACAACTACCTCGACACGGGGCATGGCGACCGTGCGGCAGAATATTATAAGGAGTTTTGTGAGAAGCAGAAGTTGCATCTTCTGCCCGAGGCCTTTGCGGCTATCAAGTTTCATGACCGCGATGACAAGCTCGGTGAGGAATATATAGAAAAGGAGGCAAAGGACGAGGCGCCACTGTGGCTGGAGGTCTATCGTGACTTCAAGGACGCCGACGCACTGGACCGTCTGCGTCTGGGCACATGGTGCCTTGACGAGCGCTTCCTCCGCACCGATGAGGCGCGGCAGATGCCAGCGTTTGCCCAACAACTGGTGGAGGCGACGATACCTGCGGATGAGCTCCGCCGCACCTATGCATTGACGGAACCCTTCAGAAACCGCCGCCTATGAACACATCATCGACTTCGCCATCTTCATCATCTTCACCATTGGCGTGGTGCTCTTTGGCTGTTCCTTCTTTCGTAAGGGATCGTCAGCTGACGAGTTCACGTCGGCTGGACGTTCTTTGCCTGGATGGCTGGTGGGCATGTCTATCTTTGCCTTATTAATAAAGGGTCGTACAAAGGCAGATTAATAAGACGCTGTGCAGGGTATGCCGGCAGCGATGACCATATCGCGGATGCGGTCCAGCTCTTCATGGGTGGCCTTGAGGAGCTTCTTGTCCGGTGTCTCACGGTCGATGGTGTAGACCATCACCTCCTGCGGACGGATGTCCTTCACCGCCTCGAGCCAAGGCTGGACATAGCGGTCGCCCGTGTTGTCGGTGCCGTCACCCTTCATGAACATCGTCTGGATGATGACGTGCCCGTGGAACCACTTCAGGTTCTCGATGATCTTCTTCACGTCGTAGCTGGGCTGCGTGGGACGGTCCACCTTATTTATATAGTCGCTGTCGACGGTGTCGAGCTTCAGGATGTTGTTGTCCACCTTCATCAGTGCCTCGCGGATGGCGGGACGGGAGGTGAACGTCGAGTTGCTCAGCACGCTGATCTTCGCCTTGGGGCACCAGCGGTCACGCAGACGGATGGTGTCGTTGATAATCTCCGGAAACTGTGGGTTGCTTGTCGGCTCACCGTTGCCGGCAAACGTCAGCACGTCGGGGTGCTCACCGTCGTTGTGCATCTTGATGAGCTGTGCCTCAAGGGCCTTGGCTACCACCTCCCGAGTGGGGTGAGGCGTGTGTGTTCGATGGTCGGCATTGAAGCCGCACTCGCAGTAGAGGCAGTCGAATGTGCAAATCTTGCCGTCGGCCGGCATGAGGTTGATGCCGAGGCTCAGACCGAGACGGCGGCTGTGCACGGGGCCATAGATAGGACTTGGATAAATGATCATGGTTTGTTGGTTTGTTGGTGAGGTGGTTTGTTGGTGGGGTGGTTTGTTGGTGCAAAGGTACAGTGTTTCTTTCTCTTTTGGCGTTAATGCACGTTAAACTCTCTTTATTGTGATATTTTTTTTGTTACTTTGCACCTAATTAGCATAGCTATTGCCAAATAGGAAATGGGAAAGAATAATCAGACCAAACGACATACAGGCCGTCTTCAGGCGGTAACCCTTTGCATCAGCACCGCCATGGTGCTCGTCCTTCTGGGACTCATCGTGTTCATCACCCTCGTCGGCCGCAACCTCTCGGCCAATGTGAAGGAGAATCTCCTTGTCACGGTGGAGTTTGAACAAGAGATGACCGACAACGAGGCGCTGTCGCTCTGCAAAGGCATGGCGAAGAAGCCTTATATCAAGGATATCCATTTCGTCAGTAAGGAAGAGGCGCTGAAGGAACAGCGGCAGGCGCTGGGCTCCGACCCCACGGAGTTCACCGGTGGCGTCAACCCCTTCCAGGCATCCGTCGACCTCACGTTGCAGAGCGACTATGCCAACCCCGACTCCCTGCAATGGATCTCCAAGGAGCTGAAGGCTTATCCGAAGGTCTTCCAGGTGAACTATCAGAAGGACCTCGTGAAGGTCGTCAACCAGAACCTCGCGCGCATCGAGCTCATCATGCTGGTGCTGGCCATCCTGCTGACGTTCATCTCCTTTGCCCTCATCAACAACACCGTGCGGCTGAGCATCTATGCCCGCCGCTTCTCCATCCACATCATGAAACTCGTAGGAGCCTCGTGGAGCTTCATTCGTTGGCCTTTTGTGCGCCAAGCCATTGGCCTCGGATTGCTCGCAGCCCTGTTGGCATGCCTGTTCCTCGGTGGCTGCGTCTATGCCCTCTACTATTATCAGCCGGAGGTGGAGACCGTTCTCACGTGGCGTGACATGGTCATCACCGGCGTTGCCGTCTTCCTCTTTGGCGTGATCATCACGGGGCTCTGCGCCAGCGTCTCGGTGAACAAGTTCCTGAAGATGAAGGCCTCTGAATTGTATAAGATATAAAAATATGGATAGAAAAAACTACGCTTTCGACCGCACCAACTTCATCCTGTTGGCCATCGGCTTTGTGATTGTGGTCATCGGCTTCATCCTCATGAGCGGTGCTGGTAGTACGGAGACCACCTACGATCCCGACATCTTTAGCTTCCGTCGCATCAAGGTGGCGCCCGTGGTGTGCTTCCTGGGATTCATCTCGATGATCTATGCTGTCATCCGTAAACCGAAAGACAAGGAATAATGACACTCATCCAAACGATTATCATCGCCATCGTCGAGGGACTGACGGAGTTTCTCCCCGTGTCGTCCACGGGCCACATGATCATTGCGCAGAACCTCCTCGGCGTGCCGCAGGGTGACCCGTTCGTGCATGCGTTCACGTTCATCATCCAGTTTGGCGCCATCCTCTCGGTGGTATGCCTCTACTGGAAGCGGTTTTTTCGTCTGGACCATAGTCCTGCTCCCGAGGGTAGCACGCCTCTGCAGCGTTTCCTGCATACCTGGCGGTTCTATTGGCTCCTCTTCGTGGGCGTGTTGCCAGCTGTCGTCATTGGCTTGCTGGCTAAGAAGAGCGGCCTCCTCGACTGGCTCCTCGACTCGGTACATGTTGTGGCCATCATGCTCGTCGTAGGCGGTGTGTTCATGCTCTTCTGCGACCGTATCTTCAACAAAGGCACCGATGAGGACAAGGTCAACGAGCGCCGTGCGTTCAACATTGGTCTGTGGCAGTGCCTGAGTGTCATCCCCGGCACCAGTCGCTCGATGGCGACCATCGTCGGCGGTATGCAACAGGGCCTGACGCGCAAGAATGCGGCCGAGTTCTCGTTCTTCCTCGCTGTGCCCACAATGGCTGGCGCCACGCTGCTCGACCTCATCGATATGTTCAAGGAGGGCACCGCCTGGGCCACCAGCGAGAACATCTTCCTGCTCCTCGTGGGCTGTGCCATCGCCTTCGTTGTAGCACTGCTGGCCATGAAGTGGTTCGTCGGCTTCCTCACGAAGTACGGCTTCTGGGCCTTTGGCTGGTACCGTATCCTCATCGGCGGCTACATCCTGGCTATGCTTCTCACAGGGCACTCACTGGTCATGGTCGACTAAGCAGCGACAAACCCGAAAGAACGATTAGATGGATTTCATTAAAGGCGAAATACTGGCTATCGACAAGCCCTATCGGATGTCGAGCTTCGGGGCATTGGCCCACATCCGCTACCTCCTCTCCCAGCATCTGGGGCAGAAGGTGAAGGTGGGGCATGCCGGCACGCTCGACCCGCTGGCTACGGGTGTCCTCATCCTTTGCACGGGACGTTGCACGAAGCAGATAGAAGAGCTACAGAGCCATACGAAGGAATACCGTGCCACGCTGCAGCTAGGCGCGACTACCGACAGCTACGACCGTGAGCACACCGTCAATCACACCTATCCCACGCGGCATATCACCCGGGAGCTAGTGGCGCAGGTGCTGAAGCAGTTCGTGGGCGACATCCAGCAGGTGCCACCGACCTACAGCGCCTGTAAGGTGGAGGGCACTCGGGCGTATATGCTCCGCCGCAATGGCGAGGAGGTGGCGCTGAAGCCGAAGAATATCCACATCGATGAGATAGAGCTCACCGACTATGATGATGCTCAGAAGACGATGGCCATCCGTGTGGTCTGCGGCAAGGGTACCTACATCCGTGCGCTGGCACGCGACATCGGCCGGGCCTTGCAGAGCGGCGCCTTCCTGACATCGCTGCGGCGCACACGGGTGGGTGACATCACCGAGCACGACTGCGTCAGCTTCGACCACTTCCAGGAGTGGCTTGAGCAACAGACCATCGAGCAGTAGCAACAGAAAATAACAGAAGAGGACAGAATAATTTGGTTTATTTCCGTTCCTTTCTGTTGTCAATAGAAAGCGGTTGTACCTAGTGAAATAAATGTAGGAAACTGAAAGGAAAAAGAAATATGAAGTTATCACAGTTCAAGTTCAAGTTGCCCGAGGAGCTCATTGCGCTCTATCCCCACAGCATCGTCCGTGAGTTTACCAACGACGACGGTACGAAGGGCTCGTTCCGTGTCACACGCCGTGATGAGGCCCGCTTGATGGTGCTCCATCGCACGACGGGTGAGATAGAGATGTATAAGAAGGATGCTAAGGGCAAGCCCATCGAGGGGGAGTTCCTCGACTTTCGCAACATTCTCGACTACTTTGATGAGGGCGATACGTTCATCCTCAACGATACGAAGGTGTTCCCCGCACGCCTCTATGGCACGAAGGAGAAGACCGACGCGAAGATTGAGGTGTTCATCCTCCGCGAACTAAAGGAGGACACGCATCTGTGGGATGTGCTCGTGGAGCCGGCCCGGAAGATCCGTATCGGCAACAAGCTCTTCTTCGACGAGGTAGGCACGATGGTGGCAGAGGTCTATGACAACACTACGAGCCGTGGCCGTTCGCTGCGCTTCCTCTACGACTGTGATCACGAGACATTCAAGAAGGATCTCTTCGCCCTTGGCGAGGCACCACTGCCGACCTACATTCTCAACGGGCGCCCCGAGGACCCCGACATGCACAACATGCACGTCCACTCGCATGCTACGGAGCAGGACATGGAGGACTTCCAGTGTGTCTACGCCAAGCGGGAGGGCGCAGTGACGGCACCGGCGACGGGGCTGCATTTCAGCCGAGAGTTGCTCAAGCGCATGGAGATCAAGGGCATCAACACCGCCTTCATCACCCTGCATTGCGGTCTGGGCAACTTCTCGCCTATCGAGGTGGAGGACCTGACGAAGCACAAGATGGACTCCGAACAGATGTTCGTTGAAAAGGAGGCCTGCGGCTTGGTGAACACCGCCAAGCAAACCGGACACCATGTCTGCGCTGTGGGCACGAGTGTCATCAAGGCTACGGAAACCGCCGTAGGCACCGACGGCATGCTGAAGGAGTATGACGGCTGGACGTCGAAGTTCATCTTCCCGCCGTATGAGTTTGGACTCGCCGACTCGATGGTGGCAAACTTCTATCATCCCGAGTCCACGCTGATGATGTCGACGGCAGCCTTCGGTGGCTACGAAAACGTTATGGAGTGCTACAATCTCGCTGTGAAGCATGGATATAAGTTCGGTTGCTTCGGCGATTCGTTGCTCATCGTTGACTAAGTATGCATACAGTGTATTTTAGTCTCGGATCCAACATCGGCAATCGGAAGTCGCTCGTTCGTGAGGCGACGAAGCTCATCGGCAAGCATGTTGGCAAGGTGACACGTGAGTCATCGCTCATCGAGACAGAGCCATGGGGATACTCCTCGCCCAACAAGTTCATCAATAGCTGCATCTGCGTGGAGACCGAGCTGTCGCCGCGTGATGTCCTTGCCGCCACGCAACAGATAGAGCATGACATGGGTCGCACGATGAAGTCGGTGAATGGCGAGTACCACGATCGCATCATCGACATCGACATCCTGCTCTATGACGACATCTCCGTCAACGACCCGGACTTGGTCATTCCTCATCCGCTGATGTATGAGCGGGAGTTTGTCATGGAGCCGCTAAGGGAAATCCTCTAAAAGCCCCTCTTCCCCCAGCTCCCTCTTCCCATCGCTCGTTCCTCGCTCGGAGAAAGGAGAGTAAGTTACATCAAGCAAAAAGCAAGAAACCATCCCTATATGGAATAGGAATGGTTCCTTGCTTTTATCTGTAACGACAGAAATTGTCGCTATGCTTGTCTCACATTTTTGCTCCCCTTTCCCCGAGCATAACGATGGGGAGAGGGAGCCGGGGGAAGAGGGGCTAGGCTTTTACTTGCGCAGACCCAGAGCCTTCACGATGGCGCGGTAGCGCTCGATGTCGCGGTCCTTCAAGTAGTTGAGCAGCGCACGACGCTTACCAACGAGCTCGGTCAGACGGCGGGTCGTCACGAAGTCCTTGTGGTTAGCCTTCACATGCTCAGTGAGGTGCTTGATGCGATAGCTGAACAGTGCGATCTGTGCCTCTGCAGAGCCCGTGTCGGTAGTGCCCTTACCATACTTGCTGAAGATTTCCTCTTTCTTTGCCTTGTCTAAATACATTGTTGTTGTTTTGATTAATTGTTGTTGCATCAATAACATCCTTCGTCCGCCAGCGTGCCTTAATCACAACACGTCACGGCAACCCGAATGCCTCGGCCTTTCCGAAAATGCGGTGCAAAGGTACAACTTTTTATCTGAACCAACAAGCATTCCGAATATTTTTTGTAATTTTGCACTCAAATTATCAAAAGGTATTTTTTAAGGTAAATCAATGCAAGACATTCGTAACATCGCAGTTATTGCGCACGTTGACCATGGAAAAACAACGCTGGTCGACAAGATGATGCTCGCTGGCAAACTGTTCCGTGACGGACAAGACAACAGTGGAGAAGTGCTGGACTCCAATGACTTGGAGCGCGAACGAGGGATAACCATTCTTTCAAAGAACGTTTCTATCACCTGGAAAGGTGTCAAAATCAATATTCTCGATACTCCCGGACACTCCGACTTCGGTGGTGAGGTGGAGCGTGTGCTGAACATGGCCGACGGCTGTCTGCTGCTCGTCGATGCCTTCGAGGGTCCGATGCCCCAGACACGCTTTGTGCTGCAGAAGGCGCTGCAGATCGGCCTGAAGCCCATCGTCGTGGTGAATAAGGTTGACAAGCCCAACTGTCGTCCGGAGGCAGTCTACGAGATGGTCTTCGACCTGATGTGCGACCTTAACGCTACGGAGGACCAGCTTGACTTCCCCGTCGTCTATGGCTCGGCGAAGAACGGTTGGATGGGTGAGGACTACAAGACTCCGACCGACAACATCGACTACCTGCTCGACAAGATCATCGAGGTCATCCCCGCACCGAAACACCTCGACGGTACGCCGCAGATGCTCATCACCTCTTTGGATTATAGCTCCTACACGGGCCGTATCGCCGTGGGCCGGGTGCACCGTGGCGTGCTGAAGGATGGCATGAACATCACCATCTGCCACCGCGACGGCTCGAAGGAGAAGACAAAGATCAAGGAGCTCCACACCTTCCAGGGCATCACCCACAAGCGTGTCGACCAGGTGGAGAGTGGTGACATCTGCGCCGTCATCGGTCTGGAGAACTTCGAGATTGGCGACACCATTGCCGACTTCGAGAACCCTGAGCCGCTGCCGCCCATCGCTGTCGACGAGCCGACGATGAGCATGCTGTTCACCATCAACGACTCACCGTTCTTTGGCAAGGAGGGTAAGTATTGCACCAGCCGACAGATTGGTGATCGTCTGACGAAGGAACTGGAGAAGAACATCGCCCTGCGCGTGGAGAACGTCGAGGGCTTTACCGATAAGTGGATCGTCAGCGGACGTGGCGTGCTCCATCTCTCCGTGCTCATCGAGACCATGCGCCGTGAGGGCTTCGAGTTGCAGGTGGGTCAGCCGCAGGTCATCTATAAGGAGATCGACGGCCAGAAGTGCGAGCCTATCGAGGAACTCGACATCAATGTGCCACAGGACTACAGCTCGAAGATGGTCGACATGGTGACGCGCCGCAAGGGCGACATCACTGGCATGGAGACCGAGGGCGACCGCGTGAACATCACGTTCGACATCCCGTCGCGAGGCATCATCGGTCTGCGCACCAATGTGCTCACGGCCAGCCAGGGCGAAGCAATCATGGCACACCGCTTCAAGGAGTACCAGCCCTATAAGGGTGACATCGTCCGCCGTACCAATGGCTCGATGATCGCTATGGAGACTGGCACGGCCTATGCCTACTCCCTCGACAAGCTGCAGGACCGCGGTAAGTTCTTCATCGACCCCGGTGAGGAAGTTTATGGCGGTGAGGTCGTCGGCGAGCATGTCCACGACAACGACCTCGTGATCAACGTCACCAAGGCCAAGCAGCTCACGAACGTCCGTGCCTCCGGCTCTGACGAGAAGGCTCGCGTGATCCCGAAGACCGTCATGAGCCTTGAGGAGTGCTTGGAGTATATCAAGGAGGATGAGTATGTGGAGGTGACGCCGAAGTCGATGCGCATGCGCAAGATTATCCTCGATCACCTCGAGCGCAAGCGCGCGAATAAGACGGAGGAGTAAGAAGCCCCTCTTCCCCGGCCCCCTCTCCCCATCGCTGCGCTCGGGCAAAGGGGGAGTAAGTTACAGAGATAAACAATTTGAGATAGCCCGATACGGCATTGTGCTGTATTGGGTTTTTGTAACTAAAACCGATATAAACAATGAAAAGAACCTTTACAAACGTCATGCTCTGCGTGGGACTGCTGTTCGCTGTCAGTGCCAATGCACAGAACCCTTACCTGCCACTGTGGGAGCACATTCCTGATGGTGAGCCTCATGTCTTTGACGATCCTGACAACCCCGGACACCAACGGGTGTACATCTACGGCAGTCACGACACGCGGCGCACGGACTATTGCGGCCTGGACCAGGTGGTGTGGTCAGCACCCGTTGAGGACCCGACGCAGTGGCGCTACGACGGTGTCATCTTCGAGTCGAAGACCGATGCCAACGGCAAGCTCCTCAATGCAGACGGCAAGGGCGACATCCTCTTTGCGCCAGACGTCACGGTGAAGACCGACAAGAATGGCAAGAAGACCTACTACCTCTATCCGAACAACCAGGCCGAAGGCCGGCAGACGATGGTGGCAAAGGCTGACCGCCCCGACGGCCCGTTCGTGGCCTGCAACTGGGACAAGAGCGACCCGACGAAGACCGACGGCATCCTGCGCTTCGATCCCGGTGTGCTCACGGACGACGATGGCCGCACCTACGGCTACTGGGGCTTCATGCAGTCGTGGGCAGGTGAGCTCGACCCCACGACGATGGCCACGCTGAAGAAGGGTGGACAGCGCATCGAGAACTTCATCCCCAGTCTGAAGCAGGACGAGACGTTCCGCTTCTTCGAAGCATCGTCAATCCGGAAGATAGAAGATAAATATGTGTTCATCTACAGCCGTTGGACACGTGAGGGTGAGTTTGGTCTCCCGGGCACCAACTACACCCTGGCCTACGCCTACAGCGACTATCCCCTCGGTCCGTACACCTATGGCGGCACACTCATCGATGCCCGTGGCCGCGACCACGACCCGCAGGGCAACATCATTCCCACGGCCAACCCCACGGGCAACACCCATGGCAGCCTTTGCGAGGTGAATGGCAAGTGGTACGTGTTCTATCATCGGCAGACCGGCATCAACGAGTATAGTCGTCAGGCGATGGTTGCGCCGGTAGAAGTGAAGGTGGAGAAGGGTCTTGGTGGCAAGGTGACGATCAGCGAGGGCGAGGTGACCTCCGAAGGCTTCCTCACCAGCGGTCTTGATCCTCGTCAGCGTTATAGTGCCGGCATCGCCTGCTGGCTGACAGGTCCAGAGTCCACCTACCGCAACGAGACGGGCTCCGTGTTCAGCGGGTCGTACGTGAAGGCCACCTATCCGAGCAGTCTGCCGACGGGTGACCTCTATGACCTCCGTGTGAACGGCAACCCCGTGGTGAACAATACCGATGGCTCGATCGTCGGCTTCAAATACTTCAATATGAGTCAGCTCCGCAAGGGCCGCAATGTGACGATGGTGCTCAACCTCCGGCCGACAGGTGTTGGCGGTAAGGTCGACATCATGGTGGACAGTCCGTGGGAGAAGTGTGGCGGCAAGCGTCTCGGCAGTCTCACGCTGAAGGGCGGCAAGGCTGGCAAGGCCCGCGACTATCGTGTGAAGCTCACGGGGGCAGACCAGCTCCAAGGCAAGCATGCTCTGTTCCTCGTGTTCTCGTCACCTGTCCACGGCAAGTCACTCTGCGACTTCCTGCAGATACAGGTGCAGAAATAAAGTCTTACGCCATCGAGTCAATCAGAACGGGAGTTGTAGTTGCGGGTATCGCTGCTGCAGCTCCCGTGCTTTTTCGTGCGTCTGCTTGAGGAAGGTTTGGTAGGCAGGGGAGGCAGCGTCAAAGGGCCGGTGGGCGAGTGCTTCGCGGATGGGCTTCCACGCTTGGAGGAAGGTCAGCGTCTCCTTGGAGAAGAACGTCTCGGCCATGCGCTCCCAGATATAGTCCACCGCCTGGTCGGAGGGGTGAAGCATGTCAGCTTGATAGAAGCGGTAGTCGCGGAGCTCGTCATTGAGAATCTCGTAGGAAGGGAAATAAAACAACTGTCCCCACTGTCCCACTGTCCCACTGTCCCGGGGTGCTGTCCGGCTTGGTAAGCCGGACTGTCCGACAGCGAACTGCGCAGAAGCAAACTGTCCCCACTGTCCCACTGTCCCACTGTCCCGCGTGACCTTGTCGATGGCCAGAAGGAGGGTGGCCTTCGAGAGCTGGCTGCCGTGGTAGCCGTACTTGCGGTAGCGGATTGGGCTGACGGTGAGGATGATGTTCACCTGCGGAAACTGACTGTGGATGAGGCTGATGGTCTGACGCAGATAGTCGGCACACTCGTCGACGGTGAGCTCCCGTTCCTGGAAGAGTGCCTGTGGCCGCTTCTGACAGTTGTCGACGATCTCGCCGGTCTCCTTGAGGATGTAGACGTGGCTCGTGCCAAGGGTGAAGACGGCGGTACCGGGCTCGTCCTTCGTGAAAGGAAGCGCGGGGCTCGCCCATGGAGGGTCGAGCACAGACTCGGAAGGCGCAGAGGATAGGCGCTCAACGGTGTGCAGGATGCTGGCAGGGTTGTACATCACGCCGAAAGGGTTCACCAGGGCGCGGAACTGCTCTTGCTGAAAGCGTCGCCCGATGTTGTCGGCAAAGCACGAGCCAACGAAAAGCATCCTCTCGCACGGGGAGATGCGGAAGGATGCCTGGGGGATATTTACGATTGTTCGAAAGTCCATAGCTTGGTACTTGGGAGGCAGGTTGCTAGGCCTTTTTCACGCTCTGCTTGCGCTTGCGGAACTCGACGAAGATGCCCAGCGCGATGCACAGTGCGAGCACGCCATAGGAGCAGTAGGCGACAGTCTCCGTCTTGCGGATGGAGGCGGGATGGAAGTCGAGGACGACGGAGTGCTTGCCGGGCTTGACATTCACGGCGCGGAGGATATAGTCCGCACTGCCAAGCTCTGCGGGCTGGCCGTCGACGGTTGCGGTCCACTCGGGATAGTACACCTCCGAGAATAGTACGATGCCACCCTTGTCGCTCGTGACCTCATAGACAAGGTTGTTGGGTGCAAACTTCTTCAGCGTGACCATCGACTGACCGTCCTGCTGCGTGGTCTTGCCCAGTTGCGCCTCAAACTTCTTGTCAGCGACAGCCTCATGGCGGAGGTTGATCTTTCCGATGCGGTCAATCTCCTCGTTGGCATTGTCGACGTAGGTGATCTTGTCCACCAGCCAGGCATTGCCATAGACATACGGGTTTTGCAACGGCACGGTCTGGCCGCTCTGCAACGGGAGGATGAAGTACTTCGTGTTGAGCATGTTCAGCACGGGGAAGATCGAGTCACCGTTCACCTTCGTCATGTCGCCACCAGCCTCTGAGATGGCCGGCATCATCCGTTGCATCTCCGGTGAGATGTAGTGGTCGATCATGTCCTGATAGCGGCGCAGCTTAGCCGGGTGGTATCCGCCGATGCTCTTGTGGTAGTAGGATGTCTCGTTCTCATTGAACGTGTTCGAGGCGAGGTTCAGCACGCGGTAGTCCGGGTCCTTATCCTTGAGGATCTGCTGGTCGGTGGCGGTCATGCGCTGCGGCGTGTCGCGGACGCTCTTCTCCACAAACATGTCGTCGTTGAGGTAGCGCTTGTTCACCTGCCACATGTCGATGAGGCAGAGCAGCGTTACGCAGCCCACCATGAAGCGGGCGTTGAGCTTCTTTGCCTTGAAGAGCAGAAGCAGCAGTGTGCCGATGAGGACGATGATGAACGACCGCATGGCATCAGCGGTGAAGATGGCCTTGCGCATCTCCGTGAGGTTCGCCTTCAGTGGGCCAAGGTATTCTGCGGGGATCTGCTGCAGGGCTTGGTTCTCCTGTGCTGAGATATAGTCGGGGAAGAACACTGTCGGCATGAGGTAGAACAGCAGGGCGATGCCACCCGTGAGGGCAAAGCTGACGTATACCCATTTGATCTTCTTCGTGAGCAGCTCCGGCTCGTCGATGATCTTCTTCAGCGCCATCATCGCCAGCAGAGGGATGGTGAACTCCGCGATGACGAGGATTGATGCCACCGTGCGGAACTTCGAGTACATCGGGATATAGTCGAGGAAGAAGTTGGTGAAGCCCATGAAGTTACGACCCCACGAGAGGAGGATCGAGAGGATCGTTGCAGCGAGCAGTGCCCACTTCATCGGTCCCTTGACGATGAACAGTCCGAGGATGAACAGCATCAGCACGAAGGCGCCGACATAGACGGGTCCTGAGGTGCCTGGCTGGTCGCCCCAGTACTGTCCGAGCTGCTGATAAATTTGCATGAACTGTGGGTCGGCCTTCTTCATCGCCGTCTCGCTGGCTGCCAGGGGCACGCTGGCGCCGCCCTTGGTGTTCGGCACGAGGAGCGTCCAGGTCTCGTCGATGCCATAGCTCCACTGTGTGATATAGTCGCGGTCGAGACCGCTGCTGGTCTGGTTGGCGGTGTTCTTCTTCACGAGGTCGCTCTTGCCACGCATACTCTCCTGCCCGTACTCATAGGTATGGTAGAGGTTGGTGATGTTGAGGCAGATGCCGATGGCAGCGCCCGCTAGTGCCACGGCGGAGCCCTTCCAGAACCGTGCCATCTGCTTTTCGCGGATGGCCTGAACAAGGTAGGCGATGACCATGAAGAGGATGACGAACAGATAGTAATAGGTCATCTGCACATGGTTGGCCAGCACCTCAAAGGCAGCGAAGATTGCCGTGACGATGAAGCCCCAGAGGTATTTGCCACGGTAGGCAAGGACCACGCCGGCGATCATCGGCGGCAGATAGGCCAGCGCCATGACTTTCCAGAAGTGACCCGCGGCGATGATGATGAAGAAATAGCTGGAGAACGCCCAGATGATGGATCCGAGCACTGCAAGGTATTGCCGGAAGTCGAAGGCGCGAAGGAGGATATAGAAGCCGAGGAGGTAGGCAAAGACATACCACACATAGTCCGGCAGCCAGAGGTGATAGGCCTTCGTGGCCGTCGAGAGCACCTTCTGACTGTCGTAGCTCGGTGCAATCTGATAGGTGGGCATACCGCCGAAGAGGCGTGTGGTCCATCGGCTGTCCTTTCCGGTCTGCTCCCGGTACTGGCTGATCTCCTGTCCTATGCCTCGTCCTGCTGAGGAGTCCTCACGATAGAGGATGCGCCCCTCCATGTCCGCAGGCATGAAGTAGACGAAGGCGATGACGGCAAACAAGACGACTGCCAGGATGTCCGGCAGGCATTTCTTCAATGTTTCCATTTTGAGTTTATCAAGTTTATCAAGTTTATCAAGAAGTATTGAGTTTATCAAGTTTGTCAAGTTTATCAAGAAGTAGAGAGTATTGGAGTAGAAAGAGGGGGCTAGTTGCTGCTATCTTTTTCCTTTCTGACTAACTAACTTCTTGCAACTTGATGAACTTGAAGAACTTTCTTCTGCAAAGGTAGGTATTTTTTACGGAATAGTTAAAAGATATGTGATAAAACCTTCATTCTGCGACGTTTTTTGTACCTTTGCGGGACGTATGAAGAAGATAGGAATCATCGTTGCGATGGACAAGGAGTTCACGCAACTCAGGACGTTGCTCGACGAGGCTCAGACCGAGCGGCATAACCACAAGGACTTCGTCATCGGCGAGATGCAGGGCACGCAGGTCATCCTCCAGCAGTGCGGCATCGGCAAGGTGAACTCGGCCATCGGAGCCGTGGAGATGATCGACCAGTACCATCCCGACCTCGTGATCTCGACGGGTGTGGCCGGCGGCGCGAGCATCGAGCTCAATCCCCTGGATGTCGTCGTGGCCACGGAGTGCGTCTATCACGATGCCTACTGTGGCGACGAGGTGGAGTATGGTCAGATCATGGGCCTCCCCGCACGCTTCAAGGCACCGAAGGAACTCGTGGAGAAAGCGTTGTCTCTGAACAATTCATTCAACACTCAACACTCAACATTCAACATTCATTCTGGTCTGACCGTCAGCGGCGAGTGGTTCGTGAACTCGAAGGAGAAGATGCTCTCGATCCTGAAGCACTTCCCCGAGGCGATGGCTGTGGACATGGAGAGCTGCTCCATCGCGCAGACGTGCCACATCTACAAGACGCCGTTCATCTCATTCCGCATCATCAGCGACGTCCCGCTGAAGGACAACAAGGCAGCGCAGTACTTCGACTTCTGGAACCGCATGGCGGAGGGCAGCTTCGAGGTGACGAAAGAATTTCTAAAGGCTTTATTATGAATAAGATACCCAGCTTTACAATCAATCATGAGCGGCTCTTGCGTGGCATCTATGTCTCGCGCAAGGACCAGGTCGGTGACGAAACCATCACCACGTTCGACATCCGCATGAAGGAGCCCAACCGCGAGCCGGTGCTTCACAACGGCGCCATCCACACCATCGAGCACCTTGCAGCCACCTTTCTGCGCAACGACCCCGAGTGGAAGGACCGCGTGATATATTGGGGTCCGATGGGCTGCCTGACAGGCAACTATCTGTTATTAAGAGGTGACCTGGAATCCCGTGACATCGTCGACCTCATGCGCCGTACGTTCCGCTTCATCGCCGACTTTGAGGGTGACATCCCTGGTGCCGCGCCCCGCGACTGTGGCAACTACCTCCTCCACGACCTGCCCATGGCCCGCTATGAGGCCCGCAAGTTCCTCACCGAGAACCATACAGATCGGAAGAGCGGCG
>ERZ1032009.86-NODE-86-length-20707-cov-29.507796_pt1 | contig 20707 bp, 14 predicted proteins | sample MGYA00516700_ERZ1032009 | MGnify/ENA primary metagenome ERZ1032009 (study PRJEB33719, sample SAMN04261292) | wastewater metagenome | biome: rural village; feature: human; material: feces | host: Homo sapiens | place: El Salvador | collected 2013-01-14 ...
TTTCTCAAATTGCCATCATTTTCTCTCTTTTTTCTGGATAATTCTTTTAAAGTTAGCAGGTTTCAAGTACAGGCTTCTGTATGGTTGAAATTACCCAGCACGCCCTGAAGGGCAAAAGCTTTAAAAAACTTCCTTCCAATCTACCAAACCCTTTCCCCTATCATCCAGCTCTATGGCGAGGGCGATGACCTTGCGCTTGTCGGCCTTGAAAGGCTCGGCATACTGCTTGGCTCTGATTTGCTCTGCTGCAGCATCCACACCACCATTGTCGCTCAACTTCAACTCCAGGACGTAGATATATTGGGTGGTTTCCACCACCATGTCTATCCTGCCCGTAGCAATCATCTTTTCCACTTCCACCCTGCAACCGATGGCATTGAATATGGTGCTCATAATCAGGCGATAACGCTCCTCCATGTCCATACTGGCGAGCTTCTTGTTGCTGTAGGGCACATCCGCAATGAGGGCTTTCAGGCATTTCATGGCTTCGGGAAGGTTGCCAAGCTGAATGGCAAGCAACAAATCTGATTGAATTGATTGGATATCAGAGTTGCCTCGCAGAGTCAGGGCAGGCAACACAGTCTCATAAAGCGCTTGTCTTACCTCACTGTTAGGGAATCCCAGAATATAAACTCCCATCTGGTAACCCTTTATCGTAAGGTAACCGGACTGATAGAGAAACAGTTCTGCTCCACCACCTGTCACATCAGAGGTCTCGATGGTTTGGCGAAGAATGGTACAAGGGTCAAAATTACGTAGTTTGAGTTCCATATTATCCACAAACTTAGGCAACATGGAGGTTGCACCCGATGAAGCCCAGTAGTTCTTCAGGTCAGAATCTGACAGGGCATTGATAAGACTGAAGGGATTGAATACATCCACCATGTTGCGGCGACTGAAATGATAGCCATCATAATAGGCTGTCAGTTGTGCCACAGCTTCGTCGAAAGTCCAACCTTCGTATCCAGCCAATTTATTGATTTCCGGCTTGAAATCGCGTAAGACTTCTTCCTTGGTAATACCGCAAATGGCGGCATAGTTTGGCTCAAAACTGATGTTGCTCAGATTGTTGAGTACAGAGAAGAGAGAGATTTGCGTAAACTTGGTGATACCTGTGATGAAGACAAACTTCTCGTATTTGTCATCTGCCTTGAGGATGGCAAACACCTCACGATAAACAGCAGTACATGCTTCATGCTGCGGAGTTTTCCAGGAATGTTGCAAAGGCGAGTCGTATTCGTCGATGAGAATGGCAACTTGAAGTCCGGTTTTATTGTATGCAGTCTGAATGATAGCATCAAAACGGTCGGCAAGAGAACTGTTCTGTCGTACAGCAATATCATACTCCGACTCAAGTTGATGGAAGGCATTGTCCAGATAGCTCCGCACACTTTCCGGTGCAGCTCCTGCACGACTCATATCCAGTCGGATGACAGGACGCTTCACCCATTCTGTCTCCATCTGCATGATCTTCAGTCCCTCAAAGAGTTCCTTCTTGCCTAAGAAATAAGCTTCGAGTGTATCAACAAGGACAGATTTACCAAAGCGGCGTGGGCGGCTCAGGTAATTATACGTTTTCTCTCTGTTGGCAAGCTGCCAGATAATATCTGTCTTGTCAACGTACAGGTATCCACCCTCTCTGATTTTCTCAAAAGACTGGATGCCTACTGGCAATCTTCTATCGTTTATCTCTACCATCTTCCAGGATCTTTGGTTTACAATTGTAAATTTACGATTATTTTCTCAAATTGCCATCATTTTCTCTCTTTTTTCTGGATAATTCTTTTAAAGTTAACAGGTTGCGATGCTGCTTGCAATGCGTCTGAGAACAATTCCCAGTTTTCATGTAATCTCATATGATGTTCCAGTTTCTTTTATTTGATAATACTTTGTCAGAGATTGGCAACTTGTAGCTGGTCACTCCATTCAATGTTTTACTAATGACTTCTGTTACAAGTCCCACACTCTCATAGATGGCTCCGAGCAAAGCTCTTACATAAGGTGTGTATGCCAAAGACAGCTCTATCAACTCTTGTTTTTGTTCCTCAGAAAGAGCAACTATTGCTTTGCGGATGTTTGTCACACATTCATCTGGTGAAGTAGCAGGAATCTCCTTTATAAGGCGCAAAGCATCCAATATTCTAAGTAGTGGAATATTGCTTGATGTTATGGCATTCTCTTGTAACAAAAAAGATATTTTCACACCATTCCTTGTGATAGGTCTCCGATATTTATTTGTGCCGACAAGGATGGATGAACTTATCTGTGTTGTCAACCCCATAGATGCAAATGCTGTAGTTCCTGTAATGTAGCCAACAATCTTACCATTTTGCTCCAAAAAGTCCTTTACTAGTTCAGAATCCGCAGGTTTTAGATTTCCAAAAATAGTCTTCTTCGGAATATAGTATTTCCCCTTTGCTATCTTTTGCAGCTCACCTTGGAGCACAAGACGGTTGAGAGCTTTGGCGAGTGCTGGCTGATACCGCATCTCCACCCCAAAGTCTCTTGTAGTCAACACAACCCCAGCAGGGGTCAATGACAATTTTTCCTTTATAAGGCTTGCTATTACCATATTTATCTCCTTTATTCGACTGCAAATTTAGTAAAAAGTCTTGTTTTTTACGTCATAAACTTGACTTTTATATATTCCTTTAACCATTATAGCCTAATATATACCTCAAATTCTGCACATAAAAGCTGTTAGCCAGCCGATTTTATTAGTTTCTTTTATCTAAACTTAACATCGCTCAAACTAAGAATATTACATTATATTTAGTGCCGTTTTATGTAGTTGCGATACACTTTTCTGCACTTATTTATATAAGCTATAACTTGTTAAAAATCGACCTAACCTAACGAAGCGCTTCATTAGACCTCTATAAAACGCATCGTTAAAATTCATACATTTGCTTCCTTTTTTATCCCCTTAAACTCAGCTCCAAAAACTTGTCACATAATTGGTAAACGCCTTCATCTTGCGTGATAAAATCTCTGTCAAGCAGAGTCTTGACCGCTCCTTGCACGGTGCTTGCCCCAAGATGATACTTCTGCAAGAACTCTTGCGACATCAGGGAAGAAGGCTTACCTTCCAAAGCGATAGCCGTGAGCACCTGCTTCTGTTTGGATGTCAACTGGTATATCAACGCTTGATAGGCAAAGCGATGCTGGGCAAGTATGCCATCAATCGCAAACTTAACATCATCTTCTTCCAACAACGGCTTGTCGGTGATGGAAGTATAAAGCATATTGAGTACATACTGGACGTACCATGTAATGCCATCGAAACGATGATATAAATAAGAAAAAGCCGCTGCACTAATCTCCTTGTGATTTTTGGAAAGATGATGATTGGCAAAAGCCAAGTAAGTCTGCTCATTGATAGCCTCCAGTCCCATGATGCTCGAACTATGATAGAAAGGACGAGACTGAGACGTAAACATCAAAGCCATCATGTGACGCTTGGAACCAGAAAACACGAAGTTGGCGTTATGACAATTCTGTATTCGCTTACGCAAACTCGCCTCAACGGTTTTCTCTGGATAGTTGGCTATCGTCTGAAACTCATCTATCGCCACCAGACAAGGTTTATCTGCCTGTTCGAGATAAGCGAAGATCTCGTCCAAGGTAATTTCTGGTGTCTGTATATCACCAATGCCAACACTCCACTCCGGATTTCCATTGATATCAAAAGAGATAGTTGACTTCAGAGACTGGAGCATATTCAGGAAAAATTCCCACACTTTCCTGCCCTTTGGCTTGAGTGCCGTCAGGATTCCCTTGCCCAGCGCATAGACGAATTCGTTCAAATTCTTCGTATCATAAATATCAATATAGATGCAATGATACTGCTCACGGATGTTTTCCTGCTGAAAACAATTATAAATCAGTCCCGACTTACCCAGACGTCTTGGCGCAATCAACGCGACATTGCACCGATTGGTCAAATGACGGGTAAGAAGAGCTGTTTCCTCTACCCTATCACAGAAATATTCCGGCAAAAGATAGCCTTCAATAATAAAAGGATTTAACTGTACCATAAGCATTTACATCATTATGGGTTTTACGTAACGAAGAATTCATAATGCAAAGATACGATGAATATTTGTAAACGGCAATTATTTATCGGAAAAAGTATCGAGCGTACAAAAAGAGGGTTGCATCACTGCAACCCTCCTTAATAACAATAGCAATTAATAAAACCAGATTTACTAACCCTTAATTATATTTACAATTCTAACTTTACTTAATCACAAACTTCTTGCCGTTGCAGATGTACATACCAGGAGCCAAGATGTACTCAGCATCCTGAACGTTGCTTACCTCGGCAACCTTCACACCTGAGAGGGTGTAGATCTTCACTGAGCCTGCCTTCTGAGCTGCTACAGTCTGGTTGATGCCTGTTGAGACAGACTCATTGGTCTTACCGTCAAAGTTATAAACTGCACCGTTTTCGAATTCCAAATCCTTTGTCTGCTGACCACTGCCGTTGCTGAAGATGATCATAGTAGGAGCAGTTGTCAAATCGCCATCATACTTCCACATCCAGACATCCAAACCATTCTTCTTCGCACCGGTCTTGGTACATGCTACACCTGGCCAGTTACCACCAGTAAAGTTGTCTGTATTATTCCAAGCCCAGCAGACAACCTGACTCCAGTCTGCAGGAGCGAGGAAGTAAGCGAAGATACCTGTTGGAGTAGGAATAACTACCTCTTTAATCTTGTTGAAGGTTGCAGAACCAGTCTTGGTTACGTTGTCTGCATTGGTTGCACTCCAAGTTACAGTCTTGCTCTCGCCTTCCATCATGTCAGCACCGAGTGTGAAGGTAGCAGCCTTACCAGGGGTAAGAGCCACCTGCTCGCCGTTGCCAATCTTATACCAACCGCTCTTGGCATTGTTGCTCAATGTAGCAGTTACGGAGATGGTCTTCTGGAAGTCACCACCATTAGGACTCAAAGTAACCTTGGCTGTTGTGTTGACAGGAGCATCAATCTTCTTGACACTTGAACCACCGTCATACTCCAAGTAGATATCGCCTGTGACACCTTCAATAGCACCAGCCTGCTTGTCATTCCCATTGTTCAAAATCACATTGAAGCTCTCTACTCCATCGAAAGTCTTGTACCAGTAGTTGACACCACCAATCTCTTCAGGACCATCCATGGTCTTTCCGTGCCATTTACCAGTCAACTCTTTAACAGGAGTGCCAGGAACCCAAGCATAGATTGTTGGAGCTTTTTCTGCCTTTACATATACGGTGATAGCTGCGTTAGGATCTACCTTAGTATAAGTAACCTTACCTGTCTTCTCCTTGCCTTCAGAGCTTGTAGCACTCCAAGTCACAGTCTTGGTGTCCTTGAAGTTCATGCCTTCGCCGATAGTGAAGGTAGCAGCCTCACCAGGAGTCAAATCTACCTTGTCCTGACCCTCTATCTGGTACCAACCAGACTTAGCGTCTTCAGAGAGTGTTGCGGTAACAGTTACCGTATTGGTGCGGAAACTTCCACCAGCTGGAGAAAGAGAAACGCTTACTGGCTGAAGAGGAGCCTCGTCAACCCAAGTTGTACCAGCCTCTTCATTACCATCATAATCTTGACCGCCCAGAGACTTGGGTGTTGTATCGTAGATGAAAGCACCATCCTCAATGAGCTTGCCACCAGTCCAGTCTTTCACGAGTACGCGAACCTGACCCTTATTATTAGGAGCATCAACGGTGATAGTAGAACCTGTGTAAGTCTTACCTGTTACCAAGTCTGTATAAGTACCTGCTGGGCAATCTGTGAAAGTAGCACCACCATTGAGGGCTACGAGTGCATAACTGTCCTTATAAGCACGCTTGAAGGCGATACCACCATTGGCCTTACAACCCTCGTCTGTCCACTGACCCTTACGGAGAGCAGGAACAGCCTGACGAATCTTGTTCAGACGGATGAGGTGCTGAGCCAAATCATGATTCAATGAGGCAGCCACATTACCAGAAGCCGTGTATACACCGAAGTCTGATGCTTCTACATCACCTGTGATATAACCACCGAAGTAAGCACGACCAGTGTTAGAAAGAGGACCATTAGGACCTTTGTCAATCACAGAACCACGACGGAAACCTACCTCAGAACCATAATAGAGACATGGGATTCCACGGAAGGTAAACATCAGAGAGAGATTCTCTGCCCACTGAGCATCACTACCATCGAAACGGATACCATCACTTGGCTGAGGGCCGTAGTCATGACTATCTACATATACCACATTGAAAGTAGCATCATTGTATTTCATATCACCAGACTTAGCCAAGCCGTATGCACTTCCTGCATTAGAGAAGTTGTAGTGCAATGGGAAGTCGATTACATTGAAACCGCTTGACTGAGAATAGTCTGGCTCATGCCATGCACCATTCAGCATAAAGGTATTATTGCTTTCAGGAGAATCAGCATTATCTTTCTCGCAGAGAGGCATCAGCTTAGCATCATAACCTGTACCACTGTCATAGATTTCCTGAGTGTCCCAGTATGACTGGCTGCCATCAAACTTATCCATCAGATCCTTTGGAGCCTTCCATGTATAATAATAAGGTGAAAGGTTGTCCTGACCACGGTACTGCACACTACCGAAACGGGCACAAACCTCACCATACATGAAGAAAGGAGCCTTGTTCAATCGCTTGTCCTCGTACTGCTTACCGAGGGCAGCAAACTGAGGAATGAACTGCTTGCAGAAGGTAAGACGTGAGATGTGACCGGATGTATCAATACGGAAACCATCAACACCCATCTTGATGAAATTGCCATAGCACTTGACAAGATATTCAGCCACTGTATTATTCTCAGTATTGAGGTCCACACAGTCGCCTGCAATCTGAGCCCACCAACGATTAGGTAAGTCCCAGTTGAAGTTACCGAAATGATGCCAGTAGTTGTGCGGATCATGATTCTGACCATCGGTATTCTTCATCATGGCAAGACGACGCTGATACTGAAAACCTGGCTGAAGAGTCGGATAGTCACTACCCAATGTTTCGAAATTAGGAATCATACAAGCATTGATGTCTGCCTGGTTGCGAAGACGAGTATCACGGTCGAACTCCTTGCAAAAATGCTCCTCACCGAAGTTACCGGTGTGGTTGAGCACGATATCGAGGATAATCTTGATACCCTTTGCGTGAGCCTTGTCGATGAGTTCCTGGAACATCACGTCACCGCTCTTTTTGCCGTCACCACTCTGATAACGGCAATCTACCTTGGAGAAATCCGAAGCATGATAGCCGTGGTAGTCATAACCGGATGCATTCTGTACGACAGGAGTAATCCAGATGGCAGTGAAACCTAACGCCTTGATGTAGTCGAGCTTGTCGATCACACCCTGGAAGTCACCTCGCCAACAAGGGTCCTTGGTACTCTTCTGTGCTTCCTGGTTGTCCCAGCAGAGCACATTGTTACTTGGATCACCATCGTAGAAACGAGTGGTCATCATGAAATAGATACTTTCGTCTCGGAAGTCAGTACGATTCGATGTAAATACATCGGTGGCCATCGTCTGCAAGGAGACCAACATGAGCATAAGGACTGCCCATAGCCTTGTTGTAAATCTCTTCATGAGATTGACTGGTTATTAATTTTTAGTTAGTGATGAAAATGTCTATATCTAAGTTTTGTTAGCTTACTCATGCAAATTTACACATTATGTATATAGCTGGGGAAATATTATGCAAAAAAGAATGAATGATTATGTGCAAACGTTTACACACAAATCTTGACAAACAGCAGACAGAATTTACCGCCCTCTCACACCACCGTACATGCGGTTCCGCATACGGCGGTTCCTATTTTGGATGCCATTCGAGATACGCCCCCATTAAAGTAGCATACAATGCATATCAAAATGTTTTACAAATGGTCGTCTGAGAATCGATTTTTTTCAATCAAGCAGTCTCTTGGTTGTAAATAACGCAATCATGGGTTGTTTTGATAAGTCGCTGAATATCAATACATTGCATCTTTAGCCGTTTTAGAGCATCACAAAAACGGCCAAACAGCGTCGCCGTTACACCGTAATCGCGTTGCCGTTACACCGTAATCGCAGTGCCGTTACACTGTAATCGCAGTGCCGTTACGGTGCAATCGCGACGCGATAACGCCGTAACGGCAAAAATTTTTGGCCGAAAACTTGCTGATGGTGTTGCCAAGGGGCGGAAGGCTACCCTTTTTCCGCTCTATTTGCCCCTGTTTCCAAGTGTTAAATTTTGGCAATAATATTTTACAATTTCATGTTCATGCCATGGTGCTTTTCATGTATTAATAAGGCTGAGGCTTATTTCCTTCATAACGCCAAACATCTTATTCTATTTCAACGGCTCTATTTTGTTTCGTGTGGGTAAAAATTATTCCTTGCGGATTTCTCACATGAATTAAAGCTTTTTTCCACACGGATTAAAAAATGCTTTGCAGGGGCGGGCCCTGTGCCCGTCCGCAACCAATGCGGACGCATAGGCAAATCTAAAGCATCGAGCCATTATGGTTGCGGACGGGCACAGGGCCCGCCCCTGCAAGTCACACCATACGTGTAATTGGCGAAAGCTACACCTTTTCTTATCTTAAAATCCGTGCGAAATAAAACATGTGAAGCTAAAACACCCACACGATTCAACATAGACCCATTTTAACGCAAGCGCGTTATTGACAATATGTTCAGTCCTCCAAGCCTTAAATGGGTATGCGTGGGGAGTGGCCCCCTCTGTTTTTCGTTGTATTTGTTGTCTTCTTTAACTCCTCAGGCTAAAGGGCAAACTTGTAGCCGAACGTGAATTGGAACACGCTGTTTTTCGAGTCAGAGTCATCTATTAGCTTTGTAAGTCCAAAGTTGTAGCGACCGTCTATCACAAAGCGGTTGAACTCGTAGGATACGCCGATGGGGATGCTGAAGTCGACGCTCTTGATGCCTGGGAGGTTGGTGGTAACGTTCACGCCGCTTACCGTAGCCGAGGCCTTGTGCCTGACGTTGAAGCCGGGCTGGATGCCGAGCTTGATGGCAAGGCCCTTGACAACGTACACGTTGGCAAGGATTGGAACATTGATATAGTCGAGTTTCAAGCTCACGTCTCCTGTGTTACCATCATCGTCTTCCGCCGTGCCCTTGCATCCTTGCATGGAATAGAGCGCGCCGGCTGACAGGCTGAAAATGGGTGAGACCCTGTATTCAAATTCCCCGCCCAAGACGAGTCCAATGCGACTGTCGGAGTTGTCGGCATCAGTGATGTTGGCGCCGTTGATTCCGATCTTGGGCTGCACGGTGATCGAGCCGACACTCCATTGGGCGAACGATGCCGTGGTTGCGATGAATGCCATTAAGGCCATTAGGAATAACTTTTTCATACTGTGTTTTTTTAATAGGTGATTAATTAAATGCAAAGGTATGTAAAAATCAAGTGCGCTCCAAGTCTAACGCAAAAAGTTTTTGGCTTAATTTCATCGCGATTTCGATGTGGTCATGCTTGCCAACGAACGTGAACCATGTTGTCCGCGTACGTGAACCATGTTGCAACCGTCAATGCGCTTCAAGCCAGTTGTCGCCCCAACCTGAATCAGCCGTGAGCGGCACGTTGAGGTTGGCGGCGTTCTCCATCTCGTGCTTCACTATCTCTTGCACCCTTTCCTTCTCGTCGGGATATACAGAGAAGTTTAGCTCGTCGTGTACTTGGAGAATCATCTTCGAGCGGAGCCCCTCGGCCTTGAAACGTCTCCATATACGTATCATGGCAATCTTGATGATGTCGGCCTCGGAGCCTTGTATTGGCGCGTTGATGGCGTTGCGCTCAGCGAAGCCGCGCACGGTGTTGTTGCCCGACTTGATGTCGGGCAGGTATCTGCGGCGGCCAAACATGGTCTCGGCATAGCCTTTCTCCCTCGTGCTGTCTTTGGCCTGCTCCATGTATTGACGCACCTTTGGGAACGTGTGGAAATAGTCGTCGATAAGTTGCCTGGCCTCCTTGTTGCTTATGTCCATTCGCTGAGCCAGTCCGAAGGCCGTGATGCCATATATTATGCCGAAGTTGGCTTGCTTGGCCTTCTTGCGCTGAGCGTCGCTCACGTCTTGCATGGGCTCCTTCCATATCTTGGAAGCCGTGGCGCGGTGGATGTCGAAACCCTCACGGAAGGCCTCTATCATGTTCTCGTCGCCAGAGAGGTGAGCCATTATTCGGAGCTCTATCTGTGAATAGTCGGCTGAGAACCATTTGCATCCCTCGTCGGCAATGAAGCATTTTCTTATCTCCTTGCCGTCGTCGTCGCGCACCGGAATGTTTTGCAGGTTAGGGTCACTGCTCGACAGTCGTCCCGTGGCGGTGATGGCCTGGTTGAACGACGTGTGAATGTGCTGGTCTTTCTTGTCGATAAGCTTTGGCAGGGCCTCCACGTAAGTGCCGAGAAGCTTCTTCATGCCACGATAGTTGAGTATGTCGTCCACGATAGGCGCCTTGCCACTCAACTGTTGCAGCACCTCCTCTGAGGTGACATACTGTCCGGTCTTGGTCTTCTTGGGCTTGTCCACCAATTGCATCTTGCCGAACAAGATTTCGCCAACCTGCCTCGGCGATGAAATGTTGAACTCTTGCCCCGCTTCCTCGAAGGCATGACGCTCGTATTGGTTCATCCTTTCGGTAAACACCTTTTGCGTCTCCTTCAGCTGTTCGGTGTCGAGCCGCACGCCGTTTATCTCCATGTCGGCGAGAACCTTCACCAATGGCATCTCAATGTCCTCGAAAAGCCTTCGGGCGTTTACCTCGTCGAGCTTTTTCTCCAGCACGTTTCTGAGCTGAAGCGTGATGTCAGCGTCCTCGGCCGCGTACTCGTACACCTCCTCAGGTTTGAGGTCGCGCATGTTTTTCTGGTTCTTGCCCTTTGGCCCTATCAGCTCTTCAATGTGCACTGTCTGATAGCCAAGCAATGTCTCCGCCATGTAGTCCATGTTGTGGCGCAGTTCCGGCTGCCATACATAGTGGGCGAGCATCGTGTCGAACATCTTGCCTTGAATGTCCACGCCATAGTTGCGCAGCACCTCATAGTCGTATTTTATGTTCTGGCCAATCTTCAGGCTGTTGGCGTTCTCGTAGAGAGGCTTGAATATGTCTACCATCTCTTGCGCCTCATCCCTCACGGCAGGAATGGCCACGTAGTAAGCCTCGTGTTCCTTTACGGAGAAGCTCAACCCCACCAGTTCAGCATCTATCGCGTTGGTAGAGTTTGTCTCCGTGTCGAGGCTTATGAATGGGCTTTCCATCAGTTTGCCGCACAGCAGCCTTGCCTCTTCCTTGGTGCTTATCAGCTGATAGTCGTGCTCAACGGTGTTGATGCTGGAGAGTTGCGCCGAGACAATCGCGCTTTCGTCATTGCCTTGTCGAGGCGTCGCATTGTTGACGGGTTGCGTATTTGCGTTGTTGCGCGCAATGACGCCATTACTGAAAAGGTCGGGTTGTTGCGGAACCTTTACTTCCTGCTTGCCAAGAAATCGCTCGGTGAAGCGCTTGAACTCAAGGTTGCTGAATATCTCGCGAAGCTTGTTGGCGTCAGGCTCCGACACTTTAAGCTTGTCGAGGTCAAGCTGTATTGGCACGTCGGTCCTGATGGTGGCGAGAAACTTCGACATCTTGATGTCTTCCTTCGCGTTCTCCACCTTTTCCCTTAGCTTGCCTTTTATCTCGTCGGTGTGTGCCAGCAGGTTATCGATGGAGCCAAACTGGTTTATGAGTTTCGCCGCCGTTTTCTCGCCTACCCCAGGACATCCAGGGTAGTTGTCGGCAGAGTCGCCCATTAGCGCGAGCAGGTCTATCACTCTGGCCGCATCTGGTATTCCATATTTTTCCTCAATGTCGTGCTCGCCAATCTTGTCGTAACCACCACCGTGCCGTGGCCGAAACATGAACACGTTTTTCCGGATAAGCTGTCCGTAGTCCTTGTCGGGCGTGAGCATGTAAGTCTCCACGCCGGCTTTCCCGGCTTGCGTGGCGAGCGTGCCAATCACGTCGTCGGCCTCAAAGCCCTCGGCAATGAGGATGGGTATGTCCATAGCTCTCAGAACGTCTTGTATGATAGGCACCGAGAGTTTTATGTCCTCTGGTGTCTCTTGCCGTTGGGCCTTGTAAGGCGGGAAAGCCTCGTGGCGGAACGTCTTTCCCTTGTCGAAAGCCACACCGATGTAATCGGGGCTTTCCTTGTCGAGTATTTCTTTCAGCGTATTGCAGAATCCCAACACCGGCGACGTGTTAAGCCCCTTGGAGTTGATGGTGGGACGTTTCAGAAAAGCGTAATAAGAACGGAATATTATGGCGTATGCGTCAAGCAGAAAGAGTTTGCCCATGATAATGTAGTTGTCAAAAATGTATGTGTCTTCTATTTTTGTGTAAAATTACGAAAAAGTTGCCACTATGGCTCCACTATGTCAATTAAAATAACTAATTTTGTCGTAAATATCACTTTCTGATGGATTATATCTCATTAATTCGGCAACCAATCGCCTCGGAGTTGAACGATTTTAAGGATTTGTTCGACCGTAGCTTGTCCCATTCTGATGGTTTACTGTCACAGGCATTAAGCCATATCCGTCAGCGTGCCGGCAAGCGCATGCGTCCCATGCTTATCCTCTTGATGGCGAAATGCAACGGTGGCATCACCGATGTCACACAGCATGCTGCCGTAGGCCTTGAGCTTCTGCACACCGCTTCATTGGTTCACGACGACGTGGTGGACGAAAGCGAGGAGCGACGCGGTCAGGCCAGCGTGAATGAGATGTATGGCAACAAGGTCGCCGTGCTCGTGGGCGACTATATCCTATCCACGGCATTGCTCCACATCAGTTACACTCACAACGAGGTCATAGTGCGCTATCTTGCCGAACTTGGCCGCACGCTTTCAAACGGTGAGATACTGCAGTTGCAGAACGTCCATTCAAAGGATTTCTCCGAGGAAGCCTACTACCAGGTGATAAGGCAGAAGACCGCGGCCTTGTTTGAGGCTTGCGCGGCCATGGGTGCCTTGAGCGGCGGTGCCAAGGAGGAGGAAGTGGAGTATGCCAAGCAGTTCGGCAGCAACCTGGGCGTGATATTCCAGATTCGTGACGACATCTTCGACTATTACGACCAGTCGGAGATTGGCAAGCCCACAGGCAACGACATGGCTGAGGGCAAGCTCACCTTGCCCGCGCTTTACGCTCTAAACAGCACTCACGACAAGGAGATGACCGAGATTGCCTATAAGGTCAAGGATGGCACGGTTTCAAAAGACGAGATAGCCCGCTTGGTCAATTTCACCAAGGTTAACGGTGGCATTGATTATGCTGAGAAGAAGATGTGGGAGCTTCATGCCTCGTCCATGGTCTTGCTCGACAAGGAAGTTGAAGACGGCCCAGTGAAAGACAGTCTGAAGGCTTATCTCGACTATGTGATTGAACGAAACCTATAAGTTTACTGTCCGTCAACGCAGCAAAGGGCGCTAACAATACGCTTTAAGTCCTCTCTAAAACCACAGTTTAGGCATGGTGGCTCAATAGTAAGCCCTCCATGCCCAAACCAGCATACGCTTTTTGAAAAACATGGTCGGAAACCCACTTACGATGTTGTCAAGAGACGGTTCAGCGCGGTTGCTCCGCTCTGGATTCGCCTGTTCCCAAGTGTTAATTTCCGGCAATAATATTTTACATTTCAATATGGGGATTGTTGGTGTTTATACGATTTCCACGTCCTTCCACCTTCAATAATTGTACTTTATCTTATTATTGCTTATTCCTTAGCTCCTCTATCAGGTCGTTAACAATATACGTATCGCTCATCAAATGTAAGCCAAGTCCTTTCTCATGCAACATACCGCAAATATCAGAATCATAGAATATCTGCAATGCCCTGTCTGTAGATACATGTAGCGTATCGGCCAGCTGTTTTATGATACGAGCTATTTTATTCCACAGTAAGAAGTCCAACATGATTATACCCTTTCGTATGATTTGAACTGCAAACACTTATCCACAATCTCTTGGTTCAATATGCAGATTTGGCAGTTGGGCTTGTGGTAAACCAACTGGCGAAGAGTATGCTCCACATCCGCATAGCCATTGATATAGGCTTCAACTGCATCAATGACACGATCGTCCGCTACACCACCTTCAACAATGTCAAAACCAATCCAGGGTTGCTTTCCTTTTCTGCTGTCAACAATGAAATCAAGCCATTCCTTATCGTAAGCATCAAACCGTTTTATCTTGCAGTCTTGCGGTTGAGTGAACTCATAGGCATTCACTATTGCTTGCTCGGATCGTCTGACAGTCTTTATACGAACTGCCCATTTGGAGGCTTGCTCAAACAATGGCGTAAGATAGAAACCAGGACCGAAGTCCAAGTCTTTCCTGCCGATGCTTACCAGCGGCTGCTCAACGATTACATTTGAGCCATGATACATTGTTTGCTTTTCCATTATTCTTCTCTTTCCCAATTTTTAAGAGCCTCTACAACTTCATTTGCCACTGCTTCACGGCTTTCTGTATGCAATGTGTCGTAGCAATCCTGTATGAGACCCTTGATTAGCCCCACCTTATCCAACCGCCTTCTCATTTCTGATGGCGATATTCCCATTTTCTGTGCTGAAGCCTCGATAGCCAATACAGTAAAGGCGAGACGGTCGAACTCTGATGAACCTTTCAGTAAAAGTTCTCTATCCTCCATATTTATAGCAATGTAGGGTTTAACAATTCGGAGACATCAACTTTCAAAAGTTTGGCTATTGCATCAAGAGTATAAATGTCGGGCTGTGTGATATTTTGACACCAGCGACTTACCGTTGTCGTTCCAACATTCAATTCTTCTGCGAGTCACTTACCAGTTTTGTCCTTTTCAACAAGAACAACCTTTATCCTGTTAAGTTTCCGTTCTTCCATTGTTTACAAATTGTATTTAGATGCAAATCTATGATTTTTCTCTGATATTTCGCTCAATTTGGTGGTTAAATAAAGAAAAACAGCCCGATTTTGTCAATTTCTCGGCTAAATGTTCTTGATTCTCACTTTATGGACATACAAGTATATATCATAAACCACTGGCAGGGGAAGATGAGCGGAGAAAGAATGCTGCGGTGATTAAGTTTCCTGAGCATAACCAAGCAGGGCTGGATTCCTCGGTGATGGAATCCAGCCCTGGCCTTATCTCGGTCTGAAACTTTTAGTGGACAGCGATAGTCTAAAAAAAGTTACAGGCTATGCGGTCAAAACGTCTTAGCTGCCATGCTAAAAGTTTCCCTTGTCGGCGTTGTCCCACCACACGTGGGTGCCGCCCTTGTCGCCCGAAATGCCTTTCTTGCTTGTGTTTTCCTGGTCGAGGAGCTTCAGTCCGCCCTCAATGCCCTTGGCGTTGGTGTCGTATGCATTGCTGCTGTAGATAACGCGGCGCACGCCTTCCTCGGTGTCCACGGCTCCGTTGCTCTTGTTCACGAGCGCCACGAAGAAGTGTGGATAACCCGTACGACGCTGCTCAGCCCAAGCCTCATTTGAGAGTGGGAAGAGAGCGATATACTTCTGTGTCTGTATGCGTGCCAGCTGGTCTTCCTTGGAAGCCGTGTTGTCCCATTTCACGCCAAGAAGGTTCACTGCCGCGCAGTTGTTCTTGCTGTTGCCCGGATCCACATAGTCGGCTTGGTGAGACGTGCCGTTGACGTAAGCGTCTATCGCATCGTCGCCAATGCTCGTTACGCCGGCGAAAGAGCCCTTATACGCAAGTTCGTTCTTGATAGACAGACGTATGCCTTTCTCGTACAGGCTCTGCACGCTCTCAGAACCAATGTCCCAACGCAGCTTTGCCTCGGCGAGCAAGAAGTAAGCCTCGGCAGCCTTGAATATAGGCAGAGGCACGTTGTAGTCGCCAACCCACTGCGACATCTTGTAGCCGTAAGAGCCAGAGCTGCCCTTCTGCGCCATCCCGCTTGCGAAACGTATTCCGCAATAGGTGGAGCCAGCCGGTGTCACGTCGCCTTTCTCATTGGTTATCTCTCCAGAGTTCTTGGTTATGTAGAGAGGTAGGCGCGGGTCTTTCATGCCCACGAGCAGGGTCACGAGATTGGCGTTCATGCCGCAATCTTGCCAGTCGAACATTCGCTTCAACTCGTTCGACTGGTCTTTCACCACGATGTCCTTTCCGCTTACCGCGAGCGTGTTGGCTGCCGCCTGTGTGGCTATGGCCTTGAGGTCGTAACCGTCGGCCTTCATCTCAGTTTCGCGCTTCGACAGGCGCAGTGCCACGCGCAGCTTCAAGGTATTGGCCATCTGAATCCACATTTGGGGATCTCCACCGCCCCATGTGTCAAACGTGGCAAGGTTTGCCTTGTCTTCCTCGCTCATCGCCGCGATGTCGGTAGTGGCAGTGCTGAGGTCGTCGAGAATCTGCTCATAGAGCTTCTGCTGAGAGTCGAAATCGTAGTATTCCTCGCTCTTGCCCTCAAGAATGGAGCTGTATGCCAATGGCCCGTAAGCGTCGGTGGCGGTTATGGTGCCACAAGCCTGCACCACTCTCATCACTCCCGACAGGCCTTTTTGCCCCTTAGCGTCGCAAGAGGCTATTATGCGTCGAGTGTTGTTGAAGATGTGCAAATAATAGTTCTCATACATGCCACCGCTATGGCCGCGGTTCTCGCCCATGTCGCAGTTGGTGAAGTTTCCGTGTGGAGTCTCAAAATAGCCTCCGTAGAGATCTATGGTAAGGTTTGTCCAAAACTGGAACATGTTTTGGTGAGGCGGATAACAATAGTTCATCGGCTCGGCACACTGCGCCGAGAATGGCAAGTCGTTAGGATCCACTTGTGTCTTGTTGGTATTGAGATCCTCAAAATTGTCGGTGCAGGAGCTTAACATTCCACCCCCTAAAACGGTGACCGCCATGAACGAGGCGGCAACCATGATATTTCTCTTTTTCATAATGGTTTCTTTTTTTTGTTAGTCTTGTTTTCAACTGAGGCAACTCGCGTTGAGATCAGAAGTTGAGCTTAAGGTTCAAGCCCATGCTTCTTGAAGACGGCAGATTGAATATGTCAATTCCCTGCACACCGTTGCCAGTACCCATTGACACGTCTGGATCACAAGGCGCGTCTTTATAGAAGAAGAAGAGGTTGCGTGCTATGAGAGCCGCCGTGAGGTTCTTGCCATTGCCGAAAAGGTTGCGGAAAGTATATCCAAGACTTACCTCGCGCAGACGCACATTAGTGCCTTTATACACATAGAACTCCGTGGCGTAAGGGCTATTGAAATTGGAAGAGCCAACGGTGGTGTACCATGCCTGTGGATCAAACTCCACACCGTCAACCACGACCTTGCCCGCGTCGCGTGCATCGCCAGAGCGCTTTGACACACCCCAGCCATCAAGAGCGGCCTCTGTGCCGGAGACAACGCGTCCGCCAAACTTGCCGTCGATGAGCAACGACAGCGTGAAGTCCTTATAGTGGAAAGCGTTTGACCAACCGAAGTTGACCTTGGCGTTCATGTTGCCCACATACTTCATCTCGTTGTTGCTGTCGCCAAGCACTATTGGCTCTCCATTGTCGTTTTTCACTGGCTTTCCGCTGTCGTCGCGCTTGATCTGGCGCACGTAGAGGTCTCCATACGATCCGCCCTCCTTGAGTATGACCTTGGCTCCCGACCACGACGCTATAGTAAGGCCATTGGCCAAACCTTCCACAAGCTCCTTGATGGTGTTCTCGTTGTATGAGATGTTGAAGTTGGTGCTCCAAGAGAAGTCGTCGTTGAATGCCTGATACCATCCTGCGCTAAACTCAAATCCTGAGTTCTGCACGTTGCCTGCATTGACATAGCGATTGCGGAGTCCCGACTCATAAGGAGCCGACACAGAGAAGAACTGGTTTTTCGTATTTGTCTTGTAATATGTGAACGCTATGTTGAGGCGGTTCTGGAAGAATGTGCCATCGAATCCAACCTCAAACGAATGGGTCTTCTCTGGCTTCAACGTGCGGAACGGGGCCTTGTCGGGTGCTGATATTGCCCCGGAGGTGCCGAGAGTGTAACGCAGGTTGCTCATGTAGATTGGCACGTCGTTACCCACTATGGAATAGCTTGCGCGGAACTTGAAGAGGTCAACGTTCTTGCCCATGTCCACAAACTTGTTGAGCAGCACGCTGGCACCCACCGACGGGTAGAAGAACGAGCAACTTTCCGTGAACGAGAGGGCCGACGACCAGTCGTTGCGGGCCGAGAAGTCGAGGAACGCGCCATCCTTGTAGCCTATCTGAGCGGTCGCGAACACGGCGTTGAGACGCTTCTCGGTGTTCATGGCATCGCCAGAACCGAGCGTGGAGAGGTTGCCGTAGAAGTTGTTTGGAGTGAAGATGTTGGGATAGTAGATGTTGCCGTTGCCTGGCGACTTGTATTGGCTTCCCTCACCCCAGAGGTCCACATGAGATGTCTTTGTCTTGGTGAAGCTCGTGCCAGCCGTGGCAGTGACCATCCAATCGTTGAACGTGTGTGAATACGACACAAGCAAGTCACCATAAAGCTGGTCGCTAAAGTAGCGATTGTCTTTCATCCTGCCCATAGGGTAGAGGTTGCCAATGCTCGAGGCGTAGGCGTTGTGCACGAAGTGCTCCTCGCCGCGCTCGTAGCGCATGCGGCCCTGGACATTCAGGTCGGGAGTGATGTCCCATTTCACCGTGCCTCCAAACTCATACCTGTTGCGGTCTGTAACGGGGCTCGCGCGATTTATGAGCCAGTATGGGTTGCTGTATTGCTGCTGCGTGGTGTTTGTCCAATTCTGGATGTTGCAGCCGCGAGAGGCGTCGTAGACCTCATAGTTGTCCTTGTAGTAGCCCCAATCGGCTCCGCGCGGGAAGAGGTATGCTCCCGTGAGCGGGTTCCAGAGGTAACCGGCCGCCGCTTGGTTTTTCACATGCTGGTTGTTGAACTTTGCCGAGAAGTCCACATGCACAGTGTTCAACACGGTGAAGTCAACCTTTGAGGCAAGGTTATGGCTTCTGTAGGTGTTTTGCGGGGTCATGCCCTGTGAAAAGACGTTGCCATACGAGAAATAAGCCTTGAAATTGTCGGTTCCGCCAGCCAGCGACACAGAGTTGTTGGTAGTGAACCCGGTCTGCAGATACTCTTTGGCATAATTCTTGGCCTTGCTCGAGAGCTTTTCGCCCCATGAGAACGTGCCGTCACTACCTCCGCCGTAGGAATCCTGAAACTCCGGCAATGCCATTGGCGTGTCCATCGTGGTGTTGCTCGACACGTTAATGGCCACCTTTCCTGCCCTACCCGACTTCGTGGTTATCATTATGGCTCCATTGGCTGCCACAGCTCCATAGAGGGCAGACGCGGCGGCTCCTTTAAGGAGGGTTATAGAGGCTATGTCGTCAGGGTTGATCGTAGACATGACATCTCCACCGTCGCGCTCGCCGCCATAGTCGCTCGACACCTGCGAGGTGGTGATATTTGTCATTGTCGGCACACCGTCTATCACGATAAGCGGCTGGTTGCTGCCAGATATCGACTTGTTGCCGCGGAAGAGTATCTTGGATGCGCCACCTGCTCCCGTTGAGTTTGGCGTAATCTGCAGACCCGCGCTCTTGCCTTGAAGGGAATTGATCATGTTGATGGACTTGATATCGTTTACGTCCTTTCCTCCAACGGTCTGAGCCGAGTAAGTGAGCGTTTCCGACTGACGCTTGATGCCCATGGCCGTGACCACTATCTCACCGAGGCTTTCAGCGCTTGGCACCATGGTGATATTGATAGTCTTGCGGTTGCCCACCTGCTGCTCCACCGTCTTCATGCTGACATAGGAGAACACCAGCACATCGCTCTCTCCGGCCTGAATTGTGTAATTGCCGTTCACATCGGTCAAAGAGGCGTTTTTCGTGCCTTTTACCGACACTGTAACTCCAATCAATGGATCACCCATTTCCTTGTCCTTGACGAGACCGGATACGGTATGCGTTTGTGCATACGCACCCATCGTAAACATTCCTATAAGGAACATCACGACACTAAGAAATAATCTCTTCTGCATAGCTTGAAATGTTTTTAGTTTTTTAATTATAGGATGGTTTGGCAAATATAGGTCAAATTATAAGAAGCAACTGTTAAAAACATATTAATTTAGGTTAACACGAAAAATGAAAATGACATTTTAACACATCACGGCGACCGTTCCACACTGTTATCGCAAACAGAGCTTACGTTTTGCCCATTTTCCAACAGGATAATCAAAAAAAAGTAGTTTTCTTTAAAATTTCAGATTGTAACAACAATAGCAAAATCGAGTAGGAGGTAAACACTAATTATAGGTGTTTATCTCCTATTTTCGTGTTTACCGACCTCTCACACCACCGTACATGCGGTTCCGCATACGGCGGTTCCTATTTTGGGTGCCATTCGAGATATGACCCCATCAGCGTTGGATAGCCTGCTTGGTGCAGTTTCTGTGATGAAGCCGCAAGGTGCATTATCGGTGAGCTACTGACTCTCCAATATCCCTTAACATACCCCCATCTTCTTGCATCATATTTGTTGATGCCGCATCGGACAAGGTTCTTCATTCTTGTCTTCGGGAGTTTCCAAGCTTTCCATATACACATGCGTATTCGATGTCTTAACCATTCGTCTGTTTCATGCAAGAGACGCTTCATATTGGCAAGGTGATAATAACCGACCCACCCTCTTATGTATTCTTTCAGCT
>ERZ1032009.87-NODE-87-length-20693-cov-5.787334_pt1 | contig 20693 bp, 21 predicted proteins | sample MGYA00516700_ERZ1032009 | MGnify/ENA primary metagenome ERZ1032009 (study PRJEB33719, sample SAMN04261292) | wastewater metagenome | biome: rural village; feature: human; material: feces | host: Homo sapiens | place: El Salvador | collected 2013-01-14 ...
ATTTGATTGAGAATTTTCATCACATCTTTCGATGTGTTCCTGCCTGGCAGGTCTTCGTTGTCGCTTTGTGTTCCTCAGCAGCAACTCGTTTAGATTATCACTTCTCCGAAGCTTTGTCAACAAGAATTTTGAATTATTTTTCAGATTCTTGTTTGAACTCCGTCCGGCAGGCTTTTTACCAACCTTACTTCATTCTTATGCTTCAAGTGAATCGCCTCTAAGTGAATTCCTCATCAGCGACGAATCGTATTCTATCATTGGGGTTTTTGAATTGCAAGCGGAATTTTCGTTTTTGTATAAAAAATTATCGCACCTCTATCCATGGTATATTTCCACCATTTCGTACACAAGGATTTTGGATATTTTATCCAACTCAGCGCAGCAAATACATTCGAAGAAGATATTCCCCGATATACAGAACTGCAAAGCCTTCCAGAAAGCCCAGCGCCGTTCCGAAAACCTTGTCTACCCCCGCAAGAATCGGAAGCCCCGCAAGGAAACGGATCGACGTAAGCATGGCATGAATGATCTTATAGACAACTCCAAGGATGGCCAGCATCAGAACGCCGACAAGAAGGTTCGAGGTACTCCCGCTTCGATATCCATTTACAATAGAAGAAAGGAGTATCACAACTGCAATGGAAGCAATCAGAGAGATTACTTTGGAAATCAGTCTGGCAAAGCCCTGATGTGCTCCATGAATGGTCATGCCTGCCAGAATCAGAACATCCGCCGCCAGAATCAGAACAATATATGGTGTCAATTTCAATCTCCGTGTGAAAATCAGCGCAGTGTCAGCTGCTCAATTCCGTCTTCTGCAATCAGGTACATTTTTCCTGTGCCGTCTGCCCGGGGGACAACCTCGCGCACATCGTGGTCAAAGCTTCCGTGATAGCGCTCCTTTCCCTCCACAGTATAAAGCTGCAGCTGCTGATCATTATTAATGTACACATTCTTTCCTGCAATCTGAATGTCCGTAAATTCCATTTCAAAAGAAATGGTGCTGATCTTCTCCCCCGAGGCATTATAAATCTGCAGATTATGCCGTGCGCTGCTGCTGTTATCCGGGAAGAGAAGGCCGATATAGCCGTTTCCGGTATAGACTCCTTCCAGTTCATCTGTAAACATCGCATTCGCCCCGCTCTGAGGGATCTCTTTCCCGCTGAAAAAGACAATTCTGGAATCCGACACTGCCGCGCAGCTCGAATTGCTCAGAAAGGTTGTAAAAGGGAAGATCTCGTTGTCATAGTTAAAGCCGCTGACATTGTTCTCCGCAACGTTCTGCCCGACCGCGCCGAAATTATAGAAGGCGACGCTGCTGCTCGTCCCTGTGCTGCTGACCAGAAGGTGCGAAACGCAGACCAGCTCTCCTCCCGGTGAAATGCTCACACTGAGAGGATAGCCAGACTGTCCCATTGTTGTTTTGAAATAGGCAATGGTATTTCCCGAGGAATCAAACAGATATACCCACGTCACATCGGTGTCCGCAAGAACCGCCGCAACCTCGCCGCTTTCCGACACACTCATGGCACGGATCGGCATGTTCGTATTCACCGATCCTATTGTCTCCGCCGCATTCTGCAGGTAGATTGTGCTCCCATTATAGTCTGCAATTGCCAGAATATCTCCGTTACGCGACACAAGGGGCTTTTGCAGTTCGAACGAAATGCTCCAGACAAGATCGCCGGAAGGATCCAGACAGTTTGCCCCGTTCTTACTGTAATATACGATATTATTGCCAAGGCTGATGAATTCCGTATCGTTCTGGGACGTCATCTCCTTCACCTGTGACACCACTGCCCCGGAGTACACCCTTTGAGAGCTCAGAAACTGCAGCAGCCCGGCAAAGGCCAGGACCACTCCCACAACCAGCGCCCACTGCAAAAGAAGGCGCAGGATTTCTCTGCGCCTTTTCCGGGAATTCTCACTGTCCTCGATCTCCTCATCAATGAAGCTCTGACCCTCGTCTCCGGTATCCTGCTCGTCGTAGTCTTCGTATTCACTGTCCGGAGAAAAAACACTGTTCGGATTTCTGAATTTAATTACTGCCATTCGTTCTTCTGCTTAATTCCTTTAGTTGTCCTGTCTTGTGCTGAAGCAGTAAGCCGTCACGGAATCGTACACGCGATTCTCTCCGAACACATAGTTTGGAAAATTCTCATGATGAATCGAATCCGGATAATACTGCGTTTCCAGACAGAACGCACTGCGTCTGCCGTAAGTAGAATGCTCTTTTCCCTGTCCTGACGGGCAATCCACGAAATTACCTGCATAAAACTGCACACCAGGCAGATTGGTATAGACATCCATCTGTCGTCCGGACTGTCTGCTGAAGGCAGTTGCCGCGTGAACCATTTCCCCGTTGTCCTTCCAGCCATCGATGACAAAATTGTGATCGTAACCGCCTACAAGAAGAAGCTGCTCTTCGTCCGCGTTGATATCTCTTCCGATCGGTTTGGACTCTGTGAAGTCCAGAGCCGTTCCCTTTACACTGCGAATCTCACCCGTCGGGATAGCTCCCGGCACCACCGGCGTGAAGGCATGTGCATTGAGCTGCAGCTCCTGTCCTTCGATACTGCCGGAATTATGTCCGTTCAGGTTAAAATAGGCATGATTCGTCGGATTCAGGATCATATGGCGATCCGAGGTTATGTGATAATGAATGGTCAGTGCATTCTGATCCGTCACGGAATAGGTGACGGTAAAATTCTTGTTGCCCGGAAGGCCAAGATCGCCCTCCTTCATTTCCAGCGTGAAGGTGACAAAGTTCTCCCCCGTCAGGGCATGCCACATTCTCTTGTGTGTTCCATGATCATAATCCGTATGCAGGTTGTTCGGTCCATCATTGACAGGGAGCTGCACTCTCTGTCCGTCCAGGACAAACTCCGCACCGCCGGTACGGTTTGCAATCGGTCCGATCAGCGCCCCGAAGTAATTGCCGTTGTCAAAATAGCCCTCGGCACTGTCAAAGCCAAGGATCACGTCCTGCACGGTTCCATGCGCATCCGGTACAAAAAGATTCACCAGATTTGCTCCGAAGTCCGTCACTCGCGCGCAGATCACTCCGTTGTCAATGGAATAGAGATAAATCTCTTCCCCCTGCCCAGTACGTCCGAAAAGTTCTTTTTTTACACTCATAGTCTCCCCCTTTCTATAGCTCCTTGCGTCCCTCCAGTGCACGCAGAAGCGTCACTTCATCAATATATTCCAGATCACCGCCAACCGGAACGCCGCTGGCAATCCGCGTGACACGAATTCCTGCCGGCTTGATCAGCTTGCTGATATACATAGCCGTCGTCTCTCCCTCAAGACTGGAATTCGTCGCGATGATGACCTCTTTAACCGTGTCATCCTGCAGGCGCTCCATCAGTTCCTTCAGGCGAATGTCCTGCGGGCCGATTCCCAGCATCGGAGAAATTGCTCCGTGCAGCACATGGTAGGTTCCCTTGTACTTGCCGGTCTTCTCATATGCTGCCAGATCTCTCGGGTTCTCCACAACCATGATTGTGCTGTGATCTCTCTCCGGGTCCGCACAGATCGGGCAGACCTCCGTATCCGTCAGATTCTGACAGAATTTGCAGTAATGGACATGTTCCTTTGCTGCCACAATGGAATCCGAGAGCCTCTTCACCCGTTCCGGAGACATTCCGATAATATAAAAAGCAAGGCGCTGTGCCGACTTGTTGCCAATCCCGGGAAGCGCCGCCAGTTCATCAATCAGATGATTGATATGTCCGCTGTATAAATTCAAATCAGAAACCCATACCACCGGTCATTCCGCCGAAAAGCTTCTCGCTCTCGTCATCGACCTGCTTCATTGCCTCGTTCAAAGCTGCCATGATCATATCCTGCAGAGTCTCCACATCATCCGGATCCACTGCATCCTTATCAATGGTCAGGCTCTTCACAGCCTTTGTTCCCAGAACGGTCACCGATACGGCGCCGCCGCCTGCTGCCGCGGTAAACTCCTTCTCGTCCAGTGCCTTCTTGTTCTCCTGCATCTGGTTCTGCATTCTCTGTGCCTGTTTCAGCAGATTATTCATATTCCCGGGGATTCCCATTCCTCCCGGAAAGCCGCCTCTTTTGCTCATTTCCGATTCTTCCTTTCCGTTTTACTCATCATCCTCTTCGATTTCCATATGAATGGCCGCAATGTTCACTGCGCCGCGAAGATCCTCATAATTGTCCGAGAATTTCCGACCCTTGTCAAGAAATTTGTACCGGACAGGGACCTGACGCCCCGTGCGCTCAGCCAGAAAATCCGCAAAGAATCTGACATTCTCCGCGCTCTCTTTGCCCATAAAATAGTCCGCCTCCAGAAAGCCCTCGAATACAACCAGAAGGTTTCCGTCCTCCGTCAGCGTCGGATGTGCCTTCTGCAGACAGATTTTCATAAAATGCTCTTCCGGAGGGATCGAAGCAATCAGCTGATCCCATTTTGCAGCAAGCTCACGGAGCTCCTCCGGAATCGCGGCGGGGAGCTTCGCCCGCTGCGTCCTGACCGGAGCAGAAGCTCCTGCCTCCGATACCGGCGTGCCGGTGGCTGCTGCCAGTCCCGGATCTCCGGAGCCCGCTGCCGATTCCGCAGTTGTCCGACCGGATGCTCCAGCCGCCGCAGGTGCCTGAGCAAGTCCCGCTCCTGACAAAAGAAGGTCCTCCAGAGACCGGATTCTCTCCTCAAGACCAAGCACCTTCGATTGAAGATCCTTGCTGACATCCATGGATGGCTCGCACAGGCGGATGACCGCCGCCTCCGCAAGGACTCTGCGGTTGGAGGCATACCGAATCTGCTCCGTCAGTGAGGAAAATACATTGATATAGCGGACAATTTCATTGAGCTCCGAGGCTCTTGCATCCTCCACCATTCTCTGCAGATGATCCGCCGAAACATCGAGCTCCTTCGCCGTCTCCTCCGATGCCTTGAGAAGCATGACGTTCCGCAGATATCCAATGTAATCTGTGATAAACTGCATCAGCTCACGCCCCTGCTCCAGACTCCGGTGCAGAATGTCCAGTGCTCCCCTGACATCCTTCACATGAACGCAGCGGTAGAGATCACTGAACACTCTCGCGTCCACTGCCCCCAGAATTTCCAGCGTGCGCTCATAGGTGAGCTCTCCGTTCCCATAATTAAAGGCGTTGCACTGGTCCAGAATGGACAATCCGTCCCGCATGGAGCCATCTGCCGCGGACGCAATAAAATGAAGTGCCTGCTCCTCGATCTGAATATTCTCCTTTTCGCAGACCGTCTTCAGCCTTGCTGCAATGGTCGCAACCGGCATTCTGCCGAAATCATAGCGCTGACAGCGAGAAAGAATCGTCACCGGAAGCTTATTCGGCTCCGTTGTGCAGAGAATAAAAATCGCATAGGACGGCGGTTCCTCCAATGTCTTCAGAAGCGCATTGAAGGCCGGAGCCGAGAGCATGTGCACCTCATCAATGATGAAGACGCGGTATTTTCCCTGCGTCGGGGAGTACGATACCTGCTCAATGATGCTGCGGATGTCATCGACACCGTTGTTGCTCGCCGCATCCATCTCCACCACGTTAAGATCCGCATTCTCTGCGATCGCCCGGCAGGTGCTGCATTCACCGCACGGATTTCCGTCGACCGGATGCTCGCAGTTCACCGCCTTGGCATAAATCTTGGCGATGGTTGTTTTACCCGTTCCGCGTGTGCCGCAAAACAGGTAGCTGTGGCCGATCCGGCCGGAATTGATCTGGTTTTTCAAAGTTCTGACGATCGCATCACGACCGCAGACATCCTCAAATGTCTGCGGCCGGTATTTACGATACAGTGCCAGATAGTGTGTATCGGTCATTCTTCTTTCCTTTAATCATCAGTCTCCGAAGCAGATCCCAAGGAGCTTCGCCTCGGAAATGATATCCGATTTCGGATCCAGGGTCTTCAGCTTGCCTGCTACCTCTGCAAGCGGAACCTTTACCATCTCGCGGTTTTTGTAGCCAACCATGCAGCCAAACTCGCCCTTCAGAATCAGGCGGCCCGCCTCAGCGCCGAGACGGCTTGCAAATACGCGGTCATACGGGCAGGGCTCTCCGCCCCTCTGCACATGTCCCGGAACTGTCACGCGAACCTCGCGGCCGGTCTTCTTCGCAATCAGATCCGCAATCTCGTAGGATACCGACGGATACTTGTAGTTCTCGAGCTTCTTCTTATACTCCTTCTTGGAAAGCTTCGCATCCTCCTTGGAAATTGCGCCCTCTGCCACCACGATGATGGTAAAGCGGCTGCCGTGGGCGTCGCGTTCCTCAATCTTGTCCACAACCTTGTCGATGTCAAACGGGATCTCCGGCAGAAGAATGATATCTGCTCCGCCTGCCATGCCCGCATTCAAAGGAAGCCAGCCAACCTTATGTCCCATGATTTCCACAATAAAAACACGACCGTGGGAGGAAGCGGTGGTGTGAATCTGATCAATTGCCGTGGTTGCAATGTTTACGGCGCTCTGGAAGCCAAACGTCATGTCCGTTCCCCACAGATCATTGTCGATGGTCTTCGGAAGCGTGATGACATTCAGGCCTTCCTGGGAAAGGAGGTTTGCCGTCTTGGTCGAGCCATTGCCGCCCAGCATTACCAGGCAGTCCAGCTGAAGCTTGTAATAAGTCTGCTTCATCGCAGCAACCTTGTCCAGTCCGTTCTCATCCGGCTCGTGGATGGTCTTGAACGGAACCCGGCTTGTTCCGAGAATGGTTCCGCCGCGTGTCAGGATTCCGGAGAAGTCCGCTCCGGTCAGCATACGGAAATGACCGTAAATCAGGCCCTTATATCCATCTTCAAATCCATAAATCTCATATGGCTCCTTGCAGTTGTTCTGAATAACCTTTACGACTCCGCGCATGGCCGCATTCAGTGCCTGACAGTCACCGCCGCTGGTAAGCATCCCAATTCTAAGCATTGCGTAACCTCCTTATGCTGCGTTCCTATTCTGCGATTCCCACGCCGCAGTCATGTCCTCTCCCGCCGCAGGTCGCACTGTTTTTTCATAAACCGATTATACTATATGGATACTTCACGGCGCATAAGGAATCGAATCTTTTTCTGCTTGCATATTACCGGCTCCGTACCGTATAATAGGCTGTGCTGTAAAGCAATGGAGGATTACCCAAGTGGTCGAAGGGGGCGCACTCGAAATGCGTTAGGCCGGTCAAACGGTGCGAGGGTTCGAATCCCTTGTCCTCCGTAAGCGCTGATGTTTTCATCAGCGCTTTTATTGTGTATAAAGGGATTTTTCAAACACCAGCATGGAGAACGATCTATGGATGCCAAAACAATGGGGAAGTTTATAGCCGAGATGCGGAAAGAAAAGGGCATGACACAGGCCAGTCTTGCTCAGGTATTGCATGTAACAAGTCAGGCCATCAGCAAGTGGGAACGAGGAATAGGTTTTCCCGATATCAGCACTCTGCAGCCACTCTCTGTTGCCCTCGGCATCAGTCTGGATGAGTTAATGAATGCCACAAAACGAACCCCTGAAGAAGAGAATTCTTCCGTCACAGCCATTCAAAATACGATTTCGATCGCTGTTCAGCAACTGACAGATAGAAAAAAGCTTCGTTTTCTGGTTACCGAAATTATTCTCTGTATCTGTGGAACCTTTTCTTTGCTGTATTCTGCTTTATCATTTTACTCCACTTATTTTTTTCTTTATACCATGATTACCAGATACTGGAATAATTCAAATGTATCCATAACAATGAAAAGAACTCCACCGCCATTCGGGTATGCATGCATTTTTATCGGGCTTTTCTGTTTCTCTATTGCCATCATCCTGATGCTTCTGCAATTTCATCGGCTAAGATCATTTATAAGAAAAGTGCAAAGCACATCATAATCATCCAGAAGTCAGCTTTTTTCTCAACTAAACGGAGCGTTGTTAGCTTTTTCCGCAGATCTCCTTTACTCTTGAATACGACAGTATTGTCAGTTCTATTCACAAAACATCACGTTCAGGAGGGATATCAATGGATCTTTCATGTCGTTTTCCGGAAATATCACCTGATGCATAATGGGCTTTTCTTATGAAAACATCAACGCTGAAATTTTTGGCTTACATTTCCATGTTTATTGATCATATCGCAGTCATCCTGATCCATCCGATATATGTGTCTTCACGCATGATTGGAAATGTCGATATGATGGGAGACCTGCTGCCCCCAAAGGCAGCAGGTCTCCAGATCGCATATAACGTTGGAAGGCTCATTGGGCGTTTTGCCTTTCCTTCTTTCGCTTATATGCTCGTAGAAGGGTTCCTGCATTCACATGATCTTCTGAAATATCACTTACGTCTTCTTTGCTTTGCTCTTATTTCTGAAATACCGTTTGACCTGGCATTCACTGACAGTGTTTTCGATCCGTCCCTTCAGAATGTAGGTTTCTCCTTGTTCATCGGATTAGGTATGCTCACGTTGCTATGTAAATTTTCTTTTCATCCAAACGGCCAATTCATTCCCTTGAAAGCACTTATCATAATTGGCTCCGCGATGACACTTGCAATTCCCTGTGACGGGGGACCGGGTGGTATTTTAATGATTGCAACCCTTTATCTGTTCCAGAAGAGGAATTTGTTCTGGTGGCTTGGCATTTCTTTTTCTGCCGCATTGCTTTTCATACAAAGCGGCGCAGCCTGGGGCGGCATGTGGGATGTCTGGTTAATTGTTCCATTACTTTTCTTTTTGAATCCGCAGTACCTTTCAGGTCATAGAGGTCATAAATGGTATTATGTCATTTATCCGCTTCACTTTCTGGTTCTATTCTGCCTGAAAAAGCTTCTCCTGCCTTTCCCCTGATTTGTCCCCTTACCGTTTTCGTGCTTTCCTGCCGGATATCCGCATGACCGTGCAGGGCTGTCAGTGAATATCCAGCTCCGGCGGCTCATCCAGATGCTGCGAGACATATTTGCCGTCCTTCTTGCGCTGCTTCACACACTCCGTAAGCAGATATTCAATCTGCCCGTTCACGGAGCGAAAGTCGTCCTCCGCCCACGCTGCAATCGCATCATACAGTTTCTCATTGAGCCGCAGTGGCACCTGCTTCTTTGCCATTTCCAGATTCCTTTGCCGCAGTTTCTCTGCGTCTTTCTTACTTGCATTCCGAATTTTCCTGCATCCAGCCTTCTCAATACAGGCTTCCGGAATTCACAACAGGCTGTGCATCGTGATTGCCGCAGAGAACAACCAGGAGGTTGGACACCATGGCTGCCTTCCGTTCCTCATCCAGGTCAATGGTTCCGTTCTCCTTCAGTCGTTCCAGTGCCATTTCCACCATGCCGACCGCACCGTCAACAATCATCTTTCTTGCATCGATCACTGCAGATGCCTGCTGTCTCTGAAGCATCACCGCTGCAATCTCCGGTGCATAGGCCAGATAGGTGATTCTGGCTTCGATGATCTCAAGTCCCGCTTCCTGTACCTTCTCCTGAATCATATCACGAATCCGACCGGCAACAACGGTTGTGGAGCCGCGAAGGCTTCCGTCGTCCGCATGTCCGTCTCCCGTGGTATCCACCCCCGGAGCCACATCGTAAGGATAGATTTTTACAATATCACGCACCGCAGAGTCGCACTGAAGAGACAGGTATTCCTTATAATTGTCGACATTGAAAACCGCAGCCGCCGTATCCTTCACCCTCCAGATGACAGCAACGCCGATCTCCACCGGATTTCCCAGCACATCATTGACCTTCTGCCTTGCATTGCTGAGAGTCATCGCCTTCATGGAAATCTTCTTGCTCACGGTTTCATTCTGCTGATTGGCAGCTCCTGCCGCAATGAGAATCCGTCTCGATGTGTCTCCCCCATCAACGTCGCCGCTCTGTCCAAGTCTTGTCTTCGCTGCCGGATTGACCGCCACGCAGAACGGATTGACAAAATAAAAGCCGGGCTCGCGAATGGTTCCGATGTACTCGCCGAACAGGGTGAGCACCAGTGCCTCCTGAGGCTTCAGAACCTTGAAGCCAAGGAACAGGATCCAGCTGACACACAGCAGTATCAGTGCCGGAATGAACAAGGGCAGAAAGGGATGCTCAGCGGTTCCCCAGATGGTACAGGACAAAATCACCAGTGCAAAATCTGCCGCAATTGCCGCGATGACAAGGAGCAAAACTGCCATTCCGTTTTTCTTTGTTTTCAAAAGCTTCTCTTCCATGGAATACCTCCTTCGAGAAATGCCGGACCTTCTCCGGACGCCTTCAGATCTGCGGGTCTTTCATTGAACCAGCTCATATCTGATATCATAGTGATATCATTTCGAAATTGTTCTGTCAAGGTGGTGCGACAGCAGCTGACAAATCTTTGCTGCCAGATTTTTAAGCACTTGCTCTTGATGGGGGGAAGGTGCATCCTTGTTGGGCAGAATTTTCAGCCCGGGATTATTTTCATCAGTAGAGATCATCTCTATTCGCAAAAACTTCCTGCCAGAGATTATTTTCATCAGGAGAAATCATCTCTATCCGCAATAATTTCCTGTCAGGGATTATTTTCATCGGGAGAAATCATCTCTGTTCGCAATAATTTCCTGCCAGAGATTATTTTCATCAGGAGAAATCATCTCTATCCGCAGGAATGTTCTGTCAGGGATTATTTCCATCAATAGAGATCATTTCTATTCGCAAGACATGACTCTCGGTCAATATTTCTCCGTTTTGCTCTTGTTCTGCCACTCTCCAAACGGCTATAATCATAAATACAGATCGGATACAGACCAGATCTGTTACAAAACAGAAAGCCAGAAAGGATTTTGGATGAATACCACACTGAAGGATAAATGGAGTATGAACGTGCCGCCAGAAGGAAAGGCCAGCCAGAATAAGCGCAGGAAGCGTGAATCACTTCTGAACAACGCCTTTGAGCTCTTTACGCAGAAGGGCATCACCGATACCACCATCTCCGACATCGTGGAAAAAGCAGGGGTTGCCAAGGGCACCTTTTATCTGTATTTCAAGGACAAATACGACCTGCGTGACCGTCTGGTCCGCCACAAGGCCGAACTGATTCTGGAGAAGGCCTATGAAGCTCTTTCCGAGGCGGCCCGCACCGGTTCTGCCAGACTCGATACGCTGGAGGACAAGGTTGTCTTTTTCTCTGATAGTATTCTGACTCAGCTCTCCGAGGACAAGGTTCTCCTGAAATTCATCACGAAGAATCTCAGCTGGGCATTTCTGAAGCGTGACGTCTCCACACTGGATGCTCCGGACTGCAGGAACACAAGCTTTGCAGACCGCCTGCAGGCTTATTTCTCCGAATCCGCCGTCAAGTACCGGAACCCGGAGGTTCTTCTCTACATGATCGTCGAATTCATCGGCTCCACCTGCTACAGCGCCGTCATCGACGGAGAGCCGATGCCGTTTGAGAAGATCAAGCCGGAGATTCTCACCGCAGTACGCGCCATCATGCGCTCGCAGGAAAAGCCCGCGTCCTGATCCGCAGCCTGACTCGTGGCCTGATCCGCAGCCTGATTAACGGCTCGCCTCGCATCTGATCTTCAAAACGCAAAAACGTCCGGAACGTCTTGCTCAAGTCAACGTTCCGGGCTTATTTTTCGCACTGTTCTAAATATCGTGCCGCGCTGTTCTTAATATCATGCTGCTCTCCGCATCGTTCTGTGTTCAGAACAGTCCGTCAATCACACCGTCTGCATTCACATCAATGTTCTCTGCTGCAGGAACTCTGGGAAGTCCTGGCATCTGGATGATTTCACCGGTCAGCACAACCACAAATCCTGCACCGGCGCTGACATAGGCATCACGAACCGTGATCGTGAAGTTCTCGGGGCGCCCGAGTTTATGCTGATCATCGGAAAGCGAATACTGCGTCTTCGCAACGCAGATGGGGAGATTTCCGAAGCCAAGCTTTTCAAGATTGGTCAGTGCCTTTCGGGCTGCAGGAGCATACTCCACTCCGTCCGCACCGTAGATTTCTCTCGCAACGGTCTCAATTTTACCCGTAAGGGACTGCTCCAGCTCATACAGCGGATGATACTGAGTGGGCTTCTTCTCTATGGTCGCAAGAACCTTTTCCGCAAGTGCCTGTCCGCCGGCTCCGCCGTCTGCCCAGACCGTTGCCAGGGCAAACTCACAGTCATGCTCCTTGCAGAAGTTCTCGATCATCTGATGCTCTGCTTCGGTGTCCGAAACAAAGGCGTTGATCGCAACCACTGCGGGTACGCCGAATTTCTGCAGGTTTTCGATGTGCTTGCCAAGATTGACAAGTCCCTTCCGCAGTGCCTCCAGATTCTCCGCCTTGAGCTCTGCCTTCGGCACACCGCCGTTGTATTTCAGTGCCTGTACCGTTGCGACAATGACTGCGGCATCCGGTGTAAGACCTGCTGCCCTGCACTTGATATCCAGGAATTTCTCTGCTCCGAGGTCAGCGCCAAAGCCTGCCTCCGTCACAACAACGTCACCAAGCTTCAGAGCTGCTCTGGTTGCGCGAACCGAGTTGCAGCCATGCGCAATGTTTGCAAAGGGACCACCGTGAACCAGAACCGGCGTATGCTCCAGAGTCTGCATCAGATTCGGCTGCATCGCGTCCTTTAACAGTGCCAGCATGGAACCCACAACCTTCAGCTCTCCTGCCGTCACCGGCTCATTGTCATAGTTGTAGGCAACCACCATTCTCGAAAGCCGCTCACGCAGATCCTCCATGTCGGAAGCAAGACAGAGGACCGCCATGATCTCCGATGCTGCGGTAATGACGAAATGATCCTCGCGGACCGGTCCGTTGAGCTTGCCGCCAAGGCCGATCGTGATATTCCGAAGAGACCGGTCATTCATGTCCATGCAGCGCTTCCAGACGATTCTCGTCGGATCCATGCGGAGTGCATTTCCGAAATGAAGATGATTATCGATCGCTGCCGCAAGCAGGTTGTTGGCAGAGGTGATCGCATGGAAATCCCCGGTAAAATGCAGATTCAGGTCCTCCATGGGAATGACCTGGGCATATCCGCCGCCGGCTGCTCCGCCCTTTACACCGAAGCACGGTCCGAGTGAGGGCTCGCGGAGAGCCGCCACTGTCTTCTTTCCAAGGCGGGAGAGCGCATCTGCAAGACCAATGGAAATGGTCGTCTTTCCCTCTCCAGCCGGGGTCGGATTGATCGCAGTGACAAGAACCAGCTTTCCATCGGGACGATCCTGAATTTTCTGCAGATACTCTTCGGAGATCTTTGCTTTATATTTTCCATAGAGCTCCAGATCATCCTCGTCCATTCCAAGTGCCTTTGCGATTTCCCGGATGGGCCGGATTTCCGCGTTTCTTGCAATTTCAATGTCTGTCATAGTTTCTCCTCCTCTTGCTGTTCTGCTCACTGCAGCGTTTTCCTATAACGGATTCTGCGATACATCCACAGCATCCGGTAGTACACATAGAACCGGATTGGGCTTTCCATCTGAAGCCTCATCAGCTTCTTCTCTTCCTCGTTTGTTCTCTCAAGATAATACGGGTTGCTCTGAAAATCCGGGAAGGTACGCCTCATTTCCTCCGCGATCCCGGTCACAAAGGAGTATACTCCCTTTTCCTTCATTCCCTGAAGCGCCGAAAAGAGTGTGTTTTTGTAGAAAAGAACGGTGAAGGAGTACTCGATTTCCGGACGGAACTTCTCCAGAAAGCCGTAGTGCTCTGCTTCCGAAATCATCATGCGGCCCGCCGTCAGGCGATCCTCCAGCCGCCTTTTCGTCACCGTATGAACCGTAGAGTCTTCATGCTGGTAATAGTAGTATAGCGGCCCGGGAACATACTCGAAATGCTTCATTCGCATAATCCAGGTGTTCGCCAATGCGTTGTCCTCGTAGAAGATGTCCTCCGGAAAACGGGACGGACAGTCCGCAACAATTTCTCTTCGGTAAATCTTCACACACAGGGAGCCGGAATCCAGAATCAGGAGACGCCTCTTTTCGTCATCCAGAACGCCGGTTTGTTCCATACTGCTGTTCGCAACCACCGGTCCCGGTGTCATCGTATGCCCGTGAACAATGCAGTAATCCGTTCCAACGCAGTCCGCTCCGGTCTCCTCCGCCTTTTTCAGAAGCCGGTCAAAATAATCGGGCACCACCCAGTCGTCCGCGTCAATAAATGCAATCCATTCGCCCTTTGCTCTGGCAATACCAAGGTTCTTGGCTCCTCCCTGATGGCGATTCCGGTCGCTCGCAATCACGCGGACCCTGTCCGGATGCTGTTCCTCCAGCTCCCGCAAAATCTCCAGTGAAGAATCTGTGCTGCAGTCATCCACGGCAAGAATTTCATAATCCGAAATCGTCTGCTGCAGAAGGCTGCCCATGCAGAAGGACAGCCGTTCCTCCGAAGCCATGTTAAAGACGGGAACAATCACGGACAGCCTGCAGCGGCCTGCTGCTGACTCCTCATTCATCACCGCATCCGTCCGCTTTACAGGCACTTTTCCATCCACCTTTGCGGGTGCCCTCCCGGGCGAATTGGTACAGAAAGCCGGTCGGGAGGATTCCCCCGGCCGGCTCTTTTCTTTTTCATGATATGCAGCTGTATTCTCAATTCCTGCCATCTCCATGCTGCAGCCTCACTCAGACTCTGTAATACCCGGCAATCCTTGTCACTGCCGCAATCACATCCTCCACATCCTGATCGCTCATCGCATAATAGAGCGGAATGGTCAGCATGCGCGAGTACAAAAGCTCTGCCTTCGGACAAAGGCCCTTCGGATATCCGAGCTTTTCATAATAGGGGAAGGTATAAACCGGAATGTAATGCACGTTGCAGATGATATTCTCTGCAGTCATTGCATCGAAGAACCTCCGGCGGTCAATGGAAATATGCTCCGGATTCAGCTGAAGCAGGTACAGGTGACGAACCGTATCCGAGCCTTCCGTCTCTTTCTGAAGAATCAGTCCCGGGAGCTTTGCGAACGCTTCGTCATAGCGGCGGACAATTTCCTTCTTGCGTGCGGCAAACTCCGGGAGCTTGTCCAGCTGACTGCTGATAATGGCCGCCTGCATATCCGTGATACGGTAGTTCGGCGCAAGCGCAATCTGCTCGTAGTACCACGGTCCGTCCGGTGTGTGCTCCATAAGTGCAGGGTCCCGCGTGATGCCGTGCGTGCGGTACAGGAGGAGCTTCTCATAATACTCCCTGCTGTTCGTCACAACCGCTCCGCCTTCTCCTCCGGTGATCGTCTTGACCGCATGGAAGGACAGTGTTGTCATATCGGCAATGCTGCCGTTCGGCCGTCCCTTGTAGGTGGTCCCGATGACATGCGCTCCGTCTTCAATGTAGACAAAGCCGTATTTCTCCTTCAGTGCCAGAAAAGCGTCCTCATCCACCGACTGACCGCCGAAATCGACTGCCACCACCGCCTTGGTATTCGGCGTAATGTGCTCCTCCACCGATGCAGGATCCAGATTGTAGGTATCCGGAAGAATATCTGCAAAAACAGGCCTTGCCCCGACATAGAGTGCGCAGTTTGCCGATGCCGCAAAGGTAATCGGCGTGGTGATCAGCTCGTCTCCGGCACCAAGTCCTGCTGCCATGCACGCGATATGAAGTGCCGCCGTTCCGTTTGAACAGAGGACGGCATATTTTGCCCCCGTGACACGGCAGAGCTTTTCTTCACATTCTTCAATGTGCGGTCCCGTCGTAAGGTAGTCACTCTTTAATACTGCAACTGCAGCATCAATGTCCGCCTGATCAATGTACTGATGGGAATAATATAATTTTGTCTGGCGGACCGGCTGGCCGCCTTCGATTGCCGGAATATTCGTATGGTCCATTGTCATCCTGAACGATCAGTGCTCCTCTACCGTTTTCAGCAGAGCACGAATCTGCTCCACCGTAAGCCATTCCTTGTTGTTTCCGGAGGAATAGACAAAGCCGTCTTCCACAGCTTTTCCCTTGGGGTCACGAATCTGACGGTCATTGTAGGTGATCTGCGGATAAATGATATAGTTCTTGTCAAACTCAAGCGTATTCGGAGCGTCCTCTGCGGTCACCATCACCTCGTGAAGCTTTTCGCCGGGGCGAATGCCGACCTCCACGGTCTTGCAGCCGGGGAGAAGCGCCTCCGCCAGATCCTTCACATAGAAGGACGGAATCTTGGAGATAAAGGTTTCTCCGCCCTTTGCCTCCTCCAGCGCCTTGATCACGAGCTCTACGCCCTGGTCCAGACTGATCCAGAAGCGGCTCATTCGATAGTCCGTAATCGGCATTGTGGTTTCTCCACGCGCAATCAGGTCGCGGAAGAACGGAATGACAGACCCGCGGCTTCCTGCCACGTTTCCGTAACGGACAACCGAGAAGGATACATCCTTATTGCCGGCATATGCATTTGCCGCAATAAAGAGCTTGTCGCTCACAAGCTTCGTGCCGCCATACAGATTGACCGGGTTCACAGCCTTGTCCGTAGACAGCGCAACCACCTTCTTCACGCCCTGATCGAGTGCCGCGTCAATGATGTTCATGGCACCGTGCACATTGGTCTTGATGGCCTCCGAGGGATTGTATTCGCAGGCAGGAACCTGCTTGAGCGCAGCCGCATGAATGACATAATCCACGCCTTCCATTGCGCGCTCCAGTCTCTCCTTGTCGCGGACATCTCCGATAAAGAAGCGCATAATCTGCGCGTTCTCCTTATAGGGAGATTCATTCGACATCAGGAACTGCTTGAACTCATCTCTCGAATAAATAATCAGCTTTTTCGGATGATAGTGCTCCAGAACATATTGGGTGAAGCAATGTCCAAAAGATCCGGTGCCTCCTGTGATCAGGATTGTTTTATCATCCAGTAAATGCTTCTCTGCCATAGGTATTTCAGTTTCCTTTCTTCATCTGCTTTTCATAATAATCGTTCAGCTTTTCGAACGTATCATCATCAATCACATGCTCGATCCGGCAAGCCTCATCGGCAGCCGTTTTCTCACTGACACCGATGGCGATCAGAACCTTGCGGAGAAGCTTGTGTCTGGAGTAAATCCTCTCTGCAATGGCCCGTCCTTCCGGGCGGAATGTAATGTAGCCGTTCACGTCCATCTCGATGTAGCCGTTCTCGCGCAGCTTTTTCATTGCAATGCTGACGCTCGGCTTGGAAAACCCCATCTCGTTGACGATGTCAATGCTGCGGACACAGGGATTCCGTTCTCCCAGAATCAGAATTGTTTCCAGATAGTCTTCTGCAGACTCGTGAATTTCCATAGTTCTCACTCCCGGTCATATCAAAACTCTATCACAAGACCGCCATATGCCGGCATATCAAACGTAATATACTGCGGCTTGTAATCGCAGTCTCCCTTGATCGCCTTCAGAACCTTCGGCACCTCAGAGCCGGCTCCGCCAAATTCCGGATCCGTGCTGTTCAGAAGGACCTTATAGCTTCCCTTCTCCGGAACACCGAGCCGATAATCCTTGTACTCCACCGGCGTCATGTTCAAAATAAACAGAAGGCGCTTTTTATCGGAATCACACTTACGGAAGAAGCTGTAAATGCTGCGGTCCTTGTCATCTGCATTGATCCACTCAAAACCGTCCCAGCTGTCATCAATCTCATACATGCACGGATACTTGCGGTAGATCTTCAGAAGTTCTGCAAAATACCTCTGCATGCCTGCATTCAGGTCATTCTGCAGAAGGAACCAGTCGAGCTCTCTCGCCTCGCTCCACTCTCTCTCCTGCCCGAATTCCTGTCCCATGAACAGGAGCTTCTTGCCGGAATGGCCCATCATGAAGGTATAGCCAAGGCGAAGGTTTGCATACTTGTCCACCTGGTAGCCCGGCATCTTCTCCACCATCGAGCACTTCAGGTGCACAACCTCATCGTGCGAAAGCGGAAGGATATACTTCTCCGAGCTGTTATAGCTCATGGCAAAGGTCATATTGTAATGAGAGCCGCTCCGCATAATGGGATCCAGCTTCATGTACTCGCAGAAATCATGCATCCAGCCCATGTTCCATTTGAACGTAAAGCCCAGGCCTTCAGTGCCGATTTCGCTGGTCACCTTCGGCCATGCCGTGGACTCCTCGGCGATGGTTACAAAGCCGGGATATGAGCCGCGCACAACAGAGTTCATATGCTGGAAAAATACAACGGCATCCAGATTCTTGTTGCCGCCGTACTGATTCGGCAGCCATTCGCCATCCTTCTTGCCGTAATCCAGATACAGCATGGACGCAACAGCATCCACACGAATACCGTCCACATGAAACTCACGGATCCAGTACAGCACGTTGGCAATCAGGAAGTTCTTCACCTCCGGCTTGCCGAGGTTGAAGATCTTGGTTCCCCATTCCGGGTGCTCGCCTCTTCTCGGATCCGGATCCTCGAAGATGCATTTTCCGTCGAAGCAGGCAAGGCCGTGCTCATCCGGGCAGAAGTGCGCCGGAACCCAGTCCAGAATCACGCCGATGCCGTTCTTGTGCATCGTATCCACCAGATACATGAAGTCCTTCGGGCTTCCATAGCGGGAGGTGGGTGCGTAGTAGCCGGTTACCTGATAGCCCCAGGAGCCGTCAAACGGATGCTCCAGAATGCCCATCAGCTCAATGTGTGTAAACTTCAGCTCCTTCAGATAGTCGACCAGCCGGTCCGCAAATTCGCGGTAGTTGTAAAAGCCATCGCCCCCGTCCGGATGCTTCATCCAGGAACCGACATGACATTCATAAATTGCCATCGGCTCTTTGAAAACATTCTTCTCTTCACGGGCCTCCATCCACTTACCATCGCCCCACTTATATCCGGAGAGATTGGCGGTGCGGGAAGCGGTTCCGGGACGAAGCTCTGCAGAATTGGCGAAGGGATCTGCCTTGTAAAGCTTTCTTCCTTCCGGTGTATAGATCAGGTACTTATAGAGCTCATTCTCGCCGACTCCCGGAATGAAGCAGGTCCAGATGCCGATCTCCCCGATCTTCTGCATGGCATACTGATCTTCATTCCAGCCGTTGAAGGAGCCAATGACATGAACGGCTGCCGCATTCGGTGCCCATACCGCAAAGAACATTCCTTCTCTTCCATCTTCCACAGAAGGATGTGCGCCCAGCTTTTTATAGATATCGTAATGCGTCCCCTGCCCGAAGAGGTAGCAGTCGGCATCGGAAATAAATACCTTCTGCTCTTCCTTCGGCTTTTCCTGCTGCGGTCTCTGAGCCTTTGCGCTCTGCGCCTTCGCAGCCGGTGCCTTTGCGGAGGTCTTTCCCCTGCCGGTTCCGGATACGGTACTGGCCATACGTGCGGCCGCCTTTGTAATTCCGTTTTTCTTGCTTTTTGCTGCCATTTGTAACTCCTCCTGCCCCAAGAAAAGTACCTTGTCCCCATTTATTTACATGCTTTGTTTACATGTTATGCATGAAATCCTTTTCATGAATGATGATGCGGTCATTCTCATCATAACGCCGCTTGGAAATCACCTCAATGAGAGTGTGCGGAGTTTTCTTCTCGGCATATCCGATCGCTTCATCCACCAGATCGCGGACCTCTTTCAGCGTCACCTGGTGCGTCGATGTCTGCATCGCTGCAATGCGCTGCGCCAGCGCAAGCTGTCCGAACTCATCGATGGAGAAATCCTGCGACATGGCGTAATCCTTCGCATAAGCCACCAGCGCCTTGTCATCCAGAGGACGGACAGAAATCACTGCCGTGAAGCTGCCGAGATATTTCTCATTCTCGTGGCGGAACTGCTCCATCTTCTTGTTGCCGTCAATCAGAATCAGGATAATACCATGCTCACGGCCTTCCAGCTCATGATACAGACGTTCCATGGTCTTCGGCGCAAGATCCGATGCCTTATTGATAATAAGCGCACCACTCTCCAGTTTCGTGAAGGTCTTCCGAATTCCCTCAGGCTTGAGCTTGTTCAGGGACTCTCCGGAGACTCTGGCCACCTTTCCGGTGAAATTCGAATCCGTCTGACGGGTAATTTCCAAAATTCCACGTGCCACGCGGTCTGCCGTTGCCTCGTTGCCGAGAATCAGAAGATTTCCGGTGGAGGAAGCAAGACTGATCTGATCCAGCGCTTCCGTCAGCTGTTCCACATTCTCTCTCATGCGACAGAACGGTCCGAACAGGCGGCGTTCTTCCTTGGTAAGCTCCCGCTTTCCACCCGAAGACGGCTTTTTCGGAGCCTTCCCGGCCTTTGCAGGCGCAAGCTTTCTTCCTGCGTCCTTATCGGCAGTCTTTCTTTCCGGGGCAGGTTCTTCCTGCGGCTGCTCCTCTACAGGCTCTTCTTCCGGAGCCTCTTCCGTGGACTCCTCGTACGGTTCTTCCTCTGCAGGAACCTCTTCCGCAGGCTCTCCTTCGTACTCTTCTTCGGGAACTTCCTCTGCAGTTTCCTCGTATTCCTCTGCAGGAGCCTCTTCTTCAGGCTCCTCATACAGCGCTTCCTCTGCAGGAGCCTCTTCTGCGGGCTCCTCGTACGGCTCTTCCTCTGCAGGAGCCACCTCCGAAGCTGCTTCCGGTTCTGCAGGCTGCTCTTCCTTCATCGGAGAAGCCTGTTCTGCTGTCTCTGTGGGTGCAGGACTCTGCGTTTCTTCCTGCTCGTCCAGATAATTCTCCGCCTAGCTTCTTTATCTAATATTAAAACTATATCACTATGAAACTGCAATATAGATGCTGGTACTTCGGGCACTACTTTTCCATATACAGTATTGTAAATAGCTTCAGCCTTATTTTCTCCTGTTGCAATTAACATTATTTTTCTACTTTTAAATATTGATCCAACTCCCATTGT
>ERZ1032009.89-NODE-89-length-20418-cov-5.177479_pt1 | contig 20418 bp, 15 predicted proteins | sample MGYA00516700_ERZ1032009 | MGnify/ENA primary metagenome ERZ1032009 (study PRJEB33719, sample SAMN04261292) | wastewater metagenome | biome: rural village; feature: human; material: feces | host: Homo sapiens | place: El Salvador | collected 2013-01-14 ...
AGAGGCCCCCAAGAACCTCTACGGCAAGGACGGCCAGAAGAAGAGCGACACAAGCGGCAGCGACGGTGTCTCCGGCACCTTCGGCAGCTACAGCGGTGCCTCCGGCACGGGCGGCAGCGTCAACTCCGGAAAGTAGACAAGGGCCCGGCTTCCAGCCGGGCTGTTTTTTGGCGGGTCGGGCTTGGTAAGCCCGACTTGTCCAACAGCGAACTTCACACAAAAGACCACCCCTTCGTCATGAAGGAGGGGCTTATTTTAAGTACTGTCTTTTCGTGAACGTCTTCTCCAACAGGACATCGCCGGTGGAGAGGCTGCGGAAGACATAATGGAAGGAGAAGCCGGCCTGCTTGTAGGCGCGGATATGGGTGTCGTCCTTCAGCTGCTGGAGGACGATCTTCGTGAGCTTCGGCTTGAACTTCTGGAAGACCTCGACATTGTCGGCACGGCCGCCGAGGGTGTAATAATAATTAATCGTGTTGGTGGCACGGGTGAACGTGATGCTGTCCGTCCGCTGCTCGTTGGTCATCGGGGTGGGGCAGTAGCGCTCGGTGTAGTCCTTGACCTCCTTCTCGGCACGGTCGGCAAGGGAGTCGTGATGGCACGCGGAGAGGAGGATGACGGCCACGAGGGTGGCAAAAGTATTAAAGATTTGTTTCATTGTCTTGGAATTCCTACTATTTTTGATGCAAAGTTACTAAAAAATCACCGTTGACGTACGACAATTCAAACTCTTTTTCGTAACTTTGCACAAAATGACAAATCATTGATGGAAAATATAAGGAACTTCTGCATCATAGCCCATATCGACCACGGCAAGTCCACGTTGGCCGACCGCATGCTCGAGCTGACAAAGACGATCCAGATCACGGAGAATCAGATGCTCGACGACATGGATCTGGAGCGTGAGCGCGGCATCACGATCAAGAGCCACGCCATCCAGATGGAGTATGAGCACGACGGGAAGAAATACCTGCTGAACCTCATCGACACTCCGGGACATGTCGACTTCAGCTACGAGGTGTCGCGTAGCATCGCTGCCTGCGAGGGTGCGCTGCTCGTCGTCGACGCCACGCAAGGCGTTCAGGCACAGACCATTTCGAACCTCTATATGGCCATCGACCACGACCTGGAGATCATTCCCGTGATCAACAAAATCGACATGCCGAACGCGATGCCGGACGAGGTGGAGGACGAGATCGTCGACCTCATCGGCTGTAACCCCGAGGACATCATCCGCGCCAGCGGCAAGACCGGCGAGGGCGTTCAGGACATCCTGAAGGCCGTCGTGGAGCGCATCCCCTCACCCAAGGGCGACCGGCAGGCTCCGGCGCAGGCATTGATCTTTGACTCGATCTACAACTCCTTCCGCGGCATCATCGTGCTGTGCAAGGTCACCAACGGCGTGCTGCGGCAGGGCGACAAGCTGAAATTCGTGCAGACCGGCATGGAATATGACGCTGACGAGGTGGGCGTGCTGAAGATGGACATGGAGCCGCGGAAGCAGCTACAGGCGGGCGAGGTGGGCTACGTCATCTCCGGCATCAAGGATGCCACGGAGGTGAAGGTCGGCGAGACGATCACCACCGTTGCGAACCCGTGCAAGGAGGCCATCGAAGGCTTCGAGGAGGTGAAGCCGATGGTCTTCGCGGGCGTGTACCCAATAGATCCTTCGGACTATGAGAACCTCCGCGCGTCGCTGGAGAAGCTCCAGCTGAACGACGCGTCGCTGACGTTCCAGCCCGAGAGCTCACAGGCGCTGGGCTTCGGCTTCCGCTGCGGCTTCCTCGGCCTGCTCCACATGGAGATCGTGCAGGAAAGGCTCGACCGGGAGTTCAACATGGACGTCATCACCACCGTGCCGAACGTGTCGTATATGGTCTACGACAAGCAGGGAGGGGTGCGGGAGGTGCACAACCCCAGCGGCCTGCCGGAGCAGACGAGCATCGACCACATCGAGGAGCCGTACATCAAGGCGAGCATCATCACGTCGGCAAACTTCATTGGTCCGATCATGACGCTGTGCCTCGACAAGCGTGGCGAACTCCTTGACCAGCAATACGTCTCGGGCAATCGCGTCGAGCTTCACTTCATGATCCCGCTGGGCGAAATCGTCATCGACTTCTACGACAAGCTCAAGAGCATCTCGAAGGGCTACGCGTCGTTCGACTATCACATCGACTCGTTCCGGCCGTCGAAGCTTGCGAAGCTCGACATCCTGCTCAACGGCGAGCCCGTGGACGCGCTGTCGACGCTGACGCACGAGAGCAACGCCGTGACGATGGGGCGCCGTATGTGCGAGAAGCTGAAGGAGCTCATCCCGCGGCAGCAGTTTGACATCGCCATCCAGGCCGCCATCGGCGCGAAGATCATCGCCCGCGAGACGGTGAAGCAGGTCAGGAAGGACGTCCTGGCGAAGTGCTACGGCGGCGACGTCAGCCGGAAGCGCAAACTGCTTGAGAAACAGAAGAAAGGCAAGAAACGCATGAAACAGATCGGCAACGTGCAGGTGCCCCAGAAGGCCTTCCTCGCGGTGCTGAAGCTGGACTAAAATAAAATAAACTAATATTAATCTACAAACCACAGAAAAAAGCAAGCGAGAAAGCTATGAAGGAATTGCAAAACACCACGCGAGACATCGCACGCGAGCTGGCACGTAAGTACAGTACCATGACGCATGAGGAGCTGGACGTTCTGGAGAGTGTCCTGGTACCGAGGAAGTTTGCCAAGAACGAGATGATTCTGTCCGAGGATCAGGTCTGCCGGGAGATCCTATATATTGACAAAGGCATGATCCGCCAGTTCTACTTCAAGAACAACAAGGAGCTGACGGAGAACATCGGTACGGAGGGTTCGATCATCATGTGCATCGAGAGCCTGTTCAAGGAGGAGCCGACGAAGCTTCAGATCCAGGCACTGGAGCCGTCGATCGTCTATGCGCTGCCGAAGGAGAAGCTGGAGGAGGTGGCGCTTCACAACGTGAACATCCAGATCCTCTACCGAAAGATCCTTGAGGAGAGCCTGATACTCAGTCAGGTGCATGCGGACCTCGTGCGCTTCGAGACGGCTCAGGACCGCTATCTGCGCCTGTGCAAGATCATGCCGCAGGTGGTACTCCGCGCGCCGCTGGTGTACATCGCCAGCTACCTTCAGATGACGCCGGAGACGCTGAGCCGGGTCCGCGCCGCATCGCTGTAGGGTGATATTTTATTTTCATTAGGGGAATATATAACATTCTGATTTGAGAAATTTGTGAAATTCGTTGTTGATAAACCGGTAACCGGTAACCAGTAACCAAAAAGCCGGAAAGCGAAGAAAAAGAGCGGGATGGAACAAGAGGCCATCCCGTTTTTTTTATGCTTCCAGCCGCAGGCAGCGCCAGTCGCCATTGGCGAGGCGGGCGGCTTCGTGGAGGCCCAGCTCCTCGGCACGGGCGAGCAGCGGGGCGATGTCGTCCTCATAGAACCCACTGAGTATCAGCGAGGCCCCCGAGGCCATGACATCCTTGAAGGCCGGCATGTCCGCCAGGAGGATGTTGCGGTTGATGTTCGCCATCACCACGTCGAAGAGTCCCGACACATGACTGAGCACCGTCGCGTCGCCATGGAGCACCTCGAGGTTCTCCACACCGTTGAGGGCGGCGTTCTGGCGGGCGTTGTCCACGCTCCATTCGTCGATGTCATAGCCCGTTACCGCCTTCGCGCCCAGGCGTGAGGCCGCTATGCCGAGGATGCCCGTGCCACAGCCACAGTCGAGGACGCGACGGCCCTCCGGCTCGAGGCTGAGGAGCATGCGGATGACCATCTGCGTCGTCTCATGCGTGCCCGTGCCAAAGGCCTGACGCGCGTGGATGCGGATGCTAAGCGGCTGGCCGCTGGCGGGCGCAGACGAGCCGCTGACGGGCGCCGCCTGCCCGTCCTCCGGCTGCTCCTCGCGCCGATCGTCGAGGATGATCACGCGGTCGTCGATGTTGATGGGGTCGAAGCCGGCGTGCTCCCACTCCTGGTTCCAGTCCTTGTCCTCCGCGTCGGCGACGTCGATGTCGACCTTCAGCTCCTCGAGGGGGATGGTGGCGATGTTGTAGTTGAGCACGTCGCGGTCGAAGAGGTCGCGCTGCACATAGCCTTTCAGGCCGTCGTCAGTGTCCTCAAACGACTCGAAGCCCGCCTCACCCGCCGCGTCGGCGATGAGGTCGCGCGCCACCTGCAACAATGCGGGCGGACAGGTGACATGGAAGTCTGCTACGATGTATTTCATCTCTTAATTTCTAATATTGTCTGCAAAATTAATTAAAAATAGGGAAAATCCTACTACGTCTTAGGGTTTTTCCGTAAATTTGCAAGAAGAAAAGAGATAATTTTGTAGTGTAAATCAAAGGATACTAATAAAAAAAAGGAGTAAGATATGAAAAGGTTATTCTTTCTTTTAGCCCTCGCCGCCACGCTGCCATTGCAGTCGATGGCGCAGGACGATGACCTTTACTTCAACGCAAGTAAAGCAGCCAAGACGGCTAAGCAGCACTCCTCCGTCGACGAGCAGCCCGCCTACTATTGTGGCAGTGACCGGGATGTGGACGAGTATAACCGTCGCGGGAAGTTCCGCAGCTATTACCAGAAGATCGGCTCCGACTCGCTGGGCAACGACATCATCACGTTCCAGCCGGGCAAGGGCGTCTATCCGGACTCGAGCTACGTGGACACGATGTACGTCTATCCCGGCAGCGTGCAGTTTGACGATGACGACTATACCTACTCCCGTCGGATGAACCGCTGGGACGGGTTCTATGGGCACTATTATGACCCGTGGTACTACAATCCATGGTACCATGACCCATGGTACTACAGCTGGTACGGCCCGCGCTACGGCTGTTGGGGCTATGCCCCCTGGTACTGGGGCTACGGCGGCTGGTACGATCCATGGTACTACGGCGGCTATTGGGGTCCCGGCTACTGGGGTGGCTACTGGGGTCCCGGCTACTGGGGCGGTGGCTGGGCCTACGGCGGCCGTCGCTCTCCCGGCACACGCAACCATGGCGGCGGCGTCTACGGTCGTGGCGGTTATGCCGGTGGCACAGGCCACTTCGGCTCCCGCGGTGGCGCAGGCACACGCGGCGCCTACAGCGGCTCCTATAATGGTTCCGGCAACGCACACTTCGGCTCACGGTCCTACGGCAGTGGCTCCGGCTACTCGCGCTCGGCAGGCTCCCGGTCGTTCGGCAACCGCAGCGGCTCCGGCTATAGCGGCTCGCGCTCCTATAGCGGCACACGGTCCTATGGCGGCACACGCTCCGGTGGCTATAGCGGCGGCTACTCCGGTGGCGGCTACTCCGGCGGCGGTGGCGGCTTCTCCGGCGGTCACTCCTCCGGTGGCGGTGGCCACTTCGGCGGACGCCGATAAATGTTGATTGTTGATTGTTGATTGCAAATCATTCAGATAATTATGAAACTACGTTATAGTACACTTATCGCAGCCGTGGGCATGCTCATTGCCATGCCTGCCGCTGCGCAGGAGACCTACGAGAACACGAAGCTCGTCGACAAAGACCTCAACGGCACGGCGCGCTACGTGGGTATGGGTGGCGCCATGGAAGCCCTCGGCGCCGACATCTCCACCATCAGCACGAACCCGGCTGGCATCGGCCTCTTCCGTCGTTCCTACGTCGGTGGCAGCTTCGGAATGGTCTCACAGCAGGACGCGAAGGACTTTGCCACCGGCAACAAGACCAACGCCAGCTTCGACCAGCTCGGCTTCGTCTATTCGTTCCGCTCCGGCCGGAAGAGCTTTATGAACTTCGCGTTCAACTACCACAAGAGCCGCAACTTCGACCAGATCCTCTCCGCGGCCAACAAAGCACTGGGCGGTGCCAGCCAGAACAAGCTCACCTACATCAAGCTGCGCAGCGGACTGCTCTATCCCCTGGACAAAAACGGCCTGCCCAACGACGCCAAGGGCAACGCCCTGATCACGAACAACCAGGCCGACTACCTGATTTATAATAGTATGACGAAGTACGTCTACCCCGATGGCAAGGCCGACTTCGGCTACTACGATGCGTCGCTCTACACCTTTGACCGTGCGTCGAAGGGATACATCGGCGAGTACGACTTCAACCTCAGCGGCAACATCAACGACCGCGTGTACCTCGGCCTCACCGTCGGCCTTCACGACGTCCACTACAAGGACTACAGCGAGTACACCGACTATCTGACGCCGAACCAGGACAACGTCAGCCAGCTCACGCTGCAGGACCGCCGCGAGATCACCGGTACGGGCGTGGACCTCAAGGGCGGCGTCATCTTCCGCCCCGTGGAGTCGAGTCCGTTCCGCATCGGCCTCTACGTCTCCACGCCGACATGGTATGACCTGACGACGAAGAACTACACCACGCTGACCGACGGACAGAGCGCTGCCAGCAACGGCGAGAGCTACGACTTCAAGGTCTACACCCCGTGGACCTTCGGCGCCAGCCTCGGACACACCATCGGCAACTACCTCGCCCTCGGCGCTACCTACGAGTTTGCCGACTATGGCTCGATGGACACCCGCCTCATCGATGGCAGCTACTACGACGACTATGGCTACAGCTACGACGAGACCTCATCCGACGAGAACATGAACCGCAACACGAAGGACGTCCTCCGCGGCGTCTCCACGCTGAAGGTCGGCGCGGAGTTTAAGGCTATGCCGGAGCTCGCCATCCGCCTGGGCTACAACTATGTCAGCCCGATGTACCAGAAGAACGGCTACAAGGACGGCACCATCGACAGCGAGGGCAGCTACTATGCCTCCACGACCGACTATACCAACTGGAAGTCGACCAACCGCATCACCGTCGGCTTCGGCTATCAGATCGGCAAGATGAACCTCGACCTGGCTTACCAGTACAGCCAGACCAACGGCGACTTCCATCCGTTCATGGATAGCTGGGGCGACTTCACCAACGCCGACGGCTCGAAGGAGAGCATCGACAACTTTGCTGACGCCGTAAAAGTCAAATTCAAGCGCCATCAGCTGCTGTTTACGGTCGGATATCGCTTCTAAAAGCACTTTTTTCGCCAAAAGTGAAAAAAATAGGTAGAAACTCTTGCAGGTTTGGAAATTATTTCCTATCTTTGCAATCGAAAGAACATTTAAGTAAATTAGTTTTTTAGTGGTTAATTATGTGAGAATGGGACTTGTCGTGAGATAAGTCCCATTTTTGTGTTTAGAAACGAAATCAAAATCATATCAATCACAACAATGAAAAGGATCATTGCTTTACTCTTCATCCTCGTTTCCATCGCTACCGTGGCGCCCGCGCAGAAACGCGAGTTCCGAGGCACGTGGATCCAGTGTATCAACGGACAGTTCCAGGGCTTGGGACGCGACCGCATGCAGCAGAACCTCACGCATCAGCTCGACGAGCTGCAGCGCGACGGCGTCAACGCGGTGTTCTTCCAGGTCCGCGGCGAGTGCGACGCGCTCTATCCCAGTCAGCTCGAGCCGTGGAGCCGCTTCCTCACGGGGCAGCAGGGCCTCGCGCCACAGCCTGCCTGGGACCCGCTGCAGTGGATGATCACCGAGTGTCACCGCCGCGGCATGGAGCTCCATGCATGGATCAACCCGTTCCGCGCCAAGACGAAGTCGACAGCCAGCCTTGCCGCCACGCACATCAGTCAGCAGCACCCCGAGCTCTGCTTCAACTACGACGGCCTGCTGATCCTCAACCCCGCGCTGCAGCAGAGCCATGACTACATCTGCCGCGTCGTGGACGACATCGTCAGCCGCTACGACGTCGACGGCATCCATATCGACGACTATTTCTATCCCTATCCCGTGGCAGGACAGCTCATCCCCGACCAGCAGCTCTACCAGCAGGACCCGCGGGGCTGCGCGACGATCGGCGACTGGCGCCGTGACAACGTCAACCGCTTCATCCAGCAGGTCAGCGAGGTCATCAAGGCGCGCAAGCCGTGGGTGAAGTTTGGTGTGGCGCCGTTCGGCATCTATCGCAACCAAAGCCAGGACCCGCAGAACGGCTCCGCCACGCGCGGACTGGCGAACTACGACGACCTCTATGCCGACGTCCTCCTGTGGGTGAACCGCGGGTGGGTGGACTACTGTGTGCCGCAGCTCTATTGGCAGATTGGGCATCCGACGGCGGACTACGACACGCTGATCCGCTGGTGGGACCGCTATGCCGCCAACCGCCCGCTGTTCATCGGCGAGGATGTGGAGCGGACGGTGAAATATGCTGATCCGCAGAACCCGCAGAGCCATCAGCTGCCCGCAAAGCACCGCTTGCACGAGCAGATGCAGAACGTCGGCGGCTCGGTGCTGTGGTATTCGAAGGCCGTCGTGGACAATGTGGGCAACTATGGCTCCGTGCTCCGCAACGACTACTGGCGCTACCTAGCTTTGCCGCCGTTGATGCCGTTCCTCGACAAGAAGGCGCCGAAGGCTCCGCGGAAGGTGAAGGCGGTGTGTACCAGCGACGGCCCCGTGCTCTTCTGGAGCGCGCCGAAGGGACAGCAGGCTTCCGAGGAAGGGAATGCTTCAGTAGGAAAGAATAAGAAGTGGGGCGACCAGGTCAACCGCTATGTCGTCTATCGCTTCCGCAAGGGCGAGCGTGTGGACCTCCGTGACCCGTCGCACATCGTCCTCATCACGCCCGCGACGATGCTCCGTCTGCCCTATGACGACGGGCGCACGCAGTACACCTATGTCGTCACCGCCCTCGACCGCGTGGGCAACGAGAGCAAGGGCAGCAAGACAAAGGTGAAGCTCTGAAAAACATGGAAAAGTGAAGCGCTGAAAGCAAGATAAAATGATGCTCCGAAGAAAGCAACGGAGCAAAAAAATGGGGCAGGTGTCTAACGACGCCTGCCCTTTGTGTTGAAGTTCGGGTTGAACGAACGGCGCTTCGTGCCGCTGGAGGACGGTGCCGGACGTTTGCCGCCGGAGGCCGTTCCTCGCCTGTCGTTGGAGGCCGTTCCCCGCCTGCCGTTGGGTGCGGTTGTCCCTCCTTGCCGGCCATGGCGGTCTCTCTGACCTCCTCCTGTTGTCGGCGAGGAGCCTACGGCCTTCGGGTCATAGTGCACACGGCCACGGAACGGCTGACCATCGTAGAGGCGGCGCAGAAGATCCTCGCGGCCGATGCGGCGCAGCTCGCGCTCGATGCCGGGCCGCTCGCCGGGCTTGTACCAGAAGAAGAACTGCCGCTGGGCCAGCTTCTCCCGTGGCGTCTTTGCGGAGAATACCGGCTCGAGGGTATACGGATCAAAGCCCGTGTACCATGCCTCCGTGGAGACCGTCATCGGCGTGGGCGTGAAGTCCTGCACCTGCTCGAGGTGAAAGTCGAGGTCCTTCGTGATCACCGCGAGCTCCGCCATGTCCTCCTCGTGACAGCCGGGGTGACTACTGATGAAATAAGGGATGATCTGCTGGTTCAGGCCCTCCTCGCGGTTGATGCGGTCGAAGATGCGCTTGAACGCATAGAACTGGCTGAACGACGGCTTTCGCATGAACTGCAGCACGCGGTCGGACGTATGCTCCGGCGCGACCTTCAGGCGACCGCTGACGTGGCGCGTGATGAGCTCGCGGGTGTACTCCCGTGCTGCCTCGTTGGCCTTCTCGTCCTTGCTATGGTAGAGCAGGAGGTCATAGCGCACACCGCTGCCGATGAAGCTCTTCTTCACCCCCGGTAGCGCGTCGACGGCGCGGTAGATGTCCGTCAGGCGCGAGAGGTTCGTGTCGAGATTCGGGCAGATCTGCGGATTGATGCACGACGGGCGCTTGCAGTGCTCGCAGGCGTTCTTGTTTCTTCCGGCCATGCCGTACATGTTTGCCGACGGTCCACCGAGGTCGGAGATGTAGCCCTTGAAGTCGGGCATCTCGATGACCTGTCGTGCCTCGCGGAGGATGCTCTCCTTCGACCGACAGACGACGAACTTCCCCTGATGGGCGGAGATCGTGCAGAACGCGCAGCCGCCAAAGCAGCCGCGGTGGAGGTTGATGGAGAACTTGATCATCTCGTAGGCGGGGATGGTCTTTCCTTTGTATTTCGGGTGCGGCAGACGCGTGTAGGGCAGGTCGTAGTAGCTGTCCAGCTGCGCCGTCGTCACTGGCGGATAGGGCGGGTTCACGACGGCAAACTTCCCGTCGACGCCTTGCAGCAGGCGCTGGGCGTGCATCTTGTTCGCCTCCTCCTCGATGTGGCGGAAGTTCTCGGCCTCCGCCTTCTTGTTGCGCAGGCACTCCTCATGGCTGTGGAGGACGATGTCATCCTCGCGGATGCCGCCGGGGATGTCCTCTTTTTTGCACAGGAACACCGTCTGGGGGATGTCCGTGATCGATTGGATCGGACGTCCCTCAGCGAGCTCCTCGCAGAGGCGGATGGTGTTCTGCTCGCCCATGCCATAGAGAAGGATGTCCGCCCCGCTGTCGCAGAGGAGGCATTTCTTCACCGTGTCCTGCCAGTAGTCGTAGTGCGTCAGGCGCCGCATGCTGGCCTCGATGCCGCCGAGGGCCACAGGGACGTCGGGGAAGAGGCGCTTCAGAATCTGCGTGTAGACGATGGACGGATAGTCCGGCCGCATGGCATGGCGACCGCCGGGCGTGAACGCGTCGTCGGAGCGCATGCGGCGGTTGGCGGTGTAGTGGTTGACCATCGAGTCCATGTTTCCCGGCGAGACGGCGAAGAACAGGCGGGGCCGCCCGAGCTTCTTGAAGTCGCGGTAGTCGCCGTGCCAGTCGGGCTGCGGCACGATGGCGACCCGGTAGCCGTGGGCCTCGAGGACGCGCCCGATGACGGCGGCGGCAAAGGACGGGTGGTCGACATAGGCGTCACCGGAGAAGATGATCACGTCGAGCTGGTCCCAGCCACGGAGGTCGCACTCCTTCTTGGTCGTGGGGAGGAAGTCGGTGAGGAGAGGTTGGTTGCTTGTCAAGATGATGTGATTTTTTTCTGGTTGTTGAAGGGCTTGTTAGGAAGTTCGCTGTTGGATACTTTTGGCGGGTCCGGCTTGGTAAGCCGGACGGTCCAACAGCGAACAGCACAAACTGCAGAAACCGGAGAGGGAGGGTCAGTCTGTGACGGCATCTGGATCAACCTCCTCTTCGGGCTGGCTGTTCTTCCAGTCGATGTAGGCGAGGACGAGTTGGTGGAGGCCGAAGGCCTTCATGTTCTGGTTGTAGATCACGTCGAGGCAGAGGTCGAGTAGGTCGTTGTCCTTGCCCACCTCGCTCTCGAGCATCGAGCGGACGTTCAGCTTGAGCTTGTCGAGGACCGTCTCGTCGACGATGCCGTTGCTGTCGACGAGGTTGCGGAGGAGGGAATACTTGTCTATCGTTGCGAAGTGCTTGTCAGTCACCTCGATGCTCCGGGTGCCGGAGTGGTTTGCTTGAATCTTCATTTGGCTTTGTGTTTTGGTTCTTTTTTTTATGGAGGCCCGGCTTGGTAAGCCGGGTTTGTCTAACAGTGAACTTCCGAAAGTGCATACCCAAGGGCGAGCAAGGATGCATACCCAAGGGCGAGTAAGGATGCATACCCAAGGACGCAGGCGGCGCGGGCAGGGGATGCTCCCACGGCGCCCCAAGGGGCGCTTACTCCAGCAGGAAGCGGAGGATGGCGCGCATCAGGGCGGAACGGTTGTCCTCGCCGATGACGCACTCTAGGGGGAGGCCCATGAGGACCGTGCGACAGGGAACGGGACTGTAGGTGCCGCTAAGGGCGCCGTTGTAGCCGATGGCTGCGGGGAGACCGTTGCTGAAGGTCATCACGACGCTGGCGCCGTCGTGGGCGAGGGTTGCATAGTCAGCCGGGACGACAGGGCGCCAGGTGGAGTCGTTGACCTGGACGCTGTCCGGGACGACAGCTCCTGCTGGCAGCAGGGCATCGACATGGCGGGCAGCATAGTGGGCAGTGTTCAGGGTGTTGTAGAAGGGGACGGACGGAGCAGCCGTGGCGGCAGCGAGAGAGCCGGCAGCAACGAGAGAGCAGGCGGCAGCGAGAGAGCCGGCGGCAGCGAGTGAGCCTGCCGGCGCTTCCAAGCCGCTGGCGTTCAGGGTCGCGATGCTGTCCGTGGACATCTTGCGGAGGAACTCGGCGTGGAGCGTCGTGGCGAGCCACTGGCGGTCCTGCGGGTCAAGCATGTCCGAGGCGACATACGCGCCGCTGACGAGGATGCGGCCGCCCCGGGCTGCCTCGGCGGCTATGGCCCGCTTGAGGGCGGGGGAGAGGACCCTCGTCGAGCGACCCATGAGGGACGCCTGGATGGCCGGCGTGCGGGCCGTGACGGCGTCTGGATTATAGCGCTCCAAGCCGCAGATCACGTCCACGGCATAGTAGGGGCCGAACGATACACGACCGTCCTCGACGGCCTGAGAGGAACAACTCACGACATTGTAGCCGCCCACCTTCGCGATGGCCTGGACATGCTCGCGCGCATAGTCGAACGTGTTGCCTTGGAAAAAATGGGGTAGGGCGGCCCAGCCCGCCGTCATGCCATAGCCCACGCCCTCGTCCTGCAGGGGATCGAACGTCGGGCACCCGGAGTTGTCCACGGCGGGCGCTGAGAGCCGATGGAAGCCGTTGACGACGAGGATGGTATGCTTGGCCTGTGACGCCCGAGCGACCGCGACGACCTCCGATGGGAAGCTGACGCCACCCTTGTTCGCCGCGAGGACGCGGAAGCTGTAGGGCATGTCGGGCTCAATCTTCAGGGTGAACGCCGTGCCCTTGACCTTTACGCCATTGTCGAAGTCGCCGTGGCCGATGGCCGTCTGGACGATGTAGTAGTTGGCCTTTGCCGAGGGCTCCAGCGGGTCGTCCTGCGGCAGCCATGTCAGGCGTGCCTTGCCATTATTGAGGAGCTCCACAGACGGCGCCTGGGGAGCCAGCGGCGTGATGGTGCAGCTCTCGTGATGCATCCGGGCGACATAGCGCGCGATGGTCTTATAGATCGCCCGCGCCATCGTGAACCGGAACGCAGGGTCCTGACCCATACGCATGTCGTCGAAGTTTTGATGCGACATCGTCTCGAGGATCGCCGAGGGCACCTCCGGCAGGCGTGTCTCGGAGTAGTTTCGGTCCCAGAGGTAGCGCTTGTTCCATCGGCCGTAGGTCGCCTGTAGGTCGCTGGTGACATTGTCCAGCAGTTGCTCGGCGAAGCGCTTCGACAGCTGGCGTGTGACGCCCGAGGCGAGGACGCCATCGTTGAAGTCCGTCGTGCAGATCGCCAGCGAGCCAACGATGTTGCCCGGGTCCTTGCCCGCGTCACTATGGATGGCCAGCGAGAGCTCGATGGGTACGCCAAGGCCTGCCTTCGTCGGGACATAGATGGAGCCGCCGGCGAGCCAGTTCACCATCAGCGAGCGCGCATTGATGTCGTCGCCATAGTCGTCCTGTGAGTTCTTTGTACTGTAATATTTATAAGGTACGCCCGCCCATTGTGCGGAGTAGCGGGCACCCTCGAGGGCACGGGGCAGGCCGCTCGTCGTGCCGCCCCTACTGATGTTGCCCATGCCGCCGCCAAAGCGCACGGCGTCCGTGGTGACGATGCCACGCTTGCGCCGACTCTGACAGGTGAGCATCACTGAGTTGTCGATGCTCTGGCCCGCGTCGAAGTCGAAGGTGCCGAGGTAGACCCACGTGCCACCACCCATCTGCTGGTTCACGCGCAGCTCGGTGGCCACGCCCTGATGGAAGATGGTGTAGTGTGCATCGTCAACACTGTTGTCCACCGTCTGGTAGCTCACGTAGACCGCATAACGGCCTGCGCGGGCAAAGCGTGGCTGATAGGTGACGAACGAGACGTCACCCTTCTTCCGCGTCTCCGCCATGCGTGCCGAGCCTGCGGTGAACGGGTTCTCACCATCCTGATAAGCGCCGCTGTGGGCACGGAAGCCCGCTATGCCTGTGGACTGCCAGCCACGGCCAACAGCATACTCCCGATAACAGGACGCGTCAGTGTTCAGTCCGCCATCGGGGTCGACGATGTATTCGTCCGTCTGCCAGTCGCGCTCACGCGGAGTGATGACGTTCGCACCGGCATTCTCGAGCATCGGGATGAGAAACGGCACGACGATGGTCTGCGTGAAGAGGTCCTCCGTGGTGCCAAAGAGCAGCGGCCGCTGCCACTGCCAACGACCCTTCTGTCGGTCGTAGTAGCGGCCATGGCTCTGCCACAGGGCGAGGTGGCGGCCAGCGAGACCAGCACTGATCTTCACGGGCAGCGACACATTCTTCACCCACGGCTCACCATCATAGTCGATGTGACCCCAGGTCTGTGCCGTCGTTTTGACGGGGAAGGTCATCAATAAGGCTAAAAGCAGTTCTTTCATGTTATTTTTATACCTCTCCCACGGTGAACAGCTCCGGGTGGCGGCCACGGAAGTCCTTGAAGTAGAGCTTGATGTCGCGCATCTCCTTCTCGATGTCGCCCGTGGGGTGGACGACCTTCGTGCACTCGATGACCTTGCGGCCATAGTCCACGCCAAAGAGAAGAATCGGGATGTTGGCTTTCAGGGCGATATAATAAAACCCCTTCTTCCAGTCGGGGTTCAGGCTGCGCGTTCCCTCTGGGGTGATGCAGAGGTGGAACGCCTTCTCGCGACGCGCTGCGTCGGCGAGGGCGTCGGACATGTGTGTGTGCTTCTGGCGATAGACGGGTATGCCGCCCCACCGCCGGAACAGCACGCCGAGTGGCCAGAAGAACCACTCCTTCTTCATCAGGAAGTTGATGTGCTGACCCTCCGCCCGCACGAAGAGCTGCCCCAGGACAAAGTCCCAGTTGCTCGTGTGCGGTGCCAGGGCGATGATGTATTTGTCGGGATAGTCGACGGTGATGTGCTTCGTCCATCCCATCTTCTTATAGAGAAGCCAGCTGCAAAAACGACTACCCATTTATCCGATGTTACTGATGTTGTCGATGACCTCGTTGATGCGGGCGTTGAAGTCGTCGATGAGATGCTTGTAATAGGCCTTCGGCTTCATGCCCGGCTCGGGGTGTGAAATGCGCTTGACGAAGTCGTTGCGCGTGATGATGATCGTCGAGAGGATGTCGTGAAGGGTGTTTTCCTTAGCCTTGTCGCCATTGTACAGTCCGGCAGCCACGCCCTCTGCGAAGAGGTCGCTGCAAACGTAGTTAATGGTGCGTTTTAAGTCTCTTTTCTTTGCCATAATGGTTGTCTTTTAGTTGTTTCACGTCCAAAGATAGGAAAAAATCTATAAATGCAAGCGATTTACTGAGAAAATGTTCCAAAAAAAGCCATTTCTCATTCTTTTCTTTCCATATATCATAGAAAAAGCGTAATTTTGCATAACAGAATACTATTCATTTATCAATCATAAAAACGCAAAAATGAAAAAGAGTCTTTTACAGATTGCTCGTGCTCAGTATCAGCCGAAGCTTCCGAAGGGCCTTCAGGGCGCCGTCAAGGTGAAGGAAGGCGAGCCTACACAGAGTGTTGGTGACCAGGAGGAAATCAAGAAACTGTTCCCAAACACCTATGGCATGCCTCTCATCGAGTTTGTGCCCGGTGACAAGGCTGCTGACAACCAGCTCAACGTGGGTGTCATCCTCTCCGGCGGTCAGGCTCCTGGTGGTCACAACGTGATCTGCGGTATCTTCGATGCTGTGAAGAAGATGAATCCTAACAATAAGGTCTATGGCTTCCTCATGGGCCCTGGCGGTCTGGTGGACCACAACTATATCGAGCTCACACCGGAGTATGTCGACGAGTATCGCAACACCGGTGGCTTCGACATGATCGGCTCCGGACGTACGAAGCTGGAGAAGGTGGATCAGTTTGAGAAAGGTCTGGAGATCATCCGCGAGCTGAACATCAAGGCCATCACCATCATTGGTGGTGACGACTCGAACACCAATGCCTGCGTGCTCGCTGAGTACTATGCTGCCAAGAACTACGGCGTACAGGTCATCGGCTGCCCGAAGACCATCGACGGCGACCTGAAGAACGCGCAGATTGAGACCTCCTTCGGTTTCGACACCGCTACGAAGACCTACTCTGAGCTCATCGGCAACATCGAGCGTGACGCTAACTCCGCTCGGAAGTACTGGCACTTCATCAAGCTCATGGGCCGCTCCGCCAGCCATATCGCCCTGGAATGCGCTCTGGAGACCCAGCCGAACATCTGCCTCGTCTCCGAGGAAGTGGAGGCTAAGGACATGACGCTGAACCAGATCGTCGAGCAGGTCGCCACCGCTGTGGCTAAGCGTGCTGAGGACGGCAACAACTTCGGCGTGGTGCTCATCCCCGAGGGACTCATCGAGTTCATCCCCGCCATCGGTCGACTCATCGACGAGCTCAACGACCTGCTCGCTGCTCACGGTGCTGACTATAAGGATCTGGACAAGGACGCCCAGCGCGAATATATCCTCGCTCACCTGAGCAAGGAGAACGCCGAGACCTTCGCCACACTACCCGAGGGCGTCGCACGCCAGCTGTCGCTCGACCGTGATCCTCACGGAAACGTGCAGGTGTCGCTCATCGAGACCGAGAAACTCATCTCCGACATGGTCGCTTCCAAGCTCGACGAGTGGAAGAAGGAAGGCAAGTATGTGGGCAAGTTCGCTGCTCAGCACCACTTCTTCGGCTATGAGGGCCGTTGCGCTGCGCCCAGCAACTTCGACGCAGACTATTGCTATGCCCTCGGCGTGAGCGCTGCCAACCTCATTGCTGCCGGCAAGACGGGCTATATGGCCATCGTCCAGAACCTATCCGCGCCCACAGACGAGTGGAAGGCTGGTGGCGTGCCCATCACGATGATGATGAACATGGAGCGCCGCAACGGCGAGATGAAGCCGGTGATCCGCAAGGCGCTCGTCGAGCTCGACGGTGCACCCTTCAAGGAGTTCGCCGCTCACCGTGACGAGTGGGCTCGCCAGACGCTGTTCACCTATCCCGGCCCGATCCAGTACTGGGGCCCGAGCGAGGTCTGCGACCGTGAGACGATGACCCTCGCCCTGGAGAACGCAGCGAAGTAAGTAGTCTCTCCTCCAGCCCCTCCCCATGAGGGGAGGGTGAGTGAAATGTTTTGCAATGCCCACTGGGTTAAATTATCAATAATGACAAAGAAGACTTCCTCTCATCGCCGTTCATCTTCGTCTGCAAGCAGACCGAGAAGGCGTGTGAGGAGGTCTTCTTCTTTTCCACACCTCAACCTCAAAGGCCCACGATGGGCGTGGCTCCTTGGCGCCGTTGGCGTCGTCGCGCTCTACATCTGGGCGTTCTATTATTTCTTCGTTGGACCCACCGGCTTCCGTTGGCGGGCGCTCTATGGCGACGTCAAATATCCGTCGGGCTACGAGATCCATGGTATCGACATCTCCCACTACCAGGGCGACATCGACTGGGAACAGCTGCAGAACAACGCTATCGTCGATGGCTGTCCGCTGCGGTTCATCATTGTGAAGTCGACGGAGGGATCGTCACGCATCGATCCAAACTTCTACAGCAACTTCGACAACGCCCGCGAATACGGCTTCGTCCGCGGCGCGTACCACTTCTGGAGCAATAAGTCATCCGCGCGCCAGCAGGCGAACTACTTCATGAAGAAGGTGCACCTCGAGGATGGTGACCTCCCGCCTGTGCTCGACGTGGAGCATAAACCTAAGGATAAATCCGTGGAGGACTTCCAATTGGACGTCCTCACCTGGCTTCACATGGTGGAGAATAAATACCATGCGAAGCCGATCATCTATACGTATTATAAGTTTAAGGACCAGTACCTCAACACCCCTGCCTTCGACAACTATCCCTACTGGATCGCCCACTACTATGTGGACAAGGTGGAATACAAAGGCAAGTGGAAGTTCTGGCAACACACGGATGCCGGTGAGCTGCCGGGCATCAAGGGGAAGGTGGATCTGAACATCTACAACGGCTCCTTCTACGACCTCATGCAGCTCACCATAGGCTCCAACTCCGACTACGAGATTGCGGAGTAGGAGCCTGAAAACTAAACTTTACTGGTATTTCTTCAACAGTCCCTCGGCTCGCTCATCACCCAACTCTTTCGCCTTTTGCAGGCAGGCCACGGCATCGGCATGCTGCTGTGCCTGCGCGTCGCTCTTCGTCTTCGCCTGCTCACCGAGGGCGATGCCTTTGATGATGTAGAAGTTCGGATTTTGATCGTCAAGGCCCAGACCCATGTCGCAGGTCTGTACGGCCTCCTGCAGCATGTTCACCCGCAACTGCAACGCAGCCATCTCGGCATAGTAGAGCGGCTCTGTGCGCGTGAGGACGATGGCGTGGGCGATGTCGTTGAGCGCGAGCTTATACTGGCGGATCTTCATCTCACACTGGTATTTGACATAATAGAACTCAGCCGTGCCATTGTTGTTCACGAGCGTGTCGTAGGTGAGGTAGTCCTGAAACGCCTTGCGGTATTCGCCACCCTCGTCGTACATCCGGCCACGAGCCAGCACATACGGTGCCGACGCCGAGCCAGGCTGCACGCTGATGGCGCTGTTAATGAGCGCCAGCACCTCCTCCTTCGGACGACCCAGCCGCTGCTTGCACTGGGCAGCTTCGTAGTACACCTCGCCGTTCTTGCCGAGGTCGGTCTGCTGCAGCTGGGTAAAGATCGACAGGGCGTCCTCGGTCTTACCCTCGCTATAGAGGATCTGCGCCTGTTGATGCTGGTAGATCGGCAGGGCGTTGACTTTATAGGCCTCCTGCGCAAGCTCCAACGCACGACCGAGGCTCCACTTCGTGAACGTCGTGTCGACACGGTAGAGGGTGGCCTGGTAGACGGTCTTCGCATAGTTACTGTAAGCCTCGTCCTTCTTCGCGGCCTGCTTCACACACTGTTGGAACACCTGGTCGGCATCAGCCAGACGACGCTGACTGACGAGGCGCGTGGCACGGGCGGTGTAGCCCTCCGTGGACGTCGGGAAGCGATGGATGAACTCGTCGACGTAGGCATCGTAGCGGACGCTGTCAGTCTGCTGACCGGCGAGCATCAGCATCAGCGTGGCCTGGTTCTCGTCAGCGGGCAGGGCCGTGCGGATGCCTGTGGCGCGCATCACGGGGTCATTGATGGACAGTCCGCTGAGGGCGAACGACGACGTCAGATGGGCGTCGGCGGCAAAAGCCTGTCCGCCTTCGGCAGGACGCTGCGCGATGCCGAGCAACTGCCCCATGCCGTTGACAATGGGACAGCCGAGCATCGTCCCGGAGATGTCGACGTCGTTGAAGACATAGTAGTTCAGCGTGGTGTTGAACTTCTCCGACCTCAGCGGCGTAACGGTCTGGATCGTAGGCTTCTTCACGTCATAGCCGACGAGGTAGACCTGCTGTGCGGCGGCATCCGTCGTGGCCAATGGCAATGCGGCAGCCTTGGCGCCACGAACGCGGAACGTGCAGAGGTCGTAGACCTCGGACGCGCCAAGCATTGCCTCGACATCATGTTGCTGACCGCTGGCATCGGTGACGACGGCATGGTGTGCGCCTTTGAACAGGTGCCACATTGCCAGGCCCGTACCACTGGGCGTGATGAACGCGCCGTAGGACGTGCCGAGGATGGAGCCGTCAGCGTTGAATGTAGTAAGGGAGAACACGCTCTGCGCGGCCTTCTTCACGGGGGCTGGCTGAGCAAAGAGGGTGGTCGACAGCAGCATCAGGAGTGCTGTCAGGAGGATATGTTTCGTTGTTTTCATTTTCTTGATGATGGCTCGCTCATGGATGAGCGAGAACAGAACTATTGTAGAGCTAAAGGTGGAGCAGGGCGCGGGCATTGTCGAGAGCGGCGGCAGAGATGTCGGAGCCACTGAGCATCTGGGCGATCTCCTGGATGCGCTCCTCGGGTGTGAGCATCACCATGTGACTGACGGTGCCCGCTGGTGTCTCCTCTTTGGAAACCTTATAGTGGGTGGTGCCAAGGGCAGCGATCTGCGGCAGATGGGTGATGGAGATGACCTGCCGATGGTGGTCGCCCATCTCACGCATGATCTGCGCCATCATCTCTGCCACACGGCCACTGACGCCGGTGTCGATCTCGTCGAAGATGATCGTCGGGAGCTTCACCGCTCCACTGATCATCGCCTTCAGCGAGAGCATCACGCGGGCAATCTCGCCACCGGAGGCGATCTGCGCCACGGGCTGCAACGGCGTGGAGCTGTTGGCGCTGAAGAGAAACGAGACCTTGTCCAACCCCGATGCTGAGCAGTCCTTATCCTCGAAGGCGATGGAGAACTTCACATTCGGGATGCCCAGGGGCACGAGGCGGCGTTTCATCTCGCCCTCCACGGTTTTCGCAGCCTTCTTACGGACGGTGGTGAGCGCCTCGCCCTGCTTCAGACACTGGGCATAGGCGTTCACCTCTGCGTCGTGGAGCTCGGTCAGACGGTCCTCGCCATGGTCGATATTGTTAAGCTCGACGCCGATCTTGTCACGCTCGGCAATGAGCTCCTCGAT
>ERZ1032009.93-NODE-93-length-20067-cov-6.064661_pt1 | contig 20067 bp, 16 predicted proteins | sample MGYA00516700_ERZ1032009 | MGnify/ENA primary metagenome ERZ1032009 (study PRJEB33719, sample SAMN04261292) | wastewater metagenome | biome: rural village; feature: human; material: feces | host: Homo sapiens | place: El Salvador | collected 2013-01-14 ...
CTCACTGGAGGACTTTTATAACAAGTTTGCCAGCGCAGTCATCCAAGGCACTTCCTCAGCTTTCGAGAAGTGCTGGCAAGAGGCCGTCAACTTTGTTAAGTCCATTGCGCCAGCTATCACGATATCCTCTGACCCAATGAACTCTATAGAGGTGAACCTTCACTACAATCCTATTCAGCTAAACGAAGAGAGCATCCTTGACTTGCCAGAGCGCATTGCCCTGGCCAAAGGCGTTCATGTCATTGTTTGCATCGACGAATTCCAGCAACTGGCAAAGTTGGGAGAGTGGAAGCATCTGGAAGGCACCATGCGCTCCGTTTGGCAACAGCAACAACACACCAACTATTGCCTCTATGGCAGCAAGCGCCACATGATGATGGATATCTTTGGCAATGCCAACAATCCTTTCTATCGGTTTGGGCAACTGCTGCGCCTTGAAAAGATCGGGAAGCCTTACTGGCTGCCATTCATTACCAATAACTTCGCGAACTACGGCAAGCATATCTCAGAAGAGATGGCAGGGCGAGTTTGCGACACGGTGGACTGCAATCCCTGGTATGTGCAGCAGTTCTGCTTTATCATTTGGACGCATACAGAAACGGAAGTCACCGAGGAAGTCTTCAACGCCAGCCTCAAGATGCTTCTTGACTCGAATACTGACATATATCTGTCTGACATTGACAAACTCTCCGTCTCGCAGGTTTCGCTGCTCAAGGCCATCGTCAACGGGGAGTCACATCTCAATGCCCAAAGTGCTGTCGCTAAATATTCACTTGGTTCTCCGCAGAACATCACCAAGAACAAACGTGCACTAGTAGAAAAGGATATAGTGGAAAAGCAAGGCAACAACTTCATGGTCATCGACCCGGTCTTCAAGCTATGGCTCAAGCGGGAATATGGATTATAAGTTCAGAGGTCTTATTCTTCTTCGCGGTGGATGTCCTTGTAAATGAGCAGTACACCACCAATGGCGAAGAGGAGGAAGGCGGCGACGCTCATCGAGCGGTGCATGAAGGTTGTGGCCGTGAGGACAAGGTAAGCCAAGCCAGGCGTCCACAGCAGACAGATCATGCCGGCCACCCATGAGCGGACAGGCTTGTTCAGCAACCATATCGTGCCCAAGGCATAGCACGAGAGGCCGAAGCTGAGCATGGAGATCATCGGCAACGACCAGTCCCACTCCTTGATGGCGACATACATGGATGCAATGCCGAAGAGACATGTGGCAAAGGACCACAAGCCATTCTTCAGCAAGTCGCCCTTTGATGGCGTTGTCTTTTTCTTCTTTCCCCGTGAGGCTGTTCTGCGCTTTGCGGTACTTTTCTTTGTTGTCATTGCTTTCTAATTCGTCATACCCCGCAACACGGCGACCGCTTCTTTCACCGTCGGCACCTCGCTGATGTGCACCAGGCGGTGCCCATGGCTGTCCTTGAACGTGCAGCGGCGGGGATGGTCCATGACATAGTGGATGATGCCGCCGAAGACCGTGCTCTGGTAGAACGGTGACGACGCGTTGCTGACAAACTGGAGGTTCATGATGTCCTGGCGGAGGATGATCTTCTCGCAGCCGAGGTGCTTGCCCAACCGGCGTAGTGCCACCACCTGCATGAGCTCCTCGCCCTCGGGCGGCACGGGTCCGAAGCGGTCGACGAGCCGTTGGCGGAAAGCATCGAGTTCCTCGTCACGCTGGATATTGTCGAGCTCACGATAGAGCAGCATACGCTCTGAGTCGCCTGGGACATAGGTCTCGGGAAAGTACATCTGCAGGTCGCTCTCCACGGTGCAGTCGTCGACGAAGTCGTCGCCGGTGACCTCGCGCCCCGCCTTGATATCCTCTGCCATCAGGTCGGAGAACTCGTCGTTCTTCAGCTCCGTCACCGCCTGACTCAATATCTTCTGGTAAGTCTCGTAGCCGAGATCCTCCATGAATCCGCTCTGCTCCGAGCCCAGCAGATTGCCCGCACCACGCAGGTCGAGGTCCTGCATGGCAAGGTTGAAGCCACTGCCGAGGTCGGAGAACGTCTCCAGCGCCTCCAGTCGGCGGCGTGCCTCACTGTTCATCACACTCTTTGGTGGGGCGAGCAGATAGCAGAACGCCTTGCGGTTGCTGCGCCCCACACGGCCACGCATCTGGTGGAGGTCGGAGAGTCCGAAGTGGTCAGCGGCATCAATGATGATGGTGTTGGCATTGGGGATGTCGACACCGTTCTCGACGATGGTCGTCGAGAGCAGCACATCATAGTCGTAGTTGATGAAGCCCATGATGATCTTCTCCAGCTCCTCCGGCGGCATCTGTCCATGACCGACGGCCACACGGCAGTCGGGCACATACTGGTGGATGAGCTCTGCCAGATGGGTGAGCGCCGAGATGCGGTTCGTGACGAAGTAGGTCTGTCCGCCACGGCTCATCTCGAAGTTGATGGCGTCGGCGATGACCTCGTGGCTGAACGTGCAGAGCTCGGTGTGGATGGGATAGCGGTTGGGGGGCGGCGTGCGCATGATGCTCATGTCGCGGGCACCCATCAGCGAGAACTGCAGGGTGCGCGGTATGGGCGTTGCCGACATCGTCAGCGTGTCGACATTCGTCTTCAGCTTGCGGAGCTTCTCCTTCGTCGCCACACCGAACTTCTGTTCCTCGTCGATGATCAGCAGTCCAAGGTCGTGCCACTTCACCGCCTTGCCCAAGAGCTTATGCGTACCGACGATGATGTCGATCTTTCCGTTCTCCAGGTCGTCGAGCACCTGGCGCGTCTGCTTCGCCGTACGGGCACGAGAGAGATAGTCCACGCGGACGGGGAAGCCGTCGAGGCGTTTGCGGAACGTCTGATAGTGCTGGAAGGCGAGCACCGTGGTGGGCACGAGGACGGCGACCTGCTTTGAGTCGCATGCCGCCTTGAACGCCGCGCGCATGGCGACCTCGGTCTTGCCGAAGCCCACGTCGCCACAGATGAGGCGGTCCATCGGCACGGCGCGCTCCATGTCGCCCTTCACCTCCTGCGTCGCCTTGAGCTGGTCGGGTGTATCCTCATACATGAAGCTTGCCTCGAGCTCGTGCTGCATGAAGTTGTCGGGGGAGAATGCGAAGCCGCGCTCGTGGCGCCGCTTGGCATAGAGACGGATAAGGTCGCGGGCGATGTCCTTGATGCGCTTCTTCGTCTTCTCCTTCAGTCGTTCCCAGGCACCCGTGCCGAGGGTGCTGAGGCGTGGCGGCTCACCGGCCTCGCTGCTGCGGTACTTCGACACCTTATACAGAGAGTGGATGGAGACGTCCACCTTGTCGTTGTTCTGATAGATGATGCGGATGCACTCCTGATAACCGCCATCGCCGGTGGGCGTGCGAACCAAGCCGCCGAACTTGCCGATACCGAAGTCGACATGCACAATGAAGTCGCCCACCTCCATCTCTTGCAACGCCTTCATCGTCAGCGCCATCTTGCCCGACCGTGCGCCCTCCGTCTTGAGGTTGTACTTATGGAAGCGGTCGAAGATCTGATGGTCGGTAAAGAAACAAGCCTTCAGGTCATCGTCGGCATAGCCGCCATGGAGCGTGTGGTCGACGGGAATGAAGGTTAACTTTGAACTTTGAACTTTGAACTTTGAACTTTCCTGTGGCTCCATTCTTGCCCGTGCGAGGTCGTCGTCAGAAGCCGACATCTCGTCAAAGATGTCCTTCAGGCGTTGCTGCTGTTTCTTGCTGTCGGCAAGGATATAGAGGCGGTAGCCCTTCAGCACATAGTCCTCCAAGGCCTGCTGCAAGAGGTCGAAGTTCTTATGGAACAACGGCTGCGGCGTGGTATGGAAGGTGATGGTTGCTGTACTTTGAACTTTGAACTTTGAACTTTGAACTTTATTCGTCTCCGGTCCGAAGAACACATGCTGGAAGCGGGCGATGTCGTCCGTGAAGCGCGTAGGGGCACACAGTGCACTCTCCTTCGTCATCTGCTGGCGAATGCGCTCCTGCTCCATCTCTGTGGCACCTTCCAGGCGTTCGGTGAGGGCCTGATCAGAGAAGCCTTCGTTGTAGATGCGCTCTACGGTGCCGGTGATGTAGCTGAGGTCCTTCATCACGAGGAGCGTGTCCGCGGGCAGGAACTCCAGGATGGGCACCTTCTCCGTGTCGACGGAGGCCAGCTCGGGCACAATCTCCACCTCGGTCTTTTTGTCTTTCGACAGCTGGTCCTCAACGGTGAAGGTGCGGATGGTGTCGACCTCGTCGCCAAAGAAGTCGATGCGGAACGGCAGGTCGCTGGAAAACGAATAGACGTCGACGATGCTGCCGCGGTTGGCAAACTGTCCCGGCTCATAGACATAGTCCTCCTCCGTGAAGCCCAGGTCACGAAGCTGATGGACCAGATCGGTGATGCCCATGCGCTGCGACGTGCGCAGGGAGATGCGTCGCGAGGACAGATGATGCTGCGAGACGACGAGCTCTGCCAGCGCTTCAGGATGGGTGACGATGAAGTTCTGCTGCCCGTTCTCGGCCGAGAGGGCTGCGAGGACCTCCGTACGAAGGATCTCGTTGGCGGCATCACGCTGGCCATATTTGATGGCGCGCTTGTAGCTCGAGGGGAAGAAGAGCACCTGTGGAGCATCTGGCGACGAGGTCTTGTCCTCGGCATGCGCAAAGATGTTCTGCAGGTCGTTATAGAAGTAGCCGGCCTCATCAGCATCCTGAAGGATGAACACCATGTTGCTGCGCGCACGGCCAGCAACGGCTGCAAAGACCATCGGTGTGGCAGAAGCCAATAGTCCCTGAAGGAAAACCGTTGGCTGAGGTTTTTCTTTCAGGGACTTCACCAGCGCGCCGACCTGTGGCTGACGCGCGTAGAGTTGTAGAATGTCGTTTATCTCCATTTAAAGGCTGGTTGCCTGTTTCCTTAGTTTTTGATCTGTGGATATTTCTTGAACCATCCGTCGAGACGCAGGCGCATCACGCCGAAGAACGCCTCACTGAAAATGCCGCCGCTCATCTTTGACGTGCCCTCCTTGCGGTTGACGAAGACGACGGACACCTCCTTGATCTTGAAGCCAATCTTGTAGGCGGTGTACTTCATCTCGATCTGGAAGGCGTAGCCCTTGAAGCGGATCTTGTCGAGTTCGATGGTCTGCAGCACACGGCGACGGTAGCAAACGAAGCCCGCGGTGGTGTCGTGGACATTGAAGCCCGTGACGAAGCGGACATACTGCGAAGCGAAGTAGCTCATCAGCACACGACCGATGGGCCAGTTGACGACGTTCACGCCCGTGACATAGCGAGAGCCCACAGCGACGTCGGCGCCCTCATCGTGGCAAGCAGCATAGAGGCGCGGCAGGTCGTGGGGGTTATGACTGAAGTCGGCGTCCATCTCGAAGATGTACTCGTAGTTCCGCTCCAGCGCCCACCGGAAGCCGGTGATATAGGCCGTGCCCAAACCCTGCTTGCCCGACCGTTCGATGATGAACAGTCGGTCAGCAAACTCCGTCTCCATCAAGTGGTGGACAATCTGTGCCGTGCCGTCAGGACTGCCGTCGTCGATGACGAGGATGTGGAAACACTTCTCGAGGGCGAACACGGCGCGGATGATCTTCTCCATGTTCTCCTTCTCGTTGTATGTCGGGATGATTACGATTGAATCACTGTCATGCATAGCTTTTACAGTTTATCGTCTTAGTTAAATATAATAATGTGCAAACTTACAGAAAATAATTGAGAAAGCACGATATCATACCTTATTTTTTATCATTTATACATTCCTCCCTTCGGGAGGGCTTGGAAAGGATAGCTTATTGGTCTTTGTTTTCCACATACCCTCGATATTCCTCCACAAGGCTACCGTTGATGGCATCCCAGCTCTGCTGCATCACCGCCTTCTCCGCCTCGCGTCCCTTTTCGGGCGGGAAGATGGGCTCATGGATAGTGAGCGTCATCGGGTGCCACTCGACCCAGTGCCAGTCGCGCATGCGGGGCATGATGTTGAACGAACCGTTGATGGTCAGCGGACAGACGGGCAACTGCAGCTCATCGGCGAGCATGAACGCTCCGCGGCGGAAGAAACCCATGTGGCCGGTGAACGTCCGCGCGCCCTCGGGGAACACCGTCAGCGACATGCCCTCGCGCAGCACCGCACGTGCCTGGTCGTAGGTGGCACGTATCTTCGATGCGCCATGCCTGTCGACCATGATGAAATGGCAACGCTTGCAGGCGTAGCCCACGAAGGGTATCTTCTCCAGTGCCTTCTTCATCATCCACTTGAAGTTACGATTGAGGTAGCCATAGACCAGAAAGATGTCGAAGACACCCTGATGGTTAGCAACGAAGATGTAGCTCTGCTTCGGGTCGAGGTGCTCTCGTCCCTCCACCTTCACGGGCAGCAATAACAGGCGCACCGTTAGCCACGCCCAGCAATGCCCGGGATAGTAGCTCCAAAAGTGGCCATTGCCGATGACGGAACCGATGACGGTGCAGACGGACGTGAGAATCGTCAGCACCAGGAAGATGGGGACGAAGATGAAGAGCTGATAGAGACGATAGAGTATTTTCATTTGTGTAAAGTGATGACGGTGATGGTTGGTGGCACGCCAAAGCGGAAGGGGACGAGGCCGCCGATGCCGGGGGATACATAGAGGTAACGGCCATCCTTCTCGTAGAGGCCATGGTCCTCAGCATAGGAGAAGATGGTGGGACGCAGGCCCAGGATGGCTACCTGTCCGCCATGGGTATGTCCGCTGAGGGTGAGCGCCACACGATGGGAGGGCAGGATGTGGTCATCCCATGCCCGTGGGTCGTGCTGCAACAGGATGGTGAAGGCGCCCTGCCCCACCCCACGCATGGTCTGATGGAAGTTGGCACGCTCCGGCTTCTTGAAGTTCTCCTCACCAGCAATGACCAATGAGTCGCGCCCACGGAAGAGGGTGATATTCGTGTTCTGAAGGAGCTTCCATCCGCAACGTTTCTGCAAGGCGATGTTCTCCTCAATGTTCATGAGGCTGTCCTTTTGCGAGACGTGGAGGTAGTAGCTGTAGTCGTGATTGCCCTGCACAGCGACGACGCCATCCTTGGCTTTCAGGCGGCTGAGCGTTGCCACCCATGGCTCAATCTCCTTTGCCCGAATGTTTTGCAGGTCGCCGGTGAAGGCGATGAGGTCGGGTTTCTGGGCGTTGATGCAGTCGATGTCCACGGCCAATAGTCCCTTGCGGTGACCTGTGAATGAGCCCACATGAGCGTCGGAGAACTGCACAATGCGGTAGCCGTCGAAGGCCTGTGGCAGGTTGGGGAACGTTAGGTCCACATGCTTCACCTGAAGATGACTCACGCCCACGGTGCAGCCATAGATGAGGATGTACCAGCACAGAGGGATGAGGATGATCCCCAAGCGTGTGCCCCAGTTGGTACGCGTGTGGTGGTAACGGCAGTGGCCCCAGCCCAAGAAGTCGCAGCCACAGAACACCACCTTCGGCACGACAAAGAGTCCCATGACGAGCAGGTAGACGTTCACCCACATCAGGTCGTTGGGCACAAAGTTACGGATGGAGGCCAAGGCGATGGTCCACGCCAGCAGCACCGCTGTCGGCGTCCACCATGCCAGGCGCCACCACCAGCGATAGCGTGCGCTATGTCGGAGATAGTGCAGGTCGATGTAGAGGTCCGACAGAAGCAGACCGAGGATGACGGGTATGATGATTCGGGCGATCATGGTTTTCTTAATATTGACGACTGCAGGAACCGCCGCATCATCTCCACGGGGATGCCGCGGCGACGGGCGTAGTCGCGAAGCTGGTCCTCACCAATCTTGCCGAGGTCGAAATAGTGGGCCTTGGGATGGGCAAACATAAAGCCGGAGACGGAGGCATGCGGCTGCATCATACCGCTCTCGGTGAGGCGGATGCCCACCTGCTTCATGTCGAGGAGGTCGTTGAGGACGAAGTTCACACTGGTATCAGGCAGCGACGGATAGCCGATGGCGGGGCGGATACCCTGATAGTGCTCCGCATGGATGTCAGCCATGGAGAGGGCCTCGTCGGGCGCATAGCCCCAGTAGCGGCGCCGCACCTCGAGATGCATCCGCTCGGCGGTGCCCTCAGCGAGGCGGTCGGCCAGGGTCTGCGAGAGCATTCGCTGATAGACATCGCCTTGATAGTCGTGCTCGATGGCGGCGTCGACGGTGGTGCAGAAGATGCCCACGCGGTCCTTGATGCCTTGGGAGAGTGGACGAACAAAGTCTGCCAGACAGAGGCAGGGTGCACCGGGCGTGGAGGGCTGCTGCTGCCGAAGGAGCGGGATGCGGGTGTGTCGGGCTTGGTAAGCCCGACTGTCTAACGGCGAACGACGCTCCACAAGGGAACCCTTGTCACCGTTGGAGCCATAGATGAGGAGATCGTCGCCGTCGCTGTTGGCATCGAGGAGGCGGAAGAGGGCATGGGTGTGGTAACGGCCCTCCCAAGCGTCGAGCATCGCCTCGGCATCGGCACGCAGGCGGTCCTTCTCCTCGCCCTGCTTTCCGCTCATGCTCCACGCATAGTCGAAGTAGGGCCAGTTGATGTACGGACGAATGTCACTAATGTCATACGTCAGTTTCATGTGCTCAACTCTTTTTTTTAAACTGTACAGCCTCACCACGGTATTGGCCGTCGAATTGCTCCGTAGCGCCCAGATGGTTGTAGACCACGTGGCCATTGCACATCGTCAGGGCCACGTGCCACTGATACTCCTGACCCTCCATCGGGCTCCAGCCGCACTTGCTCTGGATGCAGTCCTTCGTGACCGTCCAAGGGCCACCTTTCTTTATTATAGCGACATCGGCCTTGTATCCTGGGCGCAGGAAGCCGCGCTGCGAGACGCTGAACAGCCGTGCCGGGTTGTGGCACATCAGCTCGACGAGGCGTTCCATGGTGAGCACCTCCTGATCGACCAATTCGAGCATCGTCACCAGTGAGAACTGCACCATCGGCATCCCCGAGGCAGCCTTCAGACAACCACCCTCCTTGTCCTTCAGTTCGTGAGGCGCATGGTCGGTGGCGACAGTATAGATGGTGCCGTCGGCGAGTGCCTTGCGCAAGGCCTGCTGGTCGAGGAACCTCTTCACCGAGGGGTTGCACTTGATGCGGGCGCCAAGGGTCTCATAGTCGGTGAGGGAGAACCACAGATGGGCAAGGCAAGCCTCACCAGTAACGACAGCCTCTCCCCGCCCTTCGGGCACCCCTGCCCTATGCGGGGAGGGGGAGAATGCCTCCATGCAGTAATTGGAGTTTGGTGTCAGGAGCGCAAGCTCCTTCTCCGTAGAGATATGCGCAATGTGCAGCCGGGTGCCATACTTTTGCGCCAGCTCCACAGCCAGCTTCGAGCTCTTCCAGCAGGCCTCCTCCGAGCGGATGACGGGGTGCAACCGGATGTCGGCATCGTCACCGAACTGTTCCCGTGCCCGAGCCATATTGGCATTGATGATGTTCGTGTCCTCACAGTGGGTCATCAGTGGCAAATGAAGCTCGGCACAGGTCTTGAAGATGCGCTCCAACGCCTCCCGTCGGTCGACAAGCATATTGCCCGTCGACGCCCCCATGAAGAGCTTGATGCCCGGAATACGCGTGGTGTCCAGGGTGCGGAAGGTGTCGACATTGGTGTTGGTCGCACCATAGAAGAAGCTGTAGTTGACATGGCTCTCCGTTGCCGCGCGCCGGAACTTATCCTCAAGTGCCTCGGGCGTAGTCGTCTGCGGTACGGTGTTGGGCATGTCGAAGAAGGTCGTCACGCCACCGTAGGCCGCCGCGCGACTCTCGCTCTGGATGTCCGCCTTGCGCGTCAGTCCCGGCTCCCGGAAATGGACATGCTCGTCGATGACACCCGGCAAAATGAAGCACCCCGTGGCATCTACGTGCTTGTCGTAGCTTCCACGGGGCGTGTCGGTCCCTTCTGTTATCTCAGCAATGTGGTCATCGTCGATGAGGATGGCGCCACGGAAGGAGCGTCCCTCATTGACAATGGTGCCACCATCAATGACTGTTCTCATAATTATTGTTTTACTGGTGCTACCATCTGGTTGGGCGTCGGGCCGTCCTGTGGGGGTGCCACGGGCTGTGCGGGCGCTGTCTGTGGCGGAGCCTGCATACCATTCATGATATTCTGGTTCTCCTGTGCGGCCTGATAGTAGTCCTTCACCTGTGGATTGTTCTTGAACTTATCCGTCGCCTTGCTCATGATGTCCTCCACCCAAGCGTCGAGCATCGGCACGTCATAGCGGTTCATGCAGGCGGTGATGAAGACATACGGCCCGAGGACATTGTCGAAGTTCTCCGTGACAAAGGTGGTCAGCAGCTGGTCAATCTTGGTGTTGATGCGCTGATTCTCAGCATTCAGCCGCTGGTTGACGACGTTCATGTCCTTGCCGTTCATGATGGCCTGGTCGTGCTCATGCACCAAGTCGAGGTTGGCATTCATGAGCTGTGTGAACTTCGTGCGGAAGGCCGTCAGCTTATCGTTGAGCGGCGTGCCGGTGACACTCTCCTGTGTGTTGTCAATCTTCACCTGGATCTCACCGCCCTCGAGCACCACGGGGATGCCGTTGTTGTCGTCGAGGAAGATGTTTGCTACACGCACCGAGTCGATAGTGCCCTGAAACTGGAACTGTCCGTGCACGACATCACACGAGTCAAGATTCTTCATCGTCGTGTCCTTCAACACCTTGAGATACAGCTTCTGCCCGTCAAGCGTCGATACGTTTGACGACCCAGCTATATTAAAGGTGTTGGCACAAGAAGTGAATGCCAGCAGGCCAAACAGTGCGTATATTACTTTATCCATAGACTTTGGTTATTCAGTTGCCACTTTCCCACCTCACAAAGATAAATACTCTTTCCCACGCAGAGAAATAAATTTATGCTATTTAAGTGAAAGGGCTATTCTTTTATATTTTTTTTTGATAGTTCGTGATCCATCCGATGGACGCTATAGACCTCCAGCGCCGCTGCGATGAGCAGCGCCACGACCCACTTATTATATATGGTGGCGATGTAAGTCTCCACATTGGCAAACAGCGGGCGGAAGAAGCCATAGCATGTGTCGACCATCGACAGACCGGCCAGGACGAAGAACAGGTCAGCGACCTGCTGGATGCGCTTCAGGCGCCGCAGTGTCAGGTCGTTGCCCTCATAGGTCTGCATGCCCTGGATGAAGGCAAACAGCAGTGCCCCCGTCAGGAACACCCAGCACACCACATGCTGCACTAGCATGAAGGAGAACAGTCCTGCACCGATGACCATCAGTGCACCACCTATAATAAATAATATAGTCTGTGCTTTACTCAGTTGCTTCATTGATCTCTTCCATTTCTATAGACTGGTCCTGTCCCTCAGTGGCTGTGGTGCCTTCGGTGGGGAGGTCCGTGCTGAGCACATAGATATCCTCATCATCAGCTTTCATGAAGTAGCGCTCCCGCGCAATCTTCTCGATGGCCTTCGGGTCATGACGGATGGAGCGCAACTCCTTTGCCGCTGCCTCGTTGCGGTCATTATACTTCCGTATCTCATCCTTCAACTGGCTGATCTGCAGGTCGTATTGTATGCGGCGGAGGAAACTGTTCTCATCGACGAAGCCCACCAAGGCCACGCCCACCACAATCGTGATGAGGTACTTATAGCGTGAAAGCAGGTTACAGATGACTCCTAGTCTGTTGCTCATAAATGTTCTTGTAAAACGTTTGCAAAGTTAATGCAATTCAAGGAAAACACAAAAGAAATAAGTACTTTTGTTTTGCCTTTCAGTCTAATTACATTATCTTTGCACAAGAAAACAATCAAAACAACAATATGGACAACTATATCGTTTCGGCACGAAAGTACCGCCCGATGACATTCAGCTCCGTGGTTGGGCAGGAAGCGCTCACCACGACACTGAAGAATGCCGTCAAGAGCGGGAAGCTGGCCCATGCCTACCTCTTCTGCGGACCGCGAGGCGTCGGCAAGACCACTTGTGCCCGCATCTTTGCCAAGGCCATCAACTGCTCCAACCCCACCGCTGACGGCGAGGCGTGCAACGAGTGCGAGAACTGCCGCGCCTTCAACGAAGGACGCTCGATGAACATCTTCGAGCTCGATGCCGCCAGCAACAACTCCGTGGAGAATATCAAGACGCTCATGGAGCAGACACTCATACCGCCACAGGTGGGGCGCTACAAGGTGTTCATCATCGACGAGGTGCACATGCTCTCCACGGCAGCCTTCAACGCCTTCCTCAAGACCCTGGAGGAGCCGCCACAGCACGTCATCTTCATCCTCGCCACAACGGAGAAGCACAAGATCCTGCCAACCATCCTCTCGCGCTGCCAGATCTACGACTTCGAGCGGATGACGGTGCCGAAGATCATCCGTCACCTAAAGATGGTGGCCGAGAAGGAAGGCATCACCTACGAGGACGAGGCGCTGAACGTCATCGCCGAGAAGGCCGACGGCGGCATGCGTGACGCCCTGTCGATCTTCGACCAGGTGACGAGTTTCTGCCAGGGACACATCACTTACCAGAAGGTGCTTGAGGACCTGAACGTTCTCGACGCGGACAACTACTTCCGCATCATCGACCTCTCGCTGGAGAACAAGGTGCCGGAGATCATGGTCCTCCTCAATGGCATCATCGCCAAGGGCTTCGATGGCGGCAACCTCATCAATGGCCTGGCGTCGCATGTCCGCAACGTGATGATGGCGAAGGATGCCTCCACGCTGCCCTTGCTCGAAGTCAGCGACCAACAGCGACAGCGCTATCAGGAGCAGGCACAGAAGTGCCCTACACCTTTCTTATATAAGGCACTCAAGATCATGAACGAGTGCGACATCAACTACCGGCAGAGCAGCAACAAGCGGCTCCTCGTGGAGCTGACGCTCATCCGCGTGGCGCAGATCACGCAGCCGGAGGACGACGATGCCGCCGGCGCGGGGCGTAGCCCCAAGCGACTGAAATCCCTGTTTAAGAATCTATTGAGTTCTCAGCCTAAAACGGCAGCACAGGTGGCCGGGGCTGAGAGGACTATCCGAAGGACAGAGACGCACGCCTCTGCCCGACCCGCTACACCCCTGACTGAAACCACCGCACCGCAAGCCTCCCCTTCCGCACCGCAGGGCTCCATCCCTGCACCGCAAGGTGCATCTTCCAGCCAGTTCAGTGCTCGCCCATCCATGGGCGAGGCCTCCTCCGCCCCACGCATCAAACTCCGCAACATCGGCATGACGTTTGCCGACATCCGCCGGGGACCCGAGCAACCCGACTACCTCAAGGACAAGACGGCCGAGGAGCAGGTGCCTGAGCAGAAGGAGGAAGGCGCAAAATTCACCGAAGACGAGCTCTCGCGCCAGTGGACACTGATGTGCAACCGCATGCCGCAGCGACTGGTAGGTCTGGCTGCCCGACTGAAGAACATCAATCCGCACATCACCGACTACCCCAATGTGGAGGCGGTCATCGACAACGAGATCTTCCTTGGACAGCTGCAGGACATCCGCACAAGGATATGTGCCACGCTCCGCCAGACCCTCAACAACCCCAACATCGACTTCACCCTACGGCTGGCCAAGGCAGAGGATGCGAAGCGAACGTTCACGAAGCGCGAGCTCTTCGACGACCTACGACAGAAAAACCCCGCTATCGAAAAGCTCCGAACAACCTTAGGCCTAGAGCTGGCGTAGCGGTTCACCCCCTCCCAAAAGATTCATGACAATGGCGCAAAACCGTTGAGCAAGTGGCGCAAAGCCGTTGAGCAAGTGGCGCAAAGCCGTTGAGCAAGTGGCGCAAAGCCTTTGAGCTACTTGTGCAAGGGCGTTGAACAAGTTGTGCAAGGGCCCTTGAACAAATCGCAAAAGGGCTTTGGACGCATTGCCCAAAGCCCTTTCGCAATATACATCTTATCAAAATCTTCGTTAGATGAGCGGCATACCGAGCTGCTCGCACTCCCGCCGCATGTCGTCGGGCCAGATGCTGGCCTGAATCTCACCGATGTGGGCCTTGTGGAGCATGACCATGCACAGACGGCTCTGGCCAATACCGCCACCGATGCTCAGGGGGAGCTTGTCGGCCAACAGCTGCTTGTGGAAATAGAGTTGCTCACGCTCCTCCTTACCCTCAATCTTCAACTGCCGAAGCAATGCCTCCTTATCCACACGGATACCCATGGAACTAAGTTCGAACGAACGACCGAGAACGGGATACCAGATCAGGATGTCGCCATTGAGGCCTGCCTTGCCATTCTCGGCCACTGTCGACCAGTCGTCATAGTCCGGCGCACGGCCGTCGTGCTTCTTTCCGTCGCTAAGCTTTCCGCCGATGCCCTCGACGAACACTGCGCCATACTTCTTGCAGATGGCGTCCTCGCGCTCTTTTGGCGTCTTGTCGGGGTACATATCCAGCAGGTCCTGTGCATGGACAAAGTGGATCTCCCGTGGCAGGAACGACTCCAGCTGCGGATAGCTCTGACAGGCGAGGAACTCCGTGCGGAGGATAGCGGCATAGATGCGGCGTACGACATCCTCGAGGAAGGCGATGGTGCGGTTCTCACGGGTGATGACGGCCTCCCAGTCCCACTGGTCTACATAGAGTGAATGGAGGTTGTCCAACTCCTCGTCGGCACGGATGGCATTCATATCGGTGTAGATGCCGTAGCCTGGCTGGTAGCCGTATTGTGCCAACGTGAGGCGTTTCCACTTCGCCAGGGAGTGGACCACCTCAGCCTTTGCCTCATCAAGGTCCTTAATAGGAAAGGTGACGGGGCGCTCCACGCCGTTGAGGTCGTCGTTGATGCCGAGGCCCTTCAACACGAAGAGCGGTGCGGTGACACGGCTCAGACGCAGCTCGGTGGACAGATTCTGCTGGAAAAACTCCTTAATCAGTTTGATGCCCTGCTCGGTCTGGCGGCGGTCAAGAAGCGCTTGATAGCCGATGGGCTTGATCAGATTACTCATTTCTAATGCTGTTATGATTTTATATTTTGTCTGCAAAGGTACGCAATAATAATTAATCTGCAAACATTATAGCGATATTTTTAGCCATTTGATAGGTAATTTATAGTTCTACTATCAATATGCATCCATCAAATCGGTACACCACCCCACCTTCAAATCCATTAGCCAGCCATCCTTCAAACGAACAATCCAAGAAACTTTCCGCGATTTTTCTTTGTAATATGAAAAATATTTGTTACTTTTGCAGTTGTTATCCTCAATGGCTCCGTAGCTCAGTTGAATAGAGCACAGGATTCCGGTTCCTGGTGTCGCGGGTTTGAGTCCCGCCGGAGTCACCATTCACAATCCTATAACCGTAGCTATGGACATAACAGAGAGATTTATTAATTATACCAAGTTCGATACTCAGTCAGCCGAGGATTCTGCGACTGTGCCGAGTACATCCAAACAACTCATCTTCGCCAAATACCTCAAGGAGGAACTTGAGCACGAGGGCCTGGAGGACGTAGAGATGGACGACATGGGGTACATCTATGCCACCCTGCCCGCCAACACCAAGAAGAAGACGCCGACCATCGGCTTCATTTCCCACTACGACACGGCCCTCGACGCCAGTGGTGCAAACATCAATGCGCGCATCATCCGCAACTACGATGGCAATGACATCGAGCTCTCACCAGGCATCGTCTCCAGTCCGAAAAAGTTCCCCGAGCTCCTGGCTCACAAGGGCGAGGACATCATCGTCACCGACGGCACCACACTGCTCGGCGCCGACGACAAGGCGGGCATCGCCGAAATTGTGCAGGCGATGTGCTACCTCCGCGACCACGACGAGATCAAGCATGGCGACATTCGGGTGGGCTTCAACCCCGACGAGGAGATCGGCATGGGCGCCCATCACTTTGACGTGGAGAAGTTCGGCTGCGACTGGGCCTACACCATGGACGGCGGCGACATCGGCGACCTGGAATATGAGAACTTCAACGCTGCGTCAGCCAAGGTGACCATCAAGGGCGTCAGCGTCCACACCGGCTATGCCAAGGGCAAAATGATCAATGCCTCTCGGCTGGCATGCGAGTTCAACAGCTATATCCCCGAGACGGACATCCCCGAGACCACCGAGGGCTACCAGGGCTTCTACCACTTGCTGGGCATCAACAGCCACTGCGAGGAGGCGAAGTTGAGCTACATCATCCGCGACCACGACCGCAAGAAGTTTGAGGCCCGCAAGGACTTCATGGAGGACATCTGCCGGAAGATGAATGAGAAGTACGGCGAGGGCACCGTCACCGTGGAGCTCAAGGACCAGTACTATAATATGAAGGAGAAGATCGACCCGAACATGTATGTCATCGACATCGTGCTCAAGGCCATGCAGGAGAGTGGCGTCACGCCGAAGGTGGAGCCCATCCGTGGCGGCACCGATGGCGCACAACTGTCGTTCCGCGGTCTGCCCTGTCCGAACATCTTTGCTGGTGGCGTCAACTTCCACGGCCCCTACGAGTTTGTCTCCATCCAGGTCATGGAGAAAGCCGTCGAGGTCATCACGAAGATCTGTGAGATCACCGGCACGTATAACGACTAAAACAAGCCTCTCCCCTGGGGGAGGCCATTTTTATTATGGCAGAACTCCCCACCCTTATCAAAGACCTCGCGCTGATCCTCATGGTCGCCGGCGTGGTGACGCTCATCTTCAAGAAGCTGCGGCAGCCGCTTGTACTCGGATATATCGTTGCCGGCTTCTTGGTCTCGCCACACATGCCCTACACGATGTCCGTCCTCGACAAGGCGGACATCCAGACGTGGGCGGACATCGGCGTGATGTTCCTCATGTTCTCCCTCGGACTGGACTTCTCGTTCAAGAAGATCCTGAAGATGGGCGTCTCACCCGTCATCTCTGCCCTGACCATCATCTTCTCGATGATGATGCTTGGCATGGCCGTGGGACATGGTTTCGGCTGGGGCAAGATGGACTGCATCTTCCTCGGCGGTATGCTCGCCATGTCGTCCACCACCATTATATATAAGGCCTTCGACGACCTCGGTCTGCGCCAGCAACGCTTCGCAGGCCTCGTGATGAGCGTCCTCGTCCTCGAGGATGTGCTGGCCATCGTGATGATGGTGATGCTCTCCGCCATCGCCAGCGGCAGCAACCCCGACGGCGGACAGATGGCCGGCTCGGTGCTGAAGATCGGGTTCTTCCTCATCCTCTGGTTCGTCGTCGGACTGTTTGTCGTGCCGACATTCTTGCGGATAACTCGCAAGCTGATGACCAACGAGACGATGGTCATCGTCGCCCTCGGACTCTGCTGTGCCATGGCGTGGATCTCCACGTCGGTGGGCTTCAGCTATGCCTTCGGCGCCTTCGTCATGGGCAGCATCCTCGCCGAGACCATTGAGGCGGACAAGATTGAGCGTGTCGTCGAACCGGTGAAGAACCTCTTCGGCGCCATTTTCTTCGTCTCCGTGGGTATGCTTGTCGAGCCAAAGGTGCTCGTGGAGTATGCCCTTCCCATCGCTGCCCTCGTAGTGACGATCCTTCTGGGCCAGAGCATCTTCGGTACGATGGGCTTCATGTTTGGCGGACAGTCGCTGAAGAATGCCATGCGCTGCGGCTTCTCCATGGCACAGATTGGTGAGTTTGCCTTCATCATCGCCTCTCTGGGACTGTCGCTGGGCGTCATCAGCGGCTTCCTCTACCCTGTCGTCGTGGCGGTATCCGTCATCACAACCTTCCTCACGCCCTACATGGTCCGCGCGGCAGAGCCAGCCTACAGCATCCTCGAGCGCCATCTGCCAAAGAAGTGGATACGTCGCCTCAACCACCTCACCACCGGCAGGCACGACACCGTGGAGGACACGAACCTCTGGCGCCGACTGCTGAAGAAGATGTCGGTGAACGTCCTCATCTACAGCATCCTCTGCTTTGCTGTCACGGCGGTGATGCTGACGTTCTTCCTGCCGTTCATCCGCCACATCCTGCCACACTGGTGGGCAAACGGAGTCTGCGGCGTCCTCACCGTGGCGATGATGTCGCCCTTTATGCGGGCTCTGGTGATGAAGAACAACCACAGCGACGAGTTCCGCGCACTGTGGACGCAAAACCGCATGAACCGCCCGATGCTCGTCTTCACCGTCCTCGTGCGAGTGACCATCGCAGCCTCGTTCCTCTTCTACATCTGCAACTATCTCGCACGTTTCGCCAATGCCATCGTCATCACGCTGGCACTGGTCGTTATCGCCTTGATGATACTCTCGCGGAGCCTCAAGCACCGCAGCATCCGTCTGGAGCGAATGTTCATCCAGAACCTCAACAGCCGCGACATCGCCGCGGAGGTGCATGGCAACCGCAGGCCGCTCTTCGAGGGGCATCTCCTCGACCGCGATATCCACATCTCTGACTTCGACATTCCGGAGGACTCGGAGTGGAGCGGACAGAGCCTCGCCGACCTGCAGCTGCGGCAGCGCTATGGTGTCCACGTGAGTAGTATCCTCCGTGGCTCGCAGCGGATCAACATCCCCAACGGTGACACAATCATCTTCCCCGGCGACCGACTGCAGGTCATCGGTAACGATGAGCAGTTGCAGAAGCTCGACAGTGCCCTGCGCGCAGAACTGGTTCCCGACGACCCGAACATCGAGGAGCGGGAGATGAAGCTCCAGCAGGTTGTCCTCTCGTCACGTTGCTCCTTCATCGGCAAGACGCTCAAGGAGAGTGGCATCCGCGACCGTTACAGCGTGATGGTCGTCGGCGCAGAGCAAGGGCAGCAGAACCTGACGATGATCAACCCCAACCACCGCTTCGGCAAGGGCGACACCATCTGGGTGGTGGGCGAGCGCCACTCGCTGGAGGCGCTACGGAAGGAACTGTAGACCGTTCTTCGGCTGTCAATCCGGAGCATTCATCCATCGCCGCGGCATGGATAAGTAATAACTGAGTCAACTCATATTATCAATAATACGCAGAGTGGTCAACTAAAATCGTTAAACCACACAACAAAAATCATTAAATCACATTGAAATCTCCGTTCAAAGGCTTTGAACGGACATTCAAAGGCTCTGAACGGACATTCAAAGGCTTTGAACAGAACTTTTATAGGCTAAACACAGAACTTTTATATAGTATAAGAGTAAGATTTCTCCAGTATTAGGCGACCGCTTCATTGGGTTACAAGGCAGAAAACACAAATAAAACATTAGTAACTATCAGTTCTATATATGGGTGATGAGTAGTTACTGATGGTCTCTTATACAAACATCCTTCACTATAAGCCTTTGACTTCGCTGAATATCAAAGGGTTATGGTGAAGGATGTTTTTATTTGTTATATCATTTTATCCATCATTCCAAATGCTTAAAGCTTTTGATAGCTTGAACTCAGACACTTGTGTTATGATGCAACGACGCAAGAAACAGAATACTCCGTAATATCATTCTATAAGGATCTTGCTAATATTTTCTTTTACGCCTTGTTGGCCAATGGCGCAGCCTGAGTATAGACTCTTGCGCCAAGCTCCTTGTCGAGCATGTATAGACCATAGCCGTTGTCCTTGATCATGCGAAGGTTGTCGATGATGTTCTGGGCGTTCTCCTCTTCCTCCACCTGCTCATCAACAAACCACTTGAGCATGCTCTGTGTGGCATAGTCATTCTCCTGGGTAGTGAGAGCGAAGAGGTTGTTGATGAGGGAAGTAACCTTCTGCTCGTGTGCCAGGGTTGACTCGAATACGTCCAAAGGATTCTCCCATGTGGTAGGGACGGCATCTATCGCCTTCAATTCCACGTGACCTCCACGCTGGATGATGTAATTGAACATAATCTTGGCATGGTCTTGCTCCTCCTGGAACTGAACCTGGAACCAGTTACCCATACCAGGGTTGCCGTTGGCATGGCAATATGCCGCCATAGACAAATATAGGTAAGCTGACCACATCTCTGCATTAATCTGGGCGTTGAGCGCCTCTTCTACTTTCTTATTTAGCATGGTTTTCTAAATTTAAAGGGTTGAACTTGTTATCTGTACCATATATGAAGAATGGCAGTTCTCTGCCTTTTCATTCAAGCACATCGCAAAGTTACGGCTTTTATTTGAAATGACAAAAAATATTCTGGTATTTATATTTCTGAAAGATTCAATTTCTGAAAGTATGGTTA